>Ga0208147_1000633_pt1 | contig 12149 bp, 16 predicted proteins | sample DEB3_08_DNA_FD_184520 | JGI IMG/M metagenome (GOLD analysis project Ga0208147, IMG submission 184520) | Aqueous microbial communities from the Delaware River and Bay under freshwater to marine salinity gradient to study organic matter... | ecosystem: Environmental > Aquatic > Marine > Coastal ... | reverse complement strand
TTCCGCCATGTGGTGTCGAAGGCTTCGACATATTCGGTGGGCGCATGGAACGCCGCAGCCCAAGCCGCTACGGGCGATGTGCTGATTCAAATGGCCGATGATTTTGAACCGCCCGCAGGATGGGACGAGAAGGTGATAAAAGCGTTAAACGGAGAACTCTTTGCCCCTCGCGTCTTGCGCGTGAAGGACGGAATACGCGAGGACGGACTAATGACGCTCGCCATCGTCACTCGCCGTTGGCTGGAGCAAGAGGGTCATCTGTTTGACCCGCAATTCCGCAACGTCTATTCCGACACCGATTTGACCACCCGCGCCATCAAGGCCGGGGCCATCATCGAAGCCCCGCATCTGGTCTTTCAGCACCATCATCCCATCGCGGGCAAAGCGTCCGTCGATGAAACATACCAGCGCGGCAACGATTTGGAGGAATACAAGCGAGCCGAAGCGATTTACAAGGCCAAGCACACATGAAACGCGCCCCGGTTCCCGCCCTGTCTGTCCTCATTCCGACCATAACGCGCCGGGAGGCGGAGGCCAATGCGCTGTTCCGCTCGCTGGAGCAACGCGCCGAGGGGCTTCCTGTCGAAATCCTGATGCTGCGCGACAATCTGCGTTGCGGCATTGGCGAGGCTCGCAACAAACTTCTGCGGGCGGCGGGCGGCAAATACATCACCTTCATTGATGATGACGATTTATTTCTGGAAGGATTTTTTGAAGCGGTGCTGCCCGCAATCGACACCGATAAGGACGTAATCACCTTTGACCAGTGGGCGGTGGTCGATGGTGCGGAGGGACGAATCAACTGCCGTCTGGGCCATGAGATTCAGCCTTTTGCCCCCGGAGGCGTAACGAAACGCCCGCCGTGGTTCTGGTGCGTGTGGAGGCGCGAACTGGCTTGCGCCCATGCCGTGCCGCAGGTGCGAGTGAACGAAGATGTCCTGTGGCTGCGGCATTTGTGGGCCGAGGCCGAAAACGAGGAGCATATTCCGCAAATCCTGCACCGCTACCAGTTCGATTCACATAAGACCACTCTGCAGTGAAAACGGCAGACGTTTTATTTTTCCACGGCGAACCGCCGAGCTTCGGCATCGGTCTTTGCCATCAACTGATGCGCCACGGACTTTGCCGCACGGCCATCCAAATGCCGACAGACCCGCAGAAGGCTCTTGCCGCCCTGCGGGCCAGCCCCGCCGATTGCATCGTTTTTATCTCGCCGCATATGCACGGCGATTTTATCCGCCAGCACCATGCCGAGCTTCGCGCTATCGGCAAGCCGCTCATCGGCTATGTCTCGGAGTGGGTCGCCGGGAACGATGTATTCCGAGATGCCCGCGATTTTCACAAAGAGCAGAACTGGCTCGACTACTACGCCGCCGCGCAGGCCAGCGATGCGCTTTGGCTGCGCTCACTCGGCATGAAAAGCGACCTCGCCCCGCCCATGTTCGCCAGCGAACTATTCCCAGCCCCACCGCCAGAGCATCCGCGCATACCCGAACTGTGCTACATGGGCCACAACAACGCATGGAAAACGGAACGCTTGCGCGTCCTGCAAGCCCTCGACCAGCAAGGATTGGTTAAGGGCTTTTCTGCTCCCCGCACCTTGGCCGGGGCGGCGGGCGTGGCCGAGATATTCCGCCGCTATGCCGCTGTGGTTTGCCCTCCTGCCCACGGCAGGGCGCACAGCATCCGCTGTTTTGAAGCGGCGGCAAGCGGGGCGCTCATTGTCGAGTGCCAGCCGCTTGATGACGGCAACGAGTTTTTTGTCGACGGCCAGCATCGTGTCAGTTTCCCCGTGGGCCTGCCCGCCCCGGCGATTTGCGACTTTGTGCGGAGCCTCGACTACCAAAAGCTGCAAGGCATCGCGGCGGCGGGATGCGAATTGGCGCATCGGGAATTTCGGGCCGAAGTAGGCTTTTCTCGCCTCCTGTCCCGCGCCTCGGAAGCCTTGACAGAGAAGCATTAACATGGCCCTCGACACCACGCGCCTAGCCAGCGAGCTAGATTCCATCATCGCGGAATTGCCCGCCACGGTGACGTTTGGCTCCGCGACCTTCTCGGCGGCGGTGACGCAATCGACCATCGGGGCCGACATCGAAGAAGGGGGCTTTTTGCCCTCCCGCGACATCGGCCTTCATGTTACCTCAACGGCCACCACGCGCAGCGTCAAGGTGGGCAGCAAGCTCTCCGTGGCCTCGCAGGGCGTCACCACGGTTTATCGCGTGGTCAGCATTGAACGCTCACAGGACGGCCAAGAACTTCTTTTGTCATGCCAGAGTCACCGTCGATAAGTTACCAAAGCATCAAGCGCCGCGCCCCGGAACCTCTTGAGGAGGCCGTCGAAAGGGCGGTGGTCGATATGCTTTCCTTCAACCTCCGGGCCTACGACCTGTCAGAAGTCGCCGTCACCCGCGCCGATGTCGGCACAGACCTAGAACTGCCGGCCGTTGTCGTGCGAGCCGTTCGTCAGCGCGAGTCCATTCCTGCCGGGGACGTTTATGAAATGCAGGTATCCGTCTCGGCCATGACGCTGATGGACAAGCTCAACGACAGCGACCCGACCCCGGAGGAATACACTGACCGGCTTTGGTCGGCTTTGGTCGCCGTGCTGGAAGACCCGCAAATGCTCGCCGTGCTATCCGACAGTCGCAATTCGGTGCGGTGGCACGGCTTGGTGCGCGGGAAGGCTGTGACCGTGGCCCGCGAGGACAGGCATACCGCCCGCACCATCGTTTTCACGGTTCACGTTTCGCGGCTTGCGTAGGGTTGACAGGCGCGGCCAAGCATGGCCGCAACAACAGTCACTTCTTCCGCCGCCGCTTCGGTGGTTTTCGGATGCTCGGCAGAGACGGGCATCCTCATCAACAGTTTCAGCCGCGAAGTCACCCGCGAAAAAGCAGAGGTCACCGATAACGACGGAGATGTGGTAGCAGTCAGCTACTACAAACCGACCGCCAGCATCAGCATCGAAGGCGTGGTCAATGGCGCGACAGGCGTTGCCGCCGCCGCTCCGGGCGTTGCCCTTTCGCTCAACTCCACGACGAATCTGCACGGCATCACGGGCGGTTCCATCATCGTGGATTCGGTGTCCCGCGAGGAAACCAGCGAGGGCTTCGCCTCCATCAGCGTGTCGGCTACGCAGTATCCGCTGCTCTAACGCAATTTCACGCGATGCGGTGGGCGCGTAATCCCGCCGCACTAGATTTGAGATGATTCAAGATTCCGCGACAAATGATGAAGTCTTTTTGACGAGCAACACGAAGCTCGCAACCGCGCTTCTTTGCCTTGGGCATACGCTTCGCCGCCCGCCCTGCACCCGCCAAGTAAGAAAAGACGGACGCACCATCGTAACTTTCCTGTTTAATCCCTCGACCGATGGGGCCGTTGATAGTTGCAGCAAGCTCGCCTCGTCGTGGGTAAAGCTGGAGGAGAAAGACCCCGGCGATGCCACCCCGGAAGATTTGCGGGCGCGGGTCAAATGGCTGGCCGAACTGTGCAAGTCCAATGACGCGCTGGAGTTTGCCTACGCCAACGCAGGGTGGCGCGACATCGCCCTGTCCATCGTCAAGTCCACGCCGCGCATGGTCGAGATTGCCGCTGGCGGCGGACTCGGCTTTATCCGCGAGGACGCAAGCATTTCCGAAATCCAACAAATGCAGAGCTATATATGAGTCACGACCACCAAACCGACGAAGAAATCATCGACCAAGCCCCGCCCCGGCACGAAACATTGAGCAAGGCGGCAATCCAGCACACGCGCAAGCTCGGCCCGCTGACCGTGCGGAAAATCACCGCCGAATCCTTGAGCTATCTGTTTGAGGTCGAAAACTTTTACATCAAAGGACTCAAGGGCGAGCGCGTGGCCCCGGCTAATGCCAATGCCATCTGGGCGACCGCCGAGTTTGTCTACATCCACAGCGCAGACCCGAACATCGTTGCCGAGACAGTCTGGCATCGTGACGAGTTCCGCGAAGGTGTGCGCGGCCTCCTGGCCAATGAATTGAACAACCCGAAGACGCTCATGGACGCCCTGCCCATGATTGAAGAAATGGTGCGTGAATACTTCGCCGCGCAGACCGATGTTGCCGCCTCGGGAAAAACCAAACTTGCCAGACCGGGAAAAGCATTAGCCCGTCATGGCAAGCGAGCTACCTGACGCTCATCGCCTCCGTGACGGGCTGGAGCGCGGATTATATCTTGCGCCAGTTGCCCGTGGCCCTTGGGCTGCAAATCATCCTTTGGCACGACCTCAAGGCTGGTCGCCGCATGAAATGGGCCAAGACCATCGCCGAAAGCGGCGGGGTGGACATCGCGTCCGAAATGAGAAAGACGCTCGCCTTATCCGATGAAAATTACAGCGATGGCTGACACCAGCGACCTGCGCGGACGGCTCAAGGAGTTTGGCCGCATCGTCGGCAAGGAAACTTCCGAAGCTGTGCGCCAGTTTGCCCGCAAGGCTTGCATTGAACTGGCGACCGAAACGCAGCCCTTTGGCAATAAGAAAGAAGACGCCGCCAAGGGCGAAACGGCAGTCGCCCGCGACATCTACAAGGTCTACTACCCCGCCACGGGCGCGAAATTTTTGAAGCAAGTGACGGGGGCCATGAAGGGATATTATTCCGCCAAGGGGAAGCCCGAATACGCCGACAAGTTCAAAGACCGCATTTTGCGATATCAAATGGCGGGCGACATGGGGGCGCTGGCAAAAATAGCCGGGGACATCGGATTCACGGACGCGCAATTCGATGGATTCAATCCATCCCGTCACCGCTCCAGCCGCGACAACAAGGGGCGCGTGGCTCGCGGCACAAAGGCGCAAATCATCTTCGGCGGCGAGAAGGAATTGGAAAAATACATCGAAACCACCCAGCGCAAGGTCGGCCTGACCAAAGCGGGTTGGGCGGTCTGCGCCGAGAAAATACCGCTGAATCAAGCGCAAGCAGCCACGCGAGGCATCCCGCAGTGGGTCACGCGCAACAAGGGCCGCGCCACGGGCTACATCAAAGACGATTCGGCCAATCCGACTAATCCCAAGGTCACGATGACCAACTCGACGCCGTGGTGTTCTATGGTGCTGACACCGCAACAAGCACAAGGTGCGCTGGATTTGACGCGCCGAAATTTCGTGAAATACATGAACACCACTATCAAAAAGACCCTGCGCGAGCAGGCCAAGCTTGCGGCATAATGGCGGATGTAACGACATCATTTGCGGCGAAGGATGAGTCGTTTGCGAAAACGGTTGGCGGTTTGCAAAAACGCCTGACTGATTTTCAAGGGCAGACGCAAACATTCAGCCAGCAAGCCGGGGCGCTTGCCCAGCAATTTGCCGCATTTGCCGCTCCCATTGCGGGCATGGCCTTGGCATTTGTCGGGGCAAGAAATGCCGTGGCCGCATTTGCAAACGCCATTCGCATCGGCGGCGAACTCAACGACCTAGCCGCCCGCACCGGGGCCACGGCGGGAGAACTTGTCGTTCTGCAGCGCGCTTTTGAAAACGCCGGGGCAGGGGCGGCAACAGTCGGCCCTGTAATCGACAAACTGCGGAGAGCCATTATTGAGGCGGGCGAGGGCAGCAAGCAGCAGGCAGAAGCATTTTATCGTCTGGGAATCAATCTTGACTCCATTAAAAACGCAACGCCCACCGAACAGTTGCAAATGGTGGCAAAAGCTCTGTCGTTTGTCGGTAATGATACCGAAAGAGCCGCGCTGGCGATGGACTTGCTGGGGCGTTCTGGCGGCGAGCTTATCCCGCTGCTGCGCGCAATGGGCGTCGAATTGGAAACTGCCCGGAATCAGCTTGGCAGCTATCCCGCATTGTTGAACAGCACCAATCAAGCCCTCGACACCATTGGCGATAACTTTGGCGCTATCTCAAACAAAGCCACCGAATTCGCATCTGGCCTGCTTTCAAGGTTCGCCCCGGCCTTGGCCGCGATTACCACCGAAATCGCCAATATCGACGCTGCAGGGCTTGGCATGATGCTCTCGGATTATCTAGCAAAATTTTTGGAAACCACTGCCGAGACTTACAAATTGCGCGAAGCATTGGACAACGTAAAAGTTGCCATTCAAGGCATTGTTTCTGGCAATTTTGCGGATGGCTTGTCGCTCATGTGGGTGACGATGAAGATTACGGCTCTTAACGCGATTAACGAAATCGTGAGGAATTTTGTGGCGGGGCTGCAAACGGTTGGACAATTTTTGGCGGGAATGTTCAGAGGGGACGGGGCTTTTGTGCATTTGGCAAAAACAAGTTTTGAAATTGTCGCAGCGCATTTTTACGGCGTGTTGATGAAGGGTCTTGCTGATGGTTTGGCTGGGATGGGGCCGTTATTCAGCAAGGCGGCGCAGGCTGCGGCCATGAACGCCGAAACGGCCACAAATAAAATCAATATGCTAGTCTTTGGAATAGGGGCGCAGGTTGACCTTGTAAAAGAACAAGCCGCCGCAGCAGGTGCGGCCCTACCACAAACTTTCGATGCGAACAAACAGCTTTTGCAACCGCTGTTTGATTTGAAGAAAGAATATGCAGAGCAGAAACGATTGCAGGACGGCATCCTGCAAACCCTGCAAGCTCAAGCAGGGGTCGTCTCAACGATGGCGACCTCAAGCGCCATAGCATACAAAAACGCATTGTTCGATGCAACGCAGCAACTTGAGCAGGGCAACCAATTCGCCAACTCAATCAACACTTCAATGAATGGCACGGGCCAAAGTGTCGCGCCGATTGCCCCTGCCTTTTCCTTGGCGGCGGGTAGCGGAGAAGACATTGAATTATCCCTTAATAATTCAAAAGCGCACGCCGATAAAGTGCAGGCGCATATGCTTGGTTCCGAAACCGCTATGGGTCGCGTCACAATCATGGGGCAAGACTTGGAACAAAGCAGCGCGCTGTTTGCCAATAACATTGAAGGAGCCAAAACAGACGCCAAAGTGACCGCCGATGTTTTTACGGGTCTATCGGACAGGATGCAAAAATCCGTCGATAACAACCTCAAAATGATTGATAAAATGCACGAAGCTTTTGTCTATGGAGCCAAAGTCGGCCCGGAAATATACGACCGCCTCCGGGCGGGCGGCATGGACATACAAACCGCATCCGCTGTCGCGGGCGGCATTCTCAAACAAAGCGCCGCCGATATCAATTTGGCCGACAAAGCTCACGCCTCCTTAATGCGCGACCAAGACAAACACGCAAAAACAATGCAGCGGGCAGAAGATATGAAGTCCGCAGGTCAATTTAGGGCGGCGGCGGGCTTAATTCGCAGGGCAAATGAAAAACTTGCTAGGGACACGGAAAAAGCCGCCGGGAAATTAAAAGAGGGCGCGGATCGAGCCAAAGAAAGCCTCAAAGAAGGAGGCAAGGGACTTCCCACAGGCGGCAAAGAAGCGGAGTCGGCCATGAAGTCGGGCGGCGAAAAGGCGGGCGAAGCAATAAAAACTGCGGCAGATGCGTTGAAAGACGCCGCTTCGGGCATGGGCGATGCGCTTGCGTTGGAAGCAACGCTCAAGCTGTGCCTTGAGCAACTGACAACGCTGAATGAAAAATTGCCGCAAAACTCCTTGATCTAAAGTTATGCCCTTTGTTGTCCATACATCATCGCGCCTTGATAGCGCAACGGGCGTGGCCTTGCGGTCACACAGCATCGCAGAGCAGGGCAACGGATTGTATTCGGTTCAATGTGAATTTGTCTGTCGCGCATCTAATTCAGCCAAGGTAGATGCGTTGTTTTTCCCGGATGCGGAGCCGCCGATTTATCCCGCGACCGTTAATAAGCAATATCTTCTGGCGAATCGCCTGTTTATGAGCGCGAGAGACATAAAAACAGAAAACGGACTCAGCTTTATTTCGGCATCGTATGTGTCTGGAGTAACGCGCCAAGGCCGCTTCGGCTATGTCTTCACAGAAAGAGAAAGCCTAGTGACGGCCTTTGTTCCGATTGCCTATACCACCGATGGAAACCTCGTCGCATGGGTGGAATTTGCATACACCCCTATGGTTGTCACGCACGAATTTGTGCAAGTCGGCAATGAGACAACGGCGAACTTGCCGCCGCCCGAAACCAAACAGTTGTATTCTTTGGCGTTTGCAACAGGAGGCGGCTACGGCCTTAATCCCACCGCATTTGCCGAACAACGCATAAATGCGTGGAGGCGAACGGATGAATCATCAACGCAATCCGCAGCGCCAAGCGTTGCAGTCAAGCAAGTGCGGCATTTTATTGCGGAGGGGGGAGATGACTAATTATGCCTAGCTCTCCCGATCTGCATAAATTTACGGACGATCTGAAACTGCGCCCCGGCCCCGGCGTCAACTCGCCGCCGCGCAGCATCCGTGCAAAAGACTTGGATAAAAACTTTAAGAAAGTAACGGTAGCGGTGCAGTCGGTTGTGGGCGCGGGACTCCTTGCCGACTACCAAGTGCAGTATAAAAAGGACGGCGTGGAACTCGCGTTTGAGGCGGGTGAGTTTTATGTCTGCGAAGACGGCAAAGCCGTGAAATATCGACTGCTCGGACAAAAAGCGCCCCTTTGACATCTGACTCGCCATAAATGGCGCGCAAGCTATATTTGGATGTCGACACAGGCAGATTCGTCGCAGGACTTAATGGCGGCGTTCCTCCTAATTTGTCGGCTTTTGAGGGCGACAATGCAGACTATGAGCTTTATTTCCTAACCGCAGGCACGGGTTCAAGCCTGTATGAGCCGCTGGATTACTCGGCTAAATCAGTCAAGCTGCATATCGGCCCGCCGCCGCCTTCGACTGCCGCCGCCTATATCGCTGCACAGGCATGGTCGAATCTTCCGTCTACGGTTGGCGCAACGATTGCGCGAACGGCGACGGGGGGGGTAGCCGCTAACGAACAGCAAATGGTTTCTTTCAGTCCAGACGCTTACGATGGCACGTTTGCGCTGACTTTCCCCAGCCAAGCGCTGACTTTTTCTGGCGTCACGGCAGGCATTTTTACCACAAGCGGGTCGCACGGACTCGCCGCTGGGCAACCTTTCATTGTAACGGGTTTTGGCTCTCCAACAGGATTTGCCAACGGGGCAACACTCTACGCCGCGCAACTTATCTCGACCACGCAATTTTACGCCAACACAATCGCTACCGCATCGGCCATTACCAGTTACACAGCCACGGCGGGAGCAGGCTACACGCTCACCGCAACAACCGGCATCATCGAAGCGCGGGCCTCTATGGCGGCGGCGGAAGAAGCGATTCAAGCAGTCTCCGCTATTGGTGCGGGCAATGTGCGCGTGACCGGGACGCCGGGGCGCGCTTACCGCATATCTTTTACCGGGGCCAAAAGTCAAGTCGCCCTGCCGCTAATGACAGTCGCGCAGGCGCTGACCCCCGTGTATGGCAAGACTGCCACGCTAAATTTCAACACGACCGAACTCATCAACGCCATCAGCGCATCGGCCAGCATCGACGCAACAATGGAGGTCGAGGTCACAGATGGCAGCAATATCGACACCGTGGCGCAGGCATCGGTCACGCTGGCCAACGACATCATCCCGGCCAGCGGTGGAGTTCCCACGCCCGCCAGCCCTGCCACGTTCTTCTATCTGCAATCGCCCGACGCGACTGTGTATAGCATCACAATCGACGATGACGGCATACTGACAGCAACCGTTGTTTAATCCATGAAAACCCTGCTTTGTCTTTTCCTTTCTGCGCTGCTCGCCGCCGCCGCCGGGGCGCAGACCATCAAAACGCTGGGCTACAATACCAGCAACGGTGTGGTCGTTTATACCAACACGAACACGCTGACTTTCGACGCGCTGGCGTTTTCCAACGCCGCCGCCACGCGCACCAACTTGGGCCTCGGCTGGGCCGCTTTAACCAACAGCAACGCCGCCACCACCTTTCTCGGCCACGATTCCAACGGAGTGGTCATCTATACGAATGCGAATACGCTGACTTTCAATGTGCTGGCGTTTTCCAACGCTTATCTCACCCGCAGTAATCTTGGTTTGGTCGGCGGGGGAACATTCAGTGCTATCGGCGGCGGGTCTGGTAACTCTGCTGGTGGTGGTTGGTCTGTCGTAGCAGGGGGATTAGGTAACACCGCCAGCGGGTCTGAATCTTTTGTTGGCGGCGGTAACGGCAATGGAGCCACTGCGGATTGGTCTGCGGTTGTTGGTGGCATTGATAATGGTGCTACTGGTGATGAGTCTTTTGTTGGGGGAGGATACAACAACCTTTCGTCTGGGGCCAAGTCTGCCGTTCTTGGTGGAAGGGCCAACACTGCCAGTAGTCAGTATTCCGCAGTTGGCGGAGGCATTAGCAATGTCGCCAGCGGTGTGGCGTCTTACGCCATCGGGCGCAATGCTTCAGCCACGAATGCCGATTCCTTTGTGTGGTCAAGCTCCAGCGGGGGGTTTGCGTCCACCAACACCAACAGTTTCAACATAAAAGCCAGCGGTGGCATGAGTGTGGACTTGGGTGGCGCAGGCATTATTTTCCGCGACACCAACGACCCGCCTGCCACTCGCGCCAACCTCGGCTTGGGCGGCGGCATCACAACGACCAATACGTTTGTTGACCTTTCGACCAACACGAACACGGTCACAATTAGCAACGGCATCATCACAGGCTGGACAGTCACGCCATGAGCGACAGCGAAAGAACTCAAGTTTATAAATCGCTTGCCGCTTTCGGCGCGGTGTTGATTGCCCAAACCGTGGCAATATCGTGGTGGGCCGCGACTTTGCAGGCTAACGTCTCCAACCACGAAGAACGACTCGACCTGTTGCAACCTCGCGTCCAGTTGCTTGAGCAAGATTTTTGGAAAAGGGGAGGCCAATGAGCGACATTCTTTACGGCGACTGCCCCGCGCAGGCCGACCTCTGCGTTCCGCAGGGGCAAACGCTTTCGCAAGGGTTCAAGTGGAAAGTGGACGATGTCGTCGTTGACCTGTCTGGCTACACGGCCCGCGCCATGTTCCGCGAAACCCCGGACTCGGCCACCGTTACGCTGTCCCTGACCACAGCCAACGGCGGCGTGGTCATCTCGGCAGCGGCGGGGCTGGTGACTCTCTCGGCCTCGGCGGCGTCGATGTCCGCCATCACAGCGGGCCGCTATGTCTATGACGTTGAAATCGAATCTGCCACCGGGGTCGTCAAGCGGCTGGTCGAGGGCGTGGCAAAAGTCTCGCGGGAAGTAACCCGCGCCTAAAAACGACAATGGGTGACGTTATTGAAATCCTCACCACGGCGACCAACACTGTTGAGGTTGAGGCGCAGGGGCCGCAAGGGCCAGCGGGGCAGGGCGTCCCCACGGGCGGCTCGGCGTTGCAAATTCTACGCAAGGCCAGCGGAGCAGATTACGACACCGAATGGGCCGCAGCGGGCGCGGGGAGCGGGTCGGTCACCAGCGTTGCGCTGGCCAGCGCCGACCTGTCCATCAGCGGGTCGCCCATCACGGACGCGGGCACAATCACGGCAAACTTTTCGGCGGCAACCACCGCCTCGCTCGCCTTGGCCGACAGCGCCGTTCAGCCCGGAGACTTGGCAACCGTGGCGACCAGCGGCAGCTATTCCGACCTGTCCAACATCCCCTCGACCTTTGCGCCCTCGGCCCACGCAGCCAGCCATGCGGACGGCGGCAGCGACAGCATCCAGCCTTTCCCCGGCGTTCAACTGGATACGGCCAGCCCGGACGCAACGCCGAGCGTGGCGCAGTTTGTCTACAACGACACCGAAGGCACGGCCACCATGCTGCTCAAAGGCGGCAACGTCACCATTCCTATCGGCGCGGCGTCCGTGCATAGAATTTACAACAACAGCGGCAACCCGCTGAACAAGGGGCAAGTTGTTTATATCTTTGGCTCGCAGGGGCAGCGTCTTGTCGCTCGTCTGGCCGACAATAACAGCGACACCACATCCGCCCGCACGTTTGGATTTGTGGCCGAAGCGATTGCCGACAACAGCGAGGGCTACATCGTCAGCGAAGGGCTGATTGAGAACGTCAGTACGACAGGCTTGGCTGATGGCACCGTGCTTTGGCTTGGGACAAGCGGGGCGTATGTCGGCACTCGCCCGACCCAACCCGCGCATGGCGTTTTCCTTGGTGCTGTGGTCAAGGGCAACAGCGGCGGGGCGGGCAGCATTTTCGTCAAAATCATCAATGGCCAAGAATTG
>Ga0208147_1000631_pt1 | contig 12187 bp, 17 predicted proteins | sample DEB3_08_DNA_FD_184520 | JGI IMG/M metagenome (GOLD analysis project Ga0208147, IMG submission 184520) | Aqueous microbial communities from the Delaware River and Bay under freshwater to marine salinity gradient to study organic matter... | ecosystem: Environmental > Aquatic > Marine > Coastal ... | reverse complement strand
ACCACCAGATCCAGATGCAGGGGAGCCAAGCCCGGACTGCTTTTTGTAAGCAAGAATCTTGCTTACGCCTTGTGCGATATTTGCCATTTGTGTCTACCTCTTACGAAGGAAAAATGTCTGCCGAAAAGTAAATCGTAACCGGGACGCGATAACGATCTCCATCAATGATTGCCGGTGCAATCGTTGGGGTGCGATCAATCAGAACATCAGTACCGCCTGACGATAGACCCAATCCACGCCGAAACTGATCTCGGACCAGTTCAGCCCTTGTTGCCGCCGCCTTCGGACCTGTCCCCGGTGGATAGCACAACAAAACTTGTAAGAACCCCGTGACGCGATACATGGCATCACCCAACGTGGGGTTCTCTGTACCCGCCAACAGCAAGTTGACTTGCTGATACGGCGTTCCTGTCACAGGAGTATACGGCACTCCTTCCCATGCCGTAGCAAGGGCCGGTGACATGGCATTCAGCCGTGTTTCGAGAGCCGCTCGGATGTTAACGATGCTCATGTACTTTCACCCAGTCCAAAACGCTCAAGGGCAATCCGTACCATGCCCTCGGGTGCTTGGCTTGAATGACCTTCGTATTCCAGTCGCCGTATGTATGGCACATTATTGGAGAGATAGTTGATTTCCCCCGCCTTAACAGTAGCCAAAACATCTGCGATAGGCCCCGCGCCAGTAGCGTCAATGCGGTCAATTTCATTCGGTATTGGGACGCCGATAGAGCATTGCCAATTTCCTCTTGCGCGTCCACCAACATACCCATCAGGTTTCTTGATGTCCATGCTATCGTTGACTTTACGCCCTTTTTTCAACCGTCCTGCTTTGGTTAGATTGCTTGGGTCTTGGCGCAAGCGATAATTTTCATCTGAAACGGCCCGGTTATACGCGGCAGACTGATGGTTTATTTTCCATAAATCTGGGTTGCCTACCGGAGTGGTGAGAATGATAGCCTTAAACAACTCTATCGTTCTGCCACGGATATCCTTATCAATAGCGCCGTTCAGCTTATCGGTGATGTCCTTCATGCTCATTTACGCACCTGTGAGACGTAGAGCGCGGCCTGTTCACCTGACCAGATAATTTCGACCGCAATGACGGTGTATACATCTGAGCCAACCGTGAATCGATCATTAGGCTTGGGCTCAGTGTTGCCCGAAGCGGCGATCATTAGTTTCTTGTCGTTGATCTGAACAAGCCCAGAGGCGTATGCCTCACCGGGGTAGTCCTCAAGGACGGCCTTGGGCACACCCACAGTCGTTGACCCACCAGAAATGTCACCTGTGATCGGATCATAGGTTCCTTCGGTGACAAGCGTATGCGATACGGATTTGCCGTACTTGTTTATCAGCTTGACCGCTGTCGCTCTGGCCTTGGTGTCGAGGGCTGTCATGTCCGCATCAGCTTCACTTGATTGGCGCTAGACGCAAAATAAATGCTCAAACTGTTCTCGATCTGCAAATATCGTTTGAATTGTGGGCTGAACTTGTCATATTCCACTTCAATCGGGCCTACCTTTTCGCGGATCGTCTGCTGGCTCTGATCTTCCAGAAGGGTTTCAGAGTTGGCTTTCAGCGCAAGATCCGCACAGGCATTCTTGACCTGATTAGGAACCACATCAAAATCAACATACTCAGGGTAAGCATTGACGGAACAAATGTCCCTGATGGGAACATAGATGCGAGGCCAGTCTAGCGCCTGAGTGTTGACGTACCTGTAACCGTCCCAGCGGAGGCGATAAACCGCCACCATGTAGTCAGTGGCAATACGTAGCAATCGCTCCTTCTCGCCGGTTGTGAGTGCCGCCCAATCGGTGTTGCCTCTGTTGCTATGGTAGGTATCCGCATCCGCTACGCTGATATAGCTTTCTGCGTTGTCCTTTCCAGTGCCATCTTCAACGATTAGTGTCATTCTTCCACCCACTCAATCATGCCAAAGACGCCAGATCCTGAGATCACCGTGTTGTCTGCAAAAATGCAGATCCCTTCACCCGGAAGCAGGATAAATCCTTCCAAATGGTCAAAGTCAATCGTGGACGCTGACCCCGTGGTCTTGCTGACAATGGACCGCTCAAGGAAATAGGTTTCCCGAGTCACGCCGGTCATCGTCAATCCACCATTGGCGCGATTGATAACCATCTTGCTAGGTTCTTCGTTATTGTCATAACGAGTCGCAACGATGGTATCGCCGCCTGTCGGTTGTCCCTTGATCCTCTGCCATCCGTAAATGGAGTTTGCGCCGCCACCGGCATCGGCTGAGTCAAGTTGTAAGTGCATCCGAATCAGGCGAACAGACAAAACGTCTGAGTTGTACCAAGACTGATACGCCGTGTCTTCAGTAAGCGTAGTTGGCTTGACCGCAATGCGTGAGCAATAGCGTTTCATTTCTTCGCCTTCTTTTTGGCGGTCTTAGCAACTGACAGCGCAATGGCTACCGCTTGCTTTTGTGGTTTTCCAGACTTCATCTCAGCCTTGATGTTCGATGATATTGATTTCTGGCTGTAACCTTTTTTCAACGGCATAGCGGTATCCTCAAAATTAGGTGGGGAAGTAAGAACCGGCACAGGAATCCGGGAACCTCCCCGATAAATTAGGCTGGCTCGTATCCACCGGCCTTGTAGTTGTCCACCTCTGAAGGCGGGACAGCTACTTCATACGGAGGGCCATACGTTTCGGGATCTCGCTTGAGAATCACAAAACCTGACGCCTTTTCCTGTTTCTTTTCGGTCTTAATCTGTTCAGCCATGTTGGACTCCTTAGAGATGGGCCACACCGAATGATGTGGCCCGATCAACATTAACCGAGCAGAAGCGCAACGTTGTTGGGCTTCCAAACCTTCACGCCGAACAGGGCACGAACTTCGATCATGGTCTTCATGTAGCCCTTGTAGACTGCAATTTCGAATACCAGACCTGAGTAGGGGTCCTGTACGGTCATGATGTCAACAGCGGCGTCACCACCAGCCGGGAGAGCCGGAGGACGAATACCGAGTTCGATAGCAGTCCGGTGGAATGCTACGTTTGCGGTGAAGCTGTTGCCGATGGTGATGGCATCGTTGTCTGCTTCTGCGTAACGAAGACCCGGAGCGCCGATGGTGAATGAACCACCAGACAGAGCAGAGTTCGCAACGTAGATGTCAGAAGTGCCAGCAAAGGTGATGCAGTCACCGGCAAGCAGAGTGCCAGAGCCGGTATCAACATTGATGGTGGTGTCACCGACAGCGCCTGCCGCAGAAAGCTGGTAACTCGTACCAGTGCCCTTGGTGTGGCTTGCAACGCCAGCAGATTCCTTAATCATCAAGCCCTGGAGGTCGAGCAGAGTGCCCTGACGGAGAAGATCCGTACCACCAGCGGTGTTGACCTGCTGAAGCTGTGCAAGGTTGCGCAGTTTCGTGCCAGCGGCTGAGTTCAGAACCAGAGTGATCTGGTTGTCAGTCGGGCAACCGTTGTCTACGAGGATCTGACGAACTTCGGCAACCGTGTTGAAGTTGGACGCGAAAGGAGTCGTACCCGCAGAACCTACGGCGCGTGATGCACCTTTGTAGGCGGCAGTTGCAAGCGTTGATTCAACATTGTTGCAGATGGCTCGCATTGCCTGCTTGATCTGATCGCCGTAGATGGTTTCGAAACCAGAGCCGTTGTTAACGTGCTTGATGTCTTCACCGGTCCACGGGATCTGAACGCTGACGTAGTTGTCGAGCGTCATGGTCTTGTTGTCAACCGTCTGATCGGTCCCTTCCGGGATGGTCATAGACGGAGCGAACGAAGTGTTGACACTCGGGGTGCGGGTAAATGCCGCACGGATCGTGTCGCCTTTAGCGGCACGAGTCGTTGCATCACCGTTGATGGTTGCTGAAGGGATGAAGCCGACGAGTTCGCGGCCTACAACATCCGCAGCCTTGTATATGTCGGCTGCGAGATTTGTGAGAACATTTGACATAAAAATACCTCAAGTCAGTTGTTACACCGACGAGAGGTATCAGGAATTAACCTTCCACCTTCCCGCCAGCTTTAGCAAATTCAGACCGTTCAAAGTGTGACGCGGCGTCAAACTTCTCACGAGTCCAAACCTTTGCGCCAGAACCGTTACCGGCTCCACCGCTTGCACCGCCGCCGCCGTTGGCCGGGGCCGCGATGAAGTGCTTGCCTTCATCCGTGGTTGCCCACGCTGAAACAAACTCTGTCAGATCCTTATCGCCAATGACTGCCTTTCTGGCATCCCCATCGACAATAACCTTTGCCTGTGATCCTAGCATAGCCTTTACCGCCGGTAGCATAGGAGTTGCTACACCGGCTTTGACCAATGCTTCCGTTAACCCGTTATCAAGCAGAAGTTTCTGGGTAAAACCAGACTCTGACGCCAAAGCATCTTGAGCCAGTTTGAGCGCCTTTTCCTGCTCTTTCTTGGTCTTGTGCGCCGTACCGAGATCCGCTTCCAATGCGTCAATCTTGGCCTGCAACTTGTCCAATTCGGCAGGGTCAATCGCTCTACCCTTACGCGCTTCCTTCAGTTCTGACAGAAGTTCCTGATTCTTCTTGACCAGACCTCCGGTTGCACTCTCAATAGCCTCATCAATTTTGGCCTTGAGTTCTTCTTCGCTGATTTCCATCGATACCTCTGGTTTTGATGGTTTGTCCCACAGGGACGGGGGTTAACGTGACACAATCACGCTTGGCGTGACTATATCACAAAATAAAATCAGTCAATACCGGCCTTTTTAAATAGCGCGGCGTCCTTGGAACGTAATTGTTTCAAGGTATATTCGTGTCCTGTTTCATCGACAAAACGATCCAATGTCATTCCTTCGCGGAATAACTTCCCTCTGGTTGGCCCCAATACATCGTCTTGAAATGCTGGCGATTTCTTCTTGAGCCAAGTCTGGTAGGTTTCAGCCTCGGGTACTTGACCATCCATAGAGGCTCTGGTTCCTGGGGGTATATCTCGCTCTTTAAGTCCCAATTCCTTCCATGACTTGAGAACAGGAGCCGTGGTACTTCTACAGCGGAAATGCGCGGGTGGTCGAGGCCCAGAATCAACAGGGTATACCTTTCCATCCCGTGATTGGCATATGGGAGTGTTGTGAACAATAAGTTCTCCAACCACATAACTGTGATCCCCTTCAATTGAAAGCGAAACGATTTCAACATTGCCAGCCTCTACGGTTCCTGTGATGTGTCCGAGTTTTGTTTCCTGCGCTTTTCCCAAGATAATCTTGTTTTCTCTGCCGCAATCGCTCTCTGCTCTTCTGTCCAGAATTGTTTCTGTTTCGCTTGTGCTTGCTTCCTTGATTCTGGGCTGAGAACAGGTGCAGGACGAGTTTTCATGCGTTCGCGAAATTCTGGTTCCGACCATTTTTTCTTCATTGATTCGGACATTTTCTCTGCTTTGGCTTGCACCCATTGCGGATTTGTCGCTCTCAAAGTCGCTTGTGCTTGTTCTCTGGTTGAATTCACTTGCGCCCGATATTCTTCGTCCTGCCATTTTTCTTTCAATAAAATCGACGCTTTTTGCAAACTCGCTTGCGTTTTCGGTTGCTGATTCGCTTTTGTTACGTTCTCTTTCCAAGAAGATTGCGACCTTTTGCGAATGCACTCTTTCCCTGCATCTGTCGCATAAAACTTCTTGTTGGCGTTCGATACTTTCGGCCCCGCAGATTTTGCAGCCTGTAACCGCCTCTGCATCGCGTCTGGATTTATCCGAAGCATCTCCGAATAGCGTTTCCCCATCTCGGTATATCTTTCCGGGGGAAGATCCGCTCCTTCCCCGCCTTTCGTCATGTTGTACCCGTTCGGAGCAAGTGTGTTCATTTCCGCTATGAACTTGATCTCCAATGCGAAGGCTTCCAATTTTGTCTGCGTTTCCGCAAGAATCCTCATTTGAGGATTCCCATATTTCTTCAGCGCGTAACTGAGTGCGTAAGTCCCGGCTTCCGATCTGCTCCAATGCTCCATCAATCTCCGCTTTGGATTGTTCGACACTCCTACATATGACTTTCCCGAGGCAAACGTCAGAAGATAAACATAGTTCTTCTGCTCTTTCCCATCCATCTGGTGTGAGCATTCTGTGGTCATGAGTAGTCCTCCCAATGAGGCTACCATTATAATGGATGGCTATGCTAGATGGTACAACTGAAACAAAAGTTCCAATCACTTTGCAAGGCTTACCGCTAACGCCACCAATGACATATTCACCTTCAGAGATGTTCCCAATCGGCTTATATGAGCCATCAGCCATTAGGACTTTGGCTTCTTTACTCCAACAAGTCCTAGCATCCAACGTACTAACCCACTGAACCCCTTTGATAAGGTCATCGTTTGCCCCGTAGAAGGTTTGTCGAGCCTGATTGACGGTGTGGGCTACTGAGGTAGCCACCAAAGCCTGCGCTTGCCTGTAATTGAGCGCCATGACGCCATCTGAGTATCGAAGCGCCTTGCTTCCCATGACACGCTTGGTAATCTGCTGATATGACTCACCTTCAATGACACCCATACGCACCGCATCACGAATGCGGATGTAGCTGTCCTCTTCCAGTTTGTCGATCCACTCTTGCAGAATCTTGCCTTCAAACGGGCGCGATTCCACCGCCGCAATGATGGTTTCAGCCGCAGGCATCACCATATTGAGTTCAATCGGGGTGGAGTCTTGGATCACGATGTCTTGATGCTCGGCCTCATAGACCGCCAGATCCTTGAGTTCCGTCTGCAAACGCTCTTCAGCCACTCGCCAGGACTCTCTAATGATCGTTCTGACGCCTTGCAATTGCTGTTCAAGGCGGTCAGCCTGCCATTCGGTGCTGACGGTGTTGAGTTGTTGCAGGAGGTCTTTTTCGACTTCTTGAAGAAGTTCCGTAATCTCTCGCGCAATCTGCGCCTGATAGCGCAGAAGGTAAACCTGATGCGCTATCGCCAGATCACGGATCTCGTCGTTGGAGGTCATGCGGTGGGAGGCAGATTAGTCCGTGTAGGCGGGAGGCCGGGGGCATTGAGATCAATGCGCTCCAACTCATCCGCAAAATTCGTGTCTGCCGCGATGATGTCGCCCTTGACCAAGTTGTCGAACAGGGTCTGATGAGAGATTGCACCGGCCTGCCAGGACTGGACTAGCGCCTGCACATCCTGATAGGTCAAAGTATTGGGCAGATAGACGCGGTTAACTTCAACTTTGACGGGGCCGGTCAGGCCGGTCCAGTTCACCATCCATTCAAGGCAGTGCGTCAGGCCAATGCTGATACTTTGCGCGATGGACGCAAGGACCGAGTTTTCACCGGCCTGATGAATCGCCGCCGCCTGTGCGGTTTCACTCACCTTGCGCTCCGGGGCCAGAATTCTGGCTCCGAGTGTCGCCATCATGGCTTCTTTGGCGCGGAGGGCTTCCCTGAGTTCCGAGAGGCCCTGGCCGGTGAATTCCAGATAGAAGGCTTGGGAGGAGGGGTCGGGAAGCAACCAGGCCGTTCCTGATCCGATCCGAAGCTGTGCGGAGTTATCGTCAGAGTAAAACCCTGTAACCACAGGGGTTGGGAGTCCTGTGAAGTGAAGTCCGTGTTCGTAGTCGGCGGTTGTTCGATAGTGAGACAGGTTGACATCAACCAGATCCAAGAGAGGAGGCTTGTCCACACTGGGGGTGTTATCCCGGACGCCGAAGAACTCAAACGGGATACGGGCGATGGGGCGTCCTTGGCTTGTGGGGAAAATCGTTTCCGCAACATAAAAGTCCCCTCGTTCGTCCTTTCTGAACACTCGTTGACGGTAGACGCCGTTGATAAGATCGAGAACACGGTACTGCTCCTTGCACTCGTACTCAAATTCGTCCTTTGCGACCTCGTACTCTTCTTCCAAGACGACCAGAACCAACATCTCAACCCCGGCGATGCGTTCCGTGCGCCAGTTGATGATGCACTCGGCGTCATAGAGACGCATATACGGGCGCATTCCCTGTTCCTGCGCCTGTGCTAATGTCAGGGCCTCCGTCATCGGCGGGTGATCGACCAAGACGCCTGCACGGCCTAGCATCACCACTTCTTCGGCCACCATTTCCGCGAACTGGTGCAGATTCACGCCTGACATCGTGACATCAGCGGTGATTGCTTCTAAGGCTTGCGGGTATTCGGTGATCGGTGGCTTGATGAACAAGAGGCCGGTCAAACCATCAATCGTGCGCTGGGTGGCGTTGTAGAACAATGCACGTTGCTTGTACGCCTTGTATTCCTGATCCGTCTGGCCGGATAGCCGGGGGAGGTACGCAATGCCGTACTCATGAATCTCATCCTGACCCTCGGCGGCGTGTTCGCACCGCTCCCATTGGTCATAATGCTCGTCATACTCTTCGTGCTTTGTGTCTACTGCCATGCTAAATACCTACAACGAGTGCCAAACGGGGGCGATTGCTCTGGATAGGATAGCGATATACCACAAAATAGGAAGCGGCGTCATTGGTATGGTCAAATCCCGCGCCTTTATCCGGTTCACCTGACTTGTTGTACGCCTGCTTTTCCAGTGACTCAGCCAGCATCGGGCATCGATCCGTGTTGATGAGGTACTCGCGGGTTTCCAGTGACTTGTTCATCGACAATACCCTATCCTTCACAGCAGGGTTTCTTGTGTTGGCGCATACCACGAATCCGGCGGCTCTCAAGAGAGCGTGATCCGATACTGACGCATTGTTGGTCTTGCGCTGAGATCCCGAGGCATCCGGGTACACAAAAACACGGTGGCCCCGGTAGCGTTCTTGGATGATTCGAATCATTTCCGGCGTATCGAACACCTTCACCAGTTCATTCACCGCCCTGGGCTGATTGTCTCTAACCACATGGACAATGGCCGACATATTGGTGACGTTGAAGTCCATCCCGATGTGGAGCGGTTCTCCTGGCTGTTCCACCGTGTTGGTGTGATTGAGCCTTCTGTCATAGCCGGGGTATACGGATCCTGAGTTTAGGTTGACGAACTGGCCGTCAAGGTACGCCGCAAGCTGTGAAGTAGAGTAAGTGGCCTCCAACTGTTCGACATATCCGGCAGGAAGGTACGGATTACTTGAGGTGGGGGCACGAATAAGTTCGTATCCTGGCTTGAGTGTCTTGCCAAAAGTCTCATACATCCACCCGAATCCTTCCGGCGTAGATACCGCCGCCAAAGTATTCGGGGTGTTATCCGGCTTCTTCTGGCGGCATCGGCCTAGCATCTTGGACCACACATCAGCCGCCTGCTCTGGCCGGAGGGTATCGGCTTCGTCGATCACCGCATCTGCGACTTCGAAACCGACCAGTCTGTCAGGCGTATCTGCCGATCTGAAGATAATCTGCGCTCCGTTTTCAACTGTGATGATGTTATCTGCGCGATTTAGTTTGTAAGTGACGCCCCACTCATCAAACAAGTTCATAAACCTTGGGTACGCAATCAGCCGGATCAAGTCGAATGTCGGCTCAACAAAACCAAATGATAGGTTTGGATATTGAAGCGCCCTAATAGCAATCCTAACAACTGCGGCATGAGATTTTCCACTGCCGTAGCCAGCCACCATACCGGGGTGCTTGGCCTCCGAGAACACGAAGTCTTCCTGGGGGACGGTCAGGCTCATCTTGATTTGTTTGGGCGGTGGCGTCATAAGTGTAAAGATAAGTTGACAAAAAGAAATTTGGTTTTTTGTAAATTTAGGTTGACAGTTTGGAATTTGGCTCGGCTATAGAGTGGAGGATTCGCGGCCCGTAAGGCGAAAAGGGGTATGCCCCCCTAGGCCTCTGACAGCCTCACCACAACACGAACGAAAAACCCTCACCCATATCCCTCTGGCAATCTTTCGCGCCTTGTATGCGATTCTAGCCACCTTCACGCCATACGCTCGCACGTTACAGGCCATTTTCAGCGACATTGCAACTTTACATAATAGTGATTATACGCAATGTGAAAAAAGCCTTTATAAATCAATCGCTTGCAATTGGTACGACATTGCCGCTCTGCCCTGGTACGTCAACCCTGGCCACTTCGCCCTCAATCGCTGGCCTTGATGGGCGTTCAATCTGGAAAGCATATCCGTGAGTAACATTCACTTCGGACGTTTGCTCGACTTTCGATAGTTTTGGAGCCGCGTATTCTGCTAGCTTGGCTAATAGATCCAATGCCTTGGCGGGGTCGTCTTCTGAGACACGGGCAAGCCATACGCCTACGTTGGCGCTGTTGTCTTGCAATAGATTGGTTATGGTTTCCCTGAATGTCGTGCTGATTTTGTTGGGCACGCCTTTTGGTCTACCCTTTCCGGCTTGCGTAAGGTTTGCCGGATTGCCCGGACGTTTCTTTTTTGCCGGTGCGGTTGTGTTGGTTTGTTCCTGTAATGCCACTGTCATTCCGTCCAGTAAATTAGACGGCTCGAACCTATCACGCCAAAGGCGCGCCAATCAACAAAAAACTAAAAATAATTGTTTGCATCATTAAACTAGTTTGATACAATCAACCTAAGTTCTGGGGCAATTGCTCTTGAACGGTTTCCGGGTTAATCATCCGTTTGGCGATGGTTCCCACATTGGAGAGATTCACATGTGTAGCACTGATAATTGGTTCAAGGTTTATATGGCGGTTGTCGGCTTTATTGCTGTCGCCGCTATCGTGGCGATCCCGTTTATTCCGTCTGATTTCACCCTGTAAGGAGATAGGACCATGGCTTACATATCACAAGATGAAAAGAAAGCTCTAACGCCTGAAATAACCAAAGTTCTTAAAAAATACGGAATAAAGGGATCGGTTTCTATTCGCCACCATATGACCCTTTGCGTGACGCTATCCACTGGCAAGCTTGACTTGATCGGCAACTGGTATGAGCAACAAACAAAGCGGAGAGATACCTTCGGTCTACTGGGTGAAAAACCGACTTATTTAGACCTGTCGCCACATTGGCTTGATTCAAATTTTGACGGCGATTGTCTAGCTTTCCTTTCCGAACTTTTTGACGCCATGAAAGGGCCGGAGTGGTTCGATAATTCGGATTTAATGACAGATTATTTTCATGTTGCGCATTATGTCGATGTGAAGGTCGGACGCTGGAATAAACCTTTTGTTTTTGAGGCATAAGAAAATGAAATTTAAATTTACCGCTCAGAGTTCCAATGTTAAGACCGGCAAAATTCCAGTCACCATGACGGAACGTACGTCATGCCCGGATACTTGTGCGCTAAAGAAAAACGGCTGTTATGCTGATAATTTCCCCCTTTCCCTTCATTGGGACCGCGTAACAGATACCGGCATAAGTGAGGATGCATTGCTGGATTCGATCCGCGCGCTACCCGCTAAGCAATTGTGGCGACATAATGTCGCCGGTGACTTGCCGCACAATAACGGGTTAGTGGATATCGATGCATTTTCACGTCTGGTAGACGCGGCAAAGCATACAAAGCCAATCATATATTCTCATCACAAGTTGTATCCCGGAAATCAGATTTTATTTGCTTGGGCACGGGAAAATGGTGTCATCGTTAACGCGTCTTGCGAAAGTATCGGAGATGCATATAGCGCAATTCGATCAGGCGTCAATGCGGTTTGCATCATGCCAAAGGATGCAGAGCCAGTGACTAAGTTGACGCACCCGGATAGCGGTGAAGAATTGGCGCGTGTCGTTATTTGTCCGGCTCAACAAAGGGATTCCGTAACGTGCGCGTCATGCGGACTTTGTGCGCGTGACCGCGTGGAGTCTAAGGTTATCGTTGGATTTTTGCCGCATGGTGCAAAATCCAAAAAAGTTAACGCAATGGTGACAGCATGAAAAAGGAAACCGATTCTAATGCATGGGTCCGCATTGTTTTGATTGTTGGCGCTATCGCTTTTAGTCTGGCATCGAATGATGACTATGAGACATTGCAGCGCGTACATGTTACCTACCAGACGAAATAAACCTATCCACTCAACAGGAGGCCCCTATATGGGGCCTTTTTTGTGCGTGTAAGGAAATCCATCGGGGCCTGTGGGCCTGTGGGCCTGTGGGCCTGTGGGCCTGTGGGCCTGTTGGCCTGTGGGCCTGTGGGCCTGTGGGCCTGTGGGCCTGTGGGCAGGTGATCGAACGAGAGGCGATATAAGGCACGAAAAATTTTAGGGGCCGGTAAGGGTACACCTTGAGGGATTTTATGCCTTGAAGGGGATTGTGCGGGCTTTCAGGGGGTGAAATCGGGGGTTCGAGGGGGTGAGAGGGCGGGGGTCGGGAGGGG
>Ga0208147_1000630_pt1 | contig 12199 bp, 14 predicted proteins | sample DEB3_08_DNA_FD_184520 | JGI IMG/M metagenome (GOLD analysis project Ga0208147, IMG submission 184520) | Aqueous microbial communities from the Delaware River and Bay under freshwater to marine salinity gradient to study organic matter... | ecosystem: Environmental > Aquatic > Marine > Coastal ... | reverse complement strand
TTGATAACATTTACTTAACAAACAATGCTCGAATGGGTGCGGTTGATGGTCAGGTAAACATTGACGATCTGCTAAACGCTACGCCTGGCGGTGTGATTCGCATGAAGAATCCTAATGCTATCGTGCCGATTCAAGTTCCTAGCGTTACGGCTCAAGCCTTTCCAATTCTGGAATACATGGACAGCGTACAGGCCAAGCGCACAGGCGTATCTGACGCTCAACAGGGCTTGAATCCTGACATTCTGAGCAATGTAACGGCTGCTGCTGTAGCTGCAATGACACAGGCCAGCACTGGCAAGTTGGAGTTGATTGCCCGTATCTTTGCTGAGACAGGCGTTAAGTCGCTGTTCCAAGGGATTCTTGGGCTGGTTGGCAAGTATCAGGACAAGCCACGTATGCTGCGTATGGCTGGCAAGTATGTACCGTTTGATCCGCGTAGTTGGGCTAATCAGTTTGACGTATCTATTAACGTCGGCCTTGGCTCCGGTAATCGTGAGCAGCAATTGGCTATGTTGCAGATGGTGCTACAAAAGCAAGAGCAGATATTGCAGCAGTATGGCCCAGGTAATCCATTGGTGACGGTTGGTCAGTACCGCAATACGTTGGCTAAGTTCATTGAGGCTGCTGGCTTTAAGGATGCTGACCAGTTCATGAACCAGATCACGCCTGAGATTGAGGCGCAACTGGCTGCACCTAAACCACCACCACCTGACTCGCAAGCTGAGTTCGCTAAGATGATGGCGCAGGTTGAGCAGGAAAAAGTTCAGGTAGCCCGTGAGAAAACTCAGGCAATGTCGCAGATTGATGCGGCTAAGTTGCAGCTAGACCGTCAAAACCTTGAGGCCAGCTATGCTCAGAAGGGTGTAGAGATGGCTATGAAGAACCAGAAAGACCAGCAAGAACTTAAGCTGAAAGAGGCTGAGTTAGCTGTTAAGCAATTGCAGGCTGTATTGGCGATGGACATTGCTGACGAAGCAAGTAGAAATAGACAAGCAGATATTGTTCTTAAAGCAATTAAAGATATTGGGAACATTGCACGATGAATAAAGCAGACTGGGCTAATAATCTAATGCTTGATCCTAACTGGCAAGAAGTTATGTCAGAACTAAGATCAACAGAATTGGCTAAGTTTACTAATAGCGACTATCACGATGTAGAGGCCAGAGAGCAGGCTTACATTAGATTGAGGACGCTAGAGAGTATTACTGACCACTTAGAAGGCTTGAAAGCTCAGAAAGCCATTGACAAAAAGCGTTGGAAGATTTTGTAGTCTGACATGGCAGTTCCATGTAAAATTAAGGAAATAACAACATGAGCGAAACGACTAGCGCGACACCGGAATCCGGTAGCGGAGAGTTGACAGTAAACGAGGCGGCTAACGCTTTCATGGGTTTAATGGGTAGTGACGAAGGCTCCGACGAAGGACAACCAGAAGCACAGGCTCAATCCGATGAGGACGATAGCGAAGAACCAGAGGAAGAATCTAACGATGATTCTGAAGGTGAAGAACAGGAAGATAGCGAACAAGAAGAACAGGAACGTACTTACCGTGTGAAGGCTGCCGGTGAAGAAAAGGACGTTACCCTCGACGAGCTTGTTAAGAATTATCAACTTGGTGCTGACTATACGAAAAAATCGCAGGCTGTAGCTGAAGAACGCAAGGTTGTTCAGGCCGAATACCAGGCGATTCAAGAGGCGAAGCAACTGAGAGATCAGTATGCACAGCAACTTCAGGTGATTGAGCAGATGCTTTCACATGGGGAAGAACCAGAGAATCTTGACTACTTAAAGGAAACCGATCCAATTGGTTACGCCGTTAGGGTAGCGGAACTCTCACAGAAGGAGAAACAACTTTCTCAAGTACGCGCTCAACAGAATCAAATTAGAGCGCAACAAGAGCAAGACAGGCAGCAATGGATGTCTAATCTAGTCCGGCAAGAATCGGAAAAGTTAGCAACAGCGCTACCTGACTATGTTGATCCTGAAAAGGGTGAGTCACTGAGAAAGTCAGTGCGCTCATACGGTAAAGAGTTAGGGTTTTCAGATGAGGAATTAGCAAGCGTTGTTGATTCTCGTCACGTTATTACGTTATACAAGGCTATGCAATACGACAAGCTACAAGCGTCGAAGCCTGGTATCAATAAGAAACTAGCTGAAGCCCCGAAAGTTATGAAGTCGGGAGTCTCGCAGTCTCGAGATACCAATAACGAGCAGTATAAGAAACAGAAGGCTAAGGCTAGGTCTACCGGAAGGGTAGCTGACGCTGCGGCACTATTTGAACGATTTATTTAAAGGAAATTATCATGCCTACATTTCAAACATTTACCGCTATCGGTATGCGCGAGGACTTGTCCGACATCATCTATAACATCTCGCCTACTGAGACTCCAATCATGTCGTCGATTGGTCGTACCAAAGCTACCGCTGTTTACCACGAGTGGCAGACTGACTCGTTGGCTGCTGCTACCACAGCTAATGCTGCAGTTGAGGGTGCAGATGCTACGTCTATGACTGCAACTCCTACGGTTCGCGTTGGTAACTATACGCAGATCGTACAAAAGACTGTCCAAGTTTCTGGCACTCTGGAGACTGTCAACAAAGCAGGTCGTAAGTCTGAAAAGGCTTATCAACTGTCAAAGGCTTCACAAGAACTGAAACGTGATCTGGAAACCATCATCACGGCTAATCAAGGCAAGTCGGCTGGTACGTCTACGGTTGCTCGCACTATGGGTTCGCTGCTGTCGTGGATCAAGTCTAACTCATCGCAAGGTAGTGGTGGTTCGGCTCCTGCAACTTCCGGTACTTCGACCCGTACTGATGGTACGCAGCGTACTGCTACCGAAGCACTGCTCAAGACTGTTATTGCTTCGATCTTTGATGCGGGTGGCAATCCTAAAGCTGTGTTCGTTGGCTCGGCTGGTAAGCAGAAGATGTCTACGTTTGCTGGTATCGCTGTTAACCGTTATCAGATCACCAAGCCTGAAGCTGGCGTGATTATCGGCGCTGCTGACATTTATCAATCGGACTTTGGTCAACTGTCTATCGTGCCTGATCGTTTCATGCGTAACCGCGATATGCTGATCCTTGATCCTGAGTACGCTGCTATGGCCTTCCTGCGCCCATTCATGACGAATGAACTGGCTAAAGCTGGCGATAGCGACAAGACTCAGATTCTTGCTGAAGTCACGCTGGAAGTGAAGAACGAAGCTGCTCACGGTATCGTGGCTGACTTGGACTTCTCACTGTAATGAAACTAGCCCCTGACTTCGGTTGGGGGCTTTTTATAAAGACTAATGACAAACTTTCGACATCAAAAAGTTCATGCAGATGGTGATGGCGGTATTATCATCGAGACTAACCAAGACATTAGCGATATTCTCGCTAGGAACAAGGTACTCCAAGAGGTAGATAAGGCTAGGACAGGCGCAACAGATGACTTGCATTTGATTGGTTCCATACCGTTTACAGCGATTGATAAGCTAAACGAGATGGGGATTATGCGAGGATTTGCGATTATGGATGACAAGGCATTTAGAAGTTGGCTTAATCATCCTGACCAAGCTGCATTAAAAATCTACAGGGGAACCGTATGAGAGTTGGCGTTTGTGTACCATGTCGTGACGAAGTACACACAGGTTTTGCGTTTGATTTTGCCCGTATGTGCGCCCATGATGCTTCTACTAGATGCAAGGACGGTAAGGGCGGTTTAAGCCTTTATACGATGCCTGGCACGTTGATATTCGACCAGCGTGAAAAGTTAGCGCAGGTGGCTTTAAAAGAAGGCTGTGACGCTGTTCTGTTTATTGATAGCGACATGAGATTCCCGCATGATTTGATTACGATTATGTTGAGCCGTGAGGTAGACATAGTTGGTGTGAACGCAGTGACAAGACGTAGACCATCATTCCCTACCGCTAAGTTATTGGTTAAGAGTGAGGATGAGAAGGGTATCCGGCATCATTGGTCTAATGTTGATTCACGCGGCAAAGAAGGTATTGAGGTCGTTACTGCTGTTGGATTTGGTGCGGTACTGATCCGTAAGAAAGTATTTGAAACACTGACAGCGCCGTGGTTTGACGCTGGATGGGGGCCAACAGGTGTAGTGGGTGAAGATGTGTTTTTCTGTGTTAAGGCTGGCGATGCAGGTATTGATACCTATGTCGATCATGAGCTTTCTATGCACATTAAGCACGTTGGAACGCATGAATACAGTTGGGACGATGTAGATGATAAAGCCTTGAGGGGCGATAATGGCACTAACTAGCTATTCTGACTTAACTAGCACCATCTCCAGCTATCTAGCTCGCAGTGACTTAGATAGCATTATCCCCACGTTTATCTCTTTGGCAGAGCAACGCCTACGTAGAGAGTTACGTATTCGGCAAATGCTAGTGATTGCCCAGGCTACTACTACAGGCGGCGATTCTACTGTTGGATTGCCTAGTGATTACTTAGAGATGCGCGATATTCACATTGCTGCTAATCCGAATGGCACGCTTGTTTACGATACGCCTAACCTGTTTTATAAAAAGACTATCTCAACAGAATCAGGACAGCCTAAGCGTTACACGGTACTAGCTTCTGAGTTGCAACTAGGGCCAGTGCCTGACGGTGCTTATGTCTTGCAAATGCTGTACTACGCTCAACCTGCTTTCCTAAGCTCTACGAATCCTAGCAATGTCTTTATGGCTAACTGTCCTGACGCTTTGCTTTATGCTGCGTTAGGCGAGGCAGAACCGTATCTAATGAATGATGTGCGACTACAAACATGGGGTACGTTGTACGAGAGAGCTATTGCAGCTATTAACGTCGCAGATGATTCTGGCGAATATAGCGGTCAACCAATGTCCATGTCTTTTAACTAGGAAAATATTATGGCTGAAATGTCTAACTACTTAGAGAATGCGTTAATTAACGTGACTCTACGCGCAACTAGCTACACAGCTCCTACGACTGTTTACGTTGGTCTATATACAAGCGATCCCACTGACGCTAATACTGGAACAGAAGTCTCTGGCGGCTCTTATGCTCGCGTTGCTGCTACTTTTGGCGCTCCTAGTAATGGTGCAACAAATAACACGGCAGCTATTGAGTTCCCACAATGTACGTCATCATGGGGAACTGTTGGTTGGATTGGTATTCTTGATGCTTCTACCACTGGCAACCTTTTATATCACTCACCACTTGATGTAAGTAAGGCTATTGATACTGGCGATGTGTTTAAGATTGCAATTGGCAACCTGACTGTTACGCTTGCATAATGGCTGATATTTGCGGCCCATTTACGCTTGAGGACTTAGACCAATTTGGTACGCTTGATGCGCTGCCATTTTCGCTAGATAGTGAAATTTGGGAAAGTCCTAACACTTGCATTATGTTTTTTGCAGGTGCGGTGAATGGTGTTGCAAATGTAACTGCGGCTCCTACTAGGATCACATTAGATTCTGCTGCTATTAATGGAACTGCCACAGTATCTGGATTAGGTGGATTAGTCCTTTCTGGAGCTGGAAGTATTACGGCAAATGGAACAGTAACGGCTGACGGTGTACGAGTACGCGGAGGTACTGCTAGTATTACTGGCGATGCTGATGTGACTGCTTTAGGTGGCGTTATTTATAACGGAACCGCTTTTATTGAAACTGAAACTACAGTTATCTGTTACCCAAATGCAATATGGTCTGGTGATGGAGCTATAAATTCCAATGCGGCTGTGTCTGCTATTGGCTATATTTATGGCGAAGAATGGGGAGACGTATCTGAAGATTCAAATACTTGGAGTATTGTTTCTGCTAATAGCAATACATGGACTAACGTACCTGCTGGAACTAATACATGGCTAAGACAAAACTAGCATTTGGTGAATGGCTACCGGATCAGCCTGGCATTACAGGTGCGTTGACTGACGCTAATAACTGTATTCCTGTTGCTACTGGCTACGCTCCTTTGGGTGCTGAAGCAGACTATAGTACCGCTGCTGGTCAAACTCTAGTGACTACATTTGCCGGTAAGTTTGCTGGATTGTCTACATTGTTTGCTGCTGGAGCTACTAATCTTTTTAAATATGATAGTGGCGATAGGGGTCTTGATGCTTTAACTACTACAGGTTACTCCACTACTTTGTTTTGGGATGTGACGCAGTTTGGCTCTGAGATGATTGTAGCTAATGGCACTGAAAAGCTACAGGCTTATACATTAAATGCTATGAGTGAGACATTTAGCAACTTATCTGCTGACGCTCCTACCGCTAAGTATGTGACGGTAGTTCGAGACTTCGTGGTAGCCGCAAATGTTGCCAATTACGAAAACAAGGTTTACTGGTCTGACATCAACGACGAAACAAACTGGACACCTGGCGCAACAAGCCAAGCAGACACACAGGTAATCGCTGATGGTGGTGACATTAAAGGTTTAACGGGTGGTGAGTACGGATTAGTGCTGCTTGAAAAAGCCATCTTCCGTATGTCCTATATAGGTAGCCCGTTGTTTTTTCAATTTGACGCTATTTCACGCAGTTTAGGCTGTATATCTAGCGGTAGCGTGGTGCAATACAATGGGTTAACGTATTTCTTGGCTACAGATGGTTTCTATGTGTGCGATGGTCAGTCTGTAAAGTCGATTAGCGCAGGGAAAATAGACCGTTGGTTTTTTGACATTGCTAACACAGGTCAATTAGATCAGATGTCTAGCACTGTTGACCCTGTTAAGCGGTTAATTGTCTGGTCATTCAAGGATAACTTCGCTAATACCAATGTGCTGATCTATAACATTGACTTCGGTAAATGGTCGCATGGTGATACTACTGCTGACGCTATCTCTATCGTCATTACTCCTGCGGTAACGCTTGAGGGGCTTGACGCATTTAGTGCAAGTATTGATGCTTTAACTGTATCACTTGATGATCGTCAATGGGATGGCGGTCAATCGTTGTTTGCTGGCGTGCAAGGGCAAAAGATTATTACGTTTGGCGGCACTAACAAGCAATGCTCAATTGTTACTAACGATATTGATAACGGTAGGTCTGTTATTACCGCTGTTAGACCGATTATTGACAATGGAACGGCTGATATTGCTATCTGCAATAGAAACCTACTAGGAGACCCGATAGCGTTTACCACTGCTGTTAGTACAGATAGCGAAGGAAAAGCCTCTATGCGCGTTCCTGGTCGTTATATGAGGGTAAAGGCTTCACCTGTTGGTAGCGCGTGGAAAACTGCCGTGGGGATGGAAGTTGATATTGTTACGCAAGGTCTAAGATGACACAGTTTCGTACATTACCGCCGTTTGGTGGGGATCAGCGAGCTGTCGCAGAGGTAGTGCGTGGCATCATGGATGGCAAGACTAACAATACCGGAACTGTTACGCTGGCTGTTGGTGGCGCTACTACCACTACTATTAACAATGAACGTATAGGCTACGACAGCGTTATTTTACTTATGCCAACATCATCAAATGCTGCTGCTTATGCAACTAACTTATACGTTTCTGCAAAAGCACAGGGATCAGCAACTTTAACTCATACAGCAAACTCTACGGCAGGTAGAAGTTATGACTACATTATTGTTGGCTAATGGAAACTAAATACATTACTCCGCAAGAGTTAAGGTCGTGGTGGCCTTCCGTTAGACCAGGACTAGAGAATGTTAAGACAAAAAGCCCTGAAGATTGGATTGTTGAGGATGTATATGTAGATTGCTATAACGGCAGATCGATGCTTTGGGCATTGATTGATAACGGCAAGACGATAGGGTTTTGGGTATTGCAGCCTGACGGTAATAAATTGCACGTTTGGGCTGGTTGGTCGTTAGAAAATAGACATGATAACCTCGAAAATGGATTAAAATACATAAAAGAGGTTGCGCGTCAAGGTGGAGCGAAATACATAACATTTTCTAGTCATCGAAAAGGCTGGATTAAGAGGGCAAAGAGTCTTGGATTTAGCCCTAGAACATGGATAAGTGAGGTTTGATATGGCTGGTGGATCACAAGGTTCTACATTTACTCCAACAGAGACAACTCTTGATCCTACGCTGCGTCCTTACGTTGACACAGCGCTTAGTGAGGCAGAGAGGCTTCGTCAAGCTGGTGGCCCTGCTTACTATGGTGGTGAAACCTACGTTAAGCCTAGCGCACAAACGCAGACAGCATTGTTTCTAGCGCAGCAACGTGCAGGTCAAGGTAGCCCATTACTTAAAGGCGCTCAAAGCACTGTACAAGGTCTAATGGGTACTCAAAGCCCGTATGAGTCGCAGTATGCTGGCATGGCTGGACAAACTAGTAAGTACGGCTCAGTATTCGATCAGATTGGTCAGGCTGAAAGCCCGTATCAGCAGCAATTCTCAAACATGGCTCAAAACGCCTACGTTGATCCTAATCAAGCCTTTTATAATCAAATGAAGGGTGGCGCAATGCAGAATGAGGCATTGGCTGGAACTCGCGCAACATCACAAGGTGCGTATCTTGGTGGCAGTCCTTATCTTGAAAGCGCACTAGGCCAGGCTAATCGTCTAACTGCTGAATCGTTGCAAGAAGGTATCCGTGGTCTGCAAAGTAAAACATCGATGGCTGGTCGTTATGGCTCTGGTGCAGAGCAACAATTAGCTGGCAAGATGAGTGATGCTGCGGCTAGGGCTTTGGCTGAACAGAATCAACAAGCATACCTGCAAAACTACCAGCAAGAGCGTGGCTTGCAAGAACAAGCATTGCAATCTCTCGGCGGTCTGTCGCAACAAGGTTTTGTCAATCAACTCACAGGCGCTCAACAACTTGGCACTGCTGCACAGCAAGCCTACGCTAATCAAATGGGTGCGACACAAGCAGCTCAAGGTGTTTACGGCTCTGATCTTGCTAACCGTATGGCTGCGGCTCAAGCAGGTCAGAATGTGTACCAGAGTGACTTTGCTAATCAAATGGCGGCACTTGGCGGCGCTCAAGGTGTACGTCAGGCTGATATTGCTACACAAATGGCTGCGGCTCAAGCTGCACCTGGCCTTGCTGCTGCTGACTACGCTGATCTCGATAGATTGCTTGCTGTTGGTCAGGCTCAAGAAGGCTACACAGCGGCTCAACAAGCTGCTGATAAGGCTCGTTACGATTACACAGCACAGTTACCGTATCAGACGCTGCAAAACTATGGTGCGTTTATTACTGGCTTGCCACGTGGTGGTATTACTAAAGAATATGTTGCTCCTAAGACTGCCGCTGAAAAAGCTGCCGCTTCTCAAAATACTGGTTATGTAAATCAGTATGGCGGCTACCTTCGTTAATAAGGAAATATTATGGCTGATCCAGTATCAATGACTGCTTTTATATCTGCGATGGCCCCATCAACGGCTGCTGCTGGAACGGCTGCTGCTACTGCTGCTGCTATGGCGGCTCCTACCGCTGCTGCGTTAACTGCGCTTGGCTCAACTGGTGGCCCATTAACTGCGGCTATGTCGAGTGGTATGCAAGCAGGTAATTTGCTTGGGATGGCTGGCAATACCGCTGCTAATGCAGTACCTACAATTATTCAAACGCCTAATATTTTCTCAAAAGCAGCAACAATGTATGGGAACTCAGCTCCTGCTGTTGATGCTGGTATCTTTGCGCCACAATATGCAGGGCTTAATTCTTCTGCGATGACTAACTTACCAGGTCAAACATTAGGAAGAAATAGTTTATTTGTTGGCCCACAAGCACCTACATTTGCACAATCTGCTATGAACACAGGTCAGAATATTTACGGATTAATGGGTGAGAATCCTGCATTAACTAGCGTGGCTAAACAAGCTGCTAGTGGAATGATGCAACCACCACCACCACCACAAGTATTGCAAGCACCACCAATTCAAAGCGGTCAATTCGCTCCTGTAGACTTTATGAGCTTACTTAGCCAAAAGTCACCACAGATGCAGCGTCGCACTTCATTGTTAGGATAATTATGCCGACTCAACAAGAACTTGATGAGCTTTATAGTACTTTCCCATCATCGCAACCTTCTGGGTTGACTGGATTTGCTCAAAATATCTTTGGCACTGTACCTAATTATTATGAAGGTTTGTTAGGCCCTGCTGAAACTCAAGCAATTCAACAAAGATCAACTAATCAAGGCTTGTTAGGCGCTGCTATCGGTTTACTAGGCGGCATGGGTACGCGTGGTACTACTGCTGCACAAAACATTGCTGGAGCTCTTAGCGGTGGTATGCAAGCATCACAAGGGGCAATGCAACAAGGCTTGACTAATTATGAGATGCAGCAAAAATTAACACAGGCTAAGATTGCTCAAGATCAAGCTGCTGCTTTACGTGCTGATATTGCGAATGTAATGAAAATGCCTGAAGTGGCTAATAATCCTGCATTGATTGCTTCGTTGCGTGCTGATCCTGCTAAGACTTTGGCATGGATTAACGAGAATATGGCTGTTAGCCAAGCATATCAACCGCAAGTACCACAGCAAGTGCCACAAGTACCAGGCGCAGTAACGTCTATGGTTGAGCCTACGCCACAAGCAGGAACATTGCCACAAGTTCCAGTTACGGCAAAAGTATCTCCATTACAAACACAAAAAGATAGATTGCTAACTGCTAATCAGCGTCTTACTGGATTGCCAGGTAAAACTGCACAAGATGCTATTAAAAATAACCTAGATCAAATTGCTGCACTTGATAAGCAATTGATGCAAGAAAATGTATCTACATTTGATTTTAATGGCATTAAAGGTGCAGTATCTCCTGATCTATTGCCACAAGTTAATAACTTACAGCGTCTTGCTGAGACAGGTCAGATTACGGCAAAAGACTTGCAGGATGGTCTGAAAGATATTCAAAAAACTGATTATGAATTTAAAAATAGCCAGCGTGATTATAATAAAGAAGCTGTACGAGTTGCTGGCAGTATGTTCCCTAATGTTCCTATTAGTTCACTTAATGCTCAACAGTTAAAGCAATTACAAACTGAATTAGACACACTTGAAATTGCTAAACGTAAAGCTGGTGCAACTAATGTAAGCGTTAGCACAGGTAAGGCATTTGGTACTGAGTTTGGTAAAGGTGTTGCTGAGTCAGTAGGGAATACATTTACTGCTGCTCAAGGCGCTCAATCAACTCTTGGCGCGATTCAGAATATTCGTCCATTGATTCAATCTGGTGTATATGCAGGCCCATTGAGTAGTGTTCCTAGAGTAGTAGATCAATTAGCTACAAGTCTTGGGGTAACTGGTAAAGATAATAGCGAAAAACTTAAAAATACCGCTGTTGCTATGCAAGGTCTTGCAAGTCTTGAATTGTCTGCTGCACAAGCAATGAAGGGTCAAGGCGCAATTACTGAAAATGAGCGTGGTTTGATTAAGCGTGCTGCTGCTGGTGACTTGCAGACATTTACACAGCCTGAAGTATTGGCTTTGCTTAATGCTCTTGAGAAAACATCGCAATTTAAGATTAAAGCACATGAGAAAAACTTAGGAAGATTGCGTAATCGTCCTGATACTGCTGATCTCGCTGACTTTTATTCGCTAGAGCAGCAAGCTCCAGCAGCACCATCTGCTCCTGCTGGCGTAAGAAAATATAATCCTGCGACAGGGAGACTTGAATAATGGCAAAAGTAATTGATGTGCCAGGTCAAGGATTAGTTGAGTTTCCTGAATCAATGTCAGATGAGCAGATTGTTGCGGCTATTCAAAAAGTATCTACGCCACAGCAAACTACTCCTATGCAAGACTTCACTCGTGGAGTTGGTTTAGCTGCTAGAGGCGCTGCGCCTGTTGCTGCTGGTGCTGGAGCTGGATTCTTGGCTGGTGGCCCTATAGGTGCGGTTGCTGGTGGGCTTGCATTGCCATTGGCTGAAATGGCTACACAAGGCGCAAATGTAGTTCTACCTAAAGGTATGCAGATACCATCACCATCTGGTGCGGTTGAGGGATTGCTTACAAAGTTAGGTTTCCCTGTTGCACAAAATACTAGTGAGCGAGCAATTCAAGCTGCTGGTGGTGCATTAACTGGCACTGCTGGTCAATTGGCTGCATTGCCAAGCGTTGCTAAGACTGCTGCCACAGAGTTTGGTAGGGGCATGGCTGGAACATTAGCGCAACAACCTGGTCGTCAATTGGCTGCGGCTGCTCCTGCGGCTATGGCTGCTCAAACTGCTGGCGAGTCTTATGGCCCTGTTGCTGGTCAACTTGCTGGTGCTGCTGTAGGCGCTCCATTTGGTGTTGGTGTAAAGGTTC
>Ga0208147_1000627_pt1 | contig 12228 bp, 18 predicted proteins | sample DEB3_08_DNA_FD_184520 | JGI IMG/M metagenome (GOLD analysis project Ga0208147, IMG submission 184520) | Aqueous microbial communities from the Delaware River and Bay under freshwater to marine salinity gradient to study organic matter... | ecosystem: Environmental > Aquatic > Marine > Coastal ... | reverse complement strand
GAGCAGATTGACGAGTAATTAGAAGAGTCGCCCTATAAGCCGGAGACGAACCTGTTATGCGTAATTACACGCTGTGTTTTCAGAATCGCCCCCAGTTTTGCCCCCAAATACTTGTAGATTTTAAGCAATATAGTTCTATTGAGGTTCAAACACGAACCAGATGCACATAATGAGGCACATACAAATAGCTAGAATTGGGCTAATTAAGGTTATAAGAGAAGCAAAAATATAAAGGCTTATTCCTACCTTGCCCCTCTTGGCTTCCTCTTTGAAAATCCTTGAAAATTCGGCTTCATATAATTCACTATTATTAAGCAGATATCGCAAAATCGCTATAAACATCAATGCGATCAAGGCCCAATTAAGGCAGTAAATAGCTACTGCCAGTGTCGAGCCGCTCGGTGTTTGAAGCCAAGCAGAGGCTAAACTCGTAGTGAATGGAATAGTTGCAACACCTAGAAGTAAGCCAAGATTTAAAAATAACAAAGTTCTCGAAGTCGCCTTTATCCGATCAAATAATCCATGGTGGTTTACCCACGTAATACCTATTGAGAAAAAGCTGACAATATATGAAAGGTAAGAGGGCCAATCAGATAGCAGAGACTCCGCCAATTCCCCATCTTGGACTCGAGGAATGTGCAGCTCCAAAACGAGTAACGTAATGGCAATTGAAAAGACACCATCGCTAAAAGCCTCAAGTCGACTAGGCGAAAGTGAACGGTTAGAAATTTTAGTCATCACTCACTAAAGCATGAAAAATAAAGTTAGGGCGCCCAGCGCCAATACCAACGCAGGTATAAATGGTTCCTGGCGCTTTCGGTGGACATTTGCTGCCCCTATCATCAGGATGTGCAGACATATAGCTGCGATCTTTGAAAGATTTGGAGCGATATTTAGAAGCTGAGGGAGAATCATCCCTGCTGCACCTAAAACTTCAGCTAGTCCAATCAACTTTATCTGTGTGGCCGTGTAATCATTGGCCCAACCCATATTCTTATTCTTCAGTAATCTATGTTTACTTGAAACAATTTTCATCATGCCTGATCCGAAAAATACAAAAGCAAGAATTCCGGCGATTATCCAATATGTTGAGCTCATGCGTACCTTTCTTAGGAGATTTGGTTGCTTATTAAGAGGCCTGGCCCGCGGGCGGTGTAGTTTGGAATATTTCAAAATCCCAAAGTGAAGCTAACGGCAACGTATTTATCATCGATGAGACTTCATATTCATTCTGACCAATAGCTTCCAAAAACACTGTTCGTTTCGGCATAGAAACTCGGATTTCTCCCAATAATCCCTTATCTTCTAGGATTTTTGCTTGTGCCATTTCAGCTGGAATTAGTTCTTTAATGTCCGCTTGGGTTGCCTCATTTTTGAATTTTGCAACAACCATATAGTTATTCACTTTGTAATCAACTCCTTAGATTTGCTCCGATTTACGTGCTTGACTACTGCATCAGAAATTTCAATAAGGTTTTTTAATTGTTCATTAGTTAAGGCATCACCGAACAGTCGTCTCACCTCTTTCAATTGAAGTGGTAGGGCTTTATCGATCAGGCTTTTTCCTTTTTTTGTCATCCCGATATAACAGCTTCGAGCATCTACAGGGCACTGCTTGCGAACTAGTAAACCTTTGGCCTCCATTCTAGAAATCTGATGTGAAAGTCTTCCCATTTCCCACCCAAGGGCTTCTGAAAGTTGAGATGGTTTGAGTTCCATATCCGTTGCCGAGCGAAGTCCGATAAAAACCTGATACTCAGCTTCGCTCAATCCACACTCTTCACTTAGATGCTTTGCCAAGGGAGGAATGAGAGAAACTCTGATGGCATGGAATGCCATCCAAGCCTCTATTTGCAAGTCGTTTGCCAGTTTTATTGCCATGTGATGATCGTACCCTATTAGTTGACACATCAACTACTTTTTGCTATTTTGTTGACATGACAACTAAAACCGGCAATTTCAACGTAATTAGGCATGAAGATCAGTTCATTATGAATTTAGCCAACGTAGCTACCCCGAATAAACCGGTAGTAGGCGGACATACAGCTCAGGGAGAATCAAGTGGTCAACTTTTCTATTGGTCCCATTCAACCTTTGGAAAGGACTTTGAGTTCGGGCTACACCCTCACCAAGGTTTTGAGATCATTACCTACATTCTTGAGGGAAAGAATAGCCACTTTGACACTGCAAAGGGTGTTTGGAAAGACCTAAAAACAGGCGACATGCAAATCATCTTCTCAGGAAGTGGTCTCTCCCATAACGAAAAGGTTTCCGGAGGCAGCCGAGCATTTCAAATCTGGTTTGACCCAAACTATCAACAAGCTTTATTGCAAGAACCAGATTACTCTGATCATGGCTACGAGAGTTTTTCTAGAGAGATTTTCGACGGCATCGAAACTACATATTTAGTGGGACCGAAGTCGTTAGTTACTGCTCGCACTCCAGGATTAAAAGTTTCAAGATACCGCCCAATATCAAACAACTTGCTGAATTTGAGTTTGGACATCAACGCGAAGAACTTTATCTATGTGATTAATGGTTCTGCTTCCACAGATAACAGGAACCTACTTCCAAATGACGTACTAATAATTGAAAATGAATCTAATTGTGAATTGGAAGTTAGCCCAACTGCGGACATTTTTGTGATTTCTCTACCAGCAAGACCATCCTATCAACCCGTTCAACAAAGAAAGTAAGGAAAATAATGAGCGCAATTCTGCACATTGAAGTAAGTCCATCTGGCAACTATTCGGTATCAAGAAGCGTGAGTGAGGAGTTTATGGTCGCTTGGAAAAAAGCACATCCAGGTGGCCGTGTTATCGAAAAAGACTTTGTGAAGAACCCGATCCCACACCTTGATGGCGAGGCTATTTACGCAAACTACTCCCCAGCCGAGCAGCACAGCCCATCAATGAAAGAAAAGCACACTTATCGCTTGGGTCTTATCGAGGAAATTACAGGTGTAAATGACATCCTGATTTCAACTCCTATGTGGAATTGGTCTGTCCCCTCTGTTCTCAAGGCCTACTTTGATCAAATAATTCTTCAGGGTGTACTTGATGGTTCTGGAAATGCGGGTCTCGCCGGCAAAAAAGTCACTTTCGTTGTTGCGCAAGGTGGGTCGTACAAGGATGGTGCTCCCCGAGCAGGTTGGGACTTTGCAACCGGGTATTTAGAGTTGGTAGCAAAGGCTCTAGGTGCAACAGATATCGAAGTCATTTTGGCTGAGTTCACACTTGCTGGAGTAGCCCCTGGAATGGAAAGTTTAATGGATGCAAAAAATGCAAGCATCGCAGCGGCAAAAGATGCGGCACGTAAACGAGCGGCATAAATTGTTTAGTGCATGGGCTCATAGAATTCTGTTTTTCGCCTTTGTGGGAATTCTATGGGTCTTTTCACTGCCGATTGCTTTTTACGTATCACTAATGAGAACAAGAAAAGTAATAAAGCTTAATTGCTAGTGTGAAAAACTTTAAAAGTACTAAATTTTAATGCCTAAACCTGTTTCTTGCTCAGAGATTGCCCATAATTTCTTAATGGCTCGATTAGCAAATGGTCTTAAAAAGGGACGAGTAACTGGAACGCCTTTAACAAAATACCTCGGGGCATAAAACTCTCGAGACTTAGCTTTGGGATCCAAAGCAGCCCTGATTTGAGGTAGGGCACCAACTTCGGGCTCCATACCGATGCTCGCTGCTAGTGACTTTGAGATACTTCCAGCAGCACCTGAAGCGCCCATGTCAAAAGTTTCTACCTGAAGATTTGTATGAGATAAACCTGGATGGGCCAACATACTCTTGACATTTAAGCCCTTCTTCTTGAATTCGTTATGGAGACCGAGAGCAAAGTAATAGTTTGCCAACTTTGACTGACTGTATGCAGTCCATGGCGAATACTTCTTACGAAGATGAGGATCATTAAATCTAATTCTGCCAATCATATGATGGGCAGAACTTGTAACAGTAACAATACGAGCTGAGCTAGATCGCAAAATACTTGGCATTAGTAAAGCCGTCAGACTCCAGTGACCGAGGTGATTGACGCCGAATTGGCTCTCAAAACCATCTTTAGTCTTCATCTCAGGCATCGCCATAATTCCAGCGTTATTTACTAAGATATCTAAAACTTTATGGTTTTTGTTGAACTCCTCTGCAGCATTCTTAATGCTCTCCAGTGAGGCAAGATCTAATTGAAGGTATTCAATTGAAGCGCTTGGGTTTTCTTTTATCAAAGCGTCGACAGCTTTTCGACCCTTTTCTTCACTTCTGGCTGCTAAAACAACATGAGCCCCGCGGGAGGCAATGGCTTTTACCGTTTCATATCCGAGGCCGATATTTCCGCCTGTTACAAGGGCTACCTTTCCCTTTAGGGATGGGCTAGATTGAACAGAGAATTTCATGGCACTCCTTGTGAAATATAGGTTGATAGGTTTAAACATATCAACCTATTATTGTGCTGTCAATTAGCAATCCCACAAAAGCTTCATGAATTTCTTCAGGTTCTTTGAAGCTTCGGCCCACTCAGATTCGTAATAGGTCTCTCGAGATTTTTTAGTGGATTTAAGTAACCCTGCATTCATGAGTATCTTCAAATGATGGGATATTGTCGGACGAGCAAGGTTTAAATGCTCGGTTATTTGGAGAACATTAAGAGGTCCCTCGGTCTCCAACATGATCAAAATATCTTGGCGATTGGGGTCTCCAAGGGCGTTAAAAATCAGGGAGCAATCTCGAGCGACTTTCCTAACCTGAGTGACTGTAGCCATGGCCATAACTTACCAATAGGTTGATGCTTTTCGACTCATCAGAGTGGTGAATCTGCCCATAAAACTGCCCATATTTGCCCATCGTTTCCCCATAAAAATCAGTAAATCTGCGACAGGTTATGTAAGCACTTGTACAAGAAAAATGCAGGAAGGTGAGCGGAGATTTTGCCTCCGCCCACCTATGTTGAAGAAGAGTCGCCCTATAAGCCGGAGATACGGTGCTTGTGCGTAAGTCCACGCTTATAAAATGCACTTGCCCTAAAATTTGCCCCAAAATGATTAAGAGTTTTAAGAATTTTAAGAGCTTGTGATTTGATCCTTCTTAGATTTCGCCAGGTAGGCGACAGTGATGACAATCAAACTCAAGAAGATGAAGCTGGTGGCTGTAGTGCCCAACCCAAATCCACCTGCCTTCTTATCCTGAGATAGTAAATCTCCAATCGAGGCACCTAGCGGCCTGGTGAGGACATAAACAGCCCAGAATCCAAATACTGCATTGATGACATTCCTCTGCCACAGAATAGAAATCAAGGCAATGACTGCGGCAAATACAAGAAATGAGTAGCCAAAACCTAGTGCAAGTCTTTCCGCTAGTAGATCGCCCGTAGCGGTACCAAGTGCAAATGTGAACAAAATTGTGAGCCAGTAGAAGGCTTCACGAGTCGGCGTATAAATACTGTGAATCGCAAGAGTCTTCTCCTTTAAATACCAAGTGGTGAAAACCAATGCGAGCGCAATTGAGAAGAGAACTGATGAGGTAATAAGCGAGACGCCAACAACATCTGTCAGATTATCTGTGACTAAGGTTCCTGCGATGCTGATCAGGACAATAGCCAGCCAATAGACAGGTGGCTTATAACCTTTGCCTTTAAATTGAAAGAAAAGCACAACCGCTAGGGCAATAAATGTGGCAATAGATGTTCCGCTAAGCCCAAGACCAAGATTTGTGTTGAGAAAATCAGCAAAAGTTTCCCCTACAGTCGTTGCCAAAACTTTAATAATCCAGAAGTACATAGTGATTTCTGGGACCTTCACCAACATACTGCTAGGGCGTTGCGCTAACTTTTCCATTTTTCTCCTCAAAGATTTATTGAATAAAGATCCACGGGGACCCATGTCCGGCCCCCGTGGATTTCTCGATTATTCGCCTGCTACTTCGGCTCCTTCAGTTGCATCATCTGCTCCTGGCGCATCCTGGTGACCAGCTTCTGAAGCATTCATATCTGGACCTTGGTCAGGGCCATCTGAAGCAGATTCTGTTTCACCCGCTGCATCAGCAACGTCATTAGCTTCTGCAACATCAGCACCAGCTATAGGGGATGTAATAGCAGGGGCCGTTGGAGTCACTGCTGCATTGGCAGAAGTGCTTACTGCATAAAGCCCGCCAACGCTGAGGAGTGATCCAGCTGCGATTAAAGCGATTTTCTTATTGAAGTCCATATTCTTTCCTTCCTAACATCCGCCGAGACGAATAGGAGAATCTCTCCTGCCATAAAGGTATGTGTGGCTACATGAGTAGCAGGTGAAATTCGCCTCCAGATGAGCCGTGAATAGAGAAAGCTTTTCCTCCATGAGCATCCATGACTGCAGATACAACGCTTAAGCCAAGTCCGGTTCCACCCTTGCCAATTGTTCTAACCTTTTCAGACCGATAAAAACGCTCAAAGATATTTTCATTTTCAGAAAGAGAAACTCCTGGGCCATTATCTTTAATGATGAGGTGTAAGCCATCTTTTTCAAGTCGGGCAGAAACTTCAATCTTATTTTCTGCAAATTGGAAAGCATTTTCTAAGAGGTTTCTTATCGCAAGTCCAAAGAGTTGTCGATTACATGAAGCGAACTGATCTAGTGACTCATCGAGATGAACCTCTATTTGCTTATTGGCGTTTCCGAAAGTCCTCAATTGTTCTTCGACAACATCAATGAGGCGATGTTTAGACTTCTGTACCTCTTGTCCATCAACCCTAGATAAATCCAAAAGGTCGTTACAAAGTTTTGCCAAGCGTCCAATTTCAGTAGATATATCTTTTAACTCTGCCGAATCTTGTGAAGCTCTTAGGGCATCAATGCTGAGTTGCATTGTCGTGAGTGGTCCCCGTAGTTCATGCCCAGCATCTGCCGTGAAGCGCTTTTGATTCTCAGATGAGGCTTGTAAGCGATCTAGCAATCCATTGAGCGATTGTGCGATTTTACCAATGTCATCTGAAGGGTTTGAAACTTGAACCCTTGATTCCTCCGTTGCTTGCTCAACCTGATAAATCAAATCTTGGACGGGATTGAGGGCACGTTTGGATAAATATCGGCCAAGAAAGAATGAAGAAATCGTGCCTACAGTGACCAGTAAAGACAAGCTAATAAGAAGTGATTTAGTAGTGCTTTCATAGTTACCACCCTGGTCTTCACGCCAAACATTCCAGTAGATAAGGGCGCTCGCACCAGTCAAAGTAAGTGCAACGATAAGTGATGTAGATATAGCGATACGATTTCGAATTTTCATTGGCTCTTTCCCATTTTTACTTCAGAAGTGAATCTGATTCCATGGCCTCTAATCACTTCAAAATATTCGCCTCCAACTTTCTTTCGCAAATATCCCATATAAACATCTAATACATTGCTGCTGGGCATATCTCCCCAAATGGAATCTTCAATGTCTACACGTTTTACAGTTGCACCCCCAGCAAGCATGAGTAACCAGAGTAAATCGAACTCAATTTTTGTTAAATCTACCTCCTTTCCACTCAAGGTACAGATTCTTTTGGCGCTGTCTATTTCAAGATTTCTAGAAGTTAAGTGCGTATACGATCCAATTGGTCTGCGACGAAGGACTGCTCTAATTCTTGACTCTAAGGTGACAGCATTAAATGGCTTAACAATAAAATCATCAGCTCCGAGATCGAGAGCATCCGCTTGGTCATACTCGCCATCTTTAGCGCTCACCACAATCACCGGGATTGAATAACCTTGGCGTTGAATTTGTTTAAGAACCTCGTATCCATTTAATTGCGGGATCATCAAATCAAGGAGTGCCAAGTCAAATTTTCCTGTTGCAATTTTTTCAATCGCTGACTTTCCGTCATTTACTTCTTCGGCTTTAAACCCACAACGCACAAGAGTAGACATTAGGTTCTTTGCTAAGGCGGGATCATCCTCAATGACCAAAATACGCTCTGTCACTGAGAATGATCCTTCATGCCTATAGCCTCACATATGAACATGAAAATTGGCTGAGAGTGATACTTAATCTACTTTTTCGCCCGTTCCCTTGTCCTTTACAGCAGTTGCTGAGGCTATTTTGTAGCCCTTTGCGCTCAATTGGATATCAAATTTAACCTCATTTGTAGATGATCGATACAGGCTGAACTTGTTCTCCGGAAAGTGTCCTACTCCGGTTTTTCCATCAAAGTTCAGATACCCGGTTGCTCCTGCTTTAAGAGTAAAGCCGGTTAGCGGGAGGTAGTACTTCTCTGTTGCCTTGGTGACGCTATCTGTCATTGAATAGAAAATCTCAAACCCAGTTGCAGATTTGCTTCCCTTATTTACGACAGCTATCAGAAGACGGTCCGTGATCGCTTTCTTAGTCTTAGGATCAACGTTATCTTGAACCATCGCTGAAGTAATCGAGATGCCCGCAACATTGCTTGTATTTACAATCGGATTCTTTGCCACCGGTACGACAGGTTTATTTGCTGCCGAGGCTGCCGATATACCTGAAGCTAGCACTGTGACAATCAGACCAGATACCAAAGTCTTCATTCTCATGTTTTTCATTAATTTCTCCTTCGTAGAGTTTCTTCGTTTCGTGAAATCAACACGGTGCTGATTCCTACTAGAACTGTTAATAGAATTACAGCTATCAAACTGGATTCCAATGCCTTTGCGACCGAAGAGATCGGAAGCTGGTTGTATTTGTCCTTGATGCCAAGAAATGCGAAGGCGATTCGCTCGAATAATTTAGTTATAGATGTGACCTCTAAACCATTTCGAATTACATCAAAAATGTGAAAGTGCGCCAAAATGGAGGTTTCCGTAGCTTTAACAATCCCAAGTGACCCAAATAGCCCGCCCGGTACTTGATTATCAGGGTCCATCGTGTCGCCGATTTGTGGAATAACAAGCACAACCATCAGCCATGATGTAATTCCAACAAGAATTGCAGATGAAAACTGCTTTAATCGGGCAGTTACTGCCACTGCAAATAAGCTCCAAAATAGAAGATAGATATCTGCAAATAAAAATACTATCCCTAGCCTGACAAAATCAATCACTTGCAATCGTCCGTGACCAATCCCAATGATTGCAGTAATCGAAGTGAGATAAATTGTCGCCAAGACCGCAGTCCAAATGACAAACAAGCCTAAGGTCTTACCAAGGAGAATTTCAGATTTTTTTATTGGACGAGAGAGCAAGCAAAGACTTGTGCCACGAGATCTCTCTCTGGATATGCTTGTGAATCCAATAATGAAGGCAAATAGCGCACCCAAAATCTCTATGTATTCAATTCCACTGCGAATAAGGGTTAAGGGGAATAGCTGAGGGCGAGCCAGAGCTTGAGCCTGCATATCCGGAGTCAAGGCGGCGAGATAAACGTTGTACTCATTCATCTTTATTGAAAATGACGTAGATGCCACCCATACGGAAATTAAGATTGAGAGCGAAAGAAAAGCAATGAGCGCAAGGGCTTGCTTACTACGAATGGCATCTTGAACTTCTTTTTTTGTGATTATCAACAATCTATGCATCTAAATTTCTCCCAAAAGTTTTACTAGATATGACCACAGAAGCCATAACTCCAATTACTGCAAAAAGTGAGAATGAAAATAGATCAACAAGTGATAATTGAATGGATTTATCAATCCCCAATATTGCATTTGCTATGGCTTTAAAATTCTCCATCACGGCCAAGGGCGAAATCCCATTAATAACGCTTTGTGCAAGTCCTGTACCAGTTGCGACTGCTGGAGTTGGATTCAACAGAGCAACCGGGTGAGTTGAGGTAATGACTTGAGGAATTGTGAAAGTGATTACGGCCCATCCAACTATGGGATAGAGGAGTGAAGATTCCTCCGTTTTTGAAATACTCCCGAAAGCAAATCCGATCGCCGCAATGGAGATCATGAGGATTACAGAAACGGCGCCATAACCAAGAAGCGCATAGATTCCACCAATGTTTAGTGGTGTTTTCTGTATAACCCAAATCAAAATGAAACTTGTAAGTAGGGCAACAATCTCTAACAATACGATGATGGATGCAATGGCACTTAACTGTCCTACTATTCTATGAACAAGATTAACGTTACGTGTTTTTATGAGTTCGCTTGCATTGGACTTTCGATCTCGTAGACTCGCTTGAGCTCCAAGAATGATCGCCATGAGCGAGCCGATGAGAACTACATAGATAACAGAATCTCTCATGTAGTAAAGCGAAGGAACATTTATAAATGGATTAGGAGCTGTCGTTAGATTTTGGCTCACGATATCGTTATAGATTTTTGTTACGTTTCTGACCGTCAGCCACCCAATTATCGAAGAGATTGAGGTCAAAACCAGGAATACACCGACGACTAATTGAGGAGATTTTGAGCGAAAGCTAGAAAGTAACTCATGTTTGAAGGCTGCCTTAAAGATCATCACGGCTTAGAAGCTCCATCGATCTTGAAGTAAATATCTTCTAGGGAGTCAGTCTTGTCAAAGGAATCGATAGTTGCTGACAGGCTATTCTCATAAATTAGTTTGCCATTCTTCAAGATACCTATTTGAGTGCAGAGCTTGGTTACCTCTGAAAGAAGATGGGTGTTCATGAAAATCGTCATACCGAGTTCTGTATTGAGCAGAGAGATGATTTCCCTTAGTTGAATCACACCTTCAGGATCAAGACCTGATGTTGGCTCATCAAGAAAAAGTACTTTTGGTGAGTGGAGGATGGCCTGTGCTACACCTACTCTCTGCTTCATTCCCTTGCTAAACGTTGAGACCTTTTCATCTAAGTGGGACTTGAACTCCAAAAGATCTAAAACTTCGAGAATGCGATTTCGTGGATTTTTTAGACCAGATAACTTCCCTAAATACTCTAAATTTTCAAATACTGAAAGGTACTCATATAGCTGAACATTCTCGGGAAGATAACCGATGCTACTTCTCACTTGACTTGCCTCTTTCGCAATGTCAAATCCGTTTATAGTAGCCTCACCAGAAGTGGGCTTTATAAGGGTCGTAAAAATGCTCACCGTTGTAGTTTTTCCTGCGCCGTTATGGCCGAGCAACCCGTAGATCTCACCTTTGTTTACTGAAAGGTTTAAGCCATCCAGGGCTGATTTCTCCCCATACTGCTTTGTTATGTTTCTTGCTGCAATTGCAGTTTCGTTTGTCATGTCCTAATTATGGAGCGCCGAAGATGAAGAGAAGATGAGATTAAGGCGGGAGCCCAAATTGCATAACCACTATACGCAATTAACAATACATTTCTTGCCCGCAGAGTTGCCCGCTTGCCCGCAGAGTTGCCCTTCAATATATCCAAATTCACTTTAACTTTGGCAAACACTACGACAAGAAGGATTCGCATAAAGGAGCTGGCCCCGCACATTTCTATGCGAGGCCAGCATGCTGTGAAGAAGAGTCGCCCTATAAGCCGGAAGAATTCACTTCAAGCCTAATTTGGCGGATTGCCCATATTTTTTCTCAAATAAAGTTGCATAACACTCGAGATGAGGGCCTATCAATAAACCGGCCTTATCCGATTCGTTTGAGCATCGCCTTCATCTGAACAATTTGGGCAGATTGATCCTTTACAACATTCTCACCGAAAGTCTTGATATCAGCGTTACTAGCGTCTCGAATCATTGTGGTCATATGGATTGCACCATCGTGATGTCCGATCATCCCTTTAAGCCAAAGCAAATCAAAGTTCTTTCCCGAAGCTGCCGAAAGTGCTGATAGTTCGGCATCATCGAGCATCCCACCCATTCCGTCCATTGAGTGGCCCATACCTGGATTTACATTCGCATCATTCAGCCAAGACTGCATTTGCACTATCTCTGCTGATTGGACTTTGATGATTGTGTTTGCAAGTGCAAGGAGTTCTGAATCTTTTGATGTTTTAAGAGCAATGTTTGAAATATCAATCGCTTGCTGGTGATGAGGAACCATCATCTGCAAGAACATCACATCGGCACCTGTATATGTGGCAGTTCCTGAGTTGTGACGCATACCCATGGAATCGTTTCCACGCATCCCAAAGAATCCTTCGTCGCTATTCCTGCTTATTGAAAATCCTAGAATTATTCCAAGCAGAACAACGATGATTGCAACGAGCGAACCAGTCTTCTTATCAATATTTATCTGCATCTCTAACCCCTTTGATATTGCAACCATACTCGCAGTTTCTGAGAGTTTTCTGTCAGACTTAAGGAACTATGGAATATCCTGCCGCTTGCACTGCTCGCTCGATTGAGTCCTGTGGTATTTCT
>Ga0208147_1000625_pt1 | contig 12235 bp, 16 predicted proteins | sample DEB3_08_DNA_FD_184520 | JGI IMG/M metagenome (GOLD analysis project Ga0208147, IMG submission 184520) | Aqueous microbial communities from the Delaware River and Bay under freshwater to marine salinity gradient to study organic matter... | ecosystem: Environmental > Aquatic > Marine > Coastal ... | reverse complement strand
TAGCTCCTTAACTTTTACTTGGTTGCCGATGCCGTACATGCTGTTGGGCTCATCTTCAACAAGTTCTTCCTCTGCTTCTTCTACTGTCGTAGATTCAGTTCTGTGAAACGTCATGCACAACGCATCTGTTTCTGCGTACACGGCGCGTTTGGTGCCAGGCTTACTGCACAGCAAATGGGGGCCTGTTACAAGCTGCGCACCGTCGTCGGTAGTGATTGCTACTGTGCCCGATACAATCAAGTAAAAATGTTCTTTTTTGTGAACTTTACCAACCACCAATACGCCAGCAGGGCGAAAAACTTTACGGCAGTACATACCGCCGTGGAACACATGTTCAGTTTCAGGTTGGTAAGGCTCAAAAGCCATCAACGCGTCTTGCAACGCTTGGACTTTACCTTGCATTAAATCTGAAGACAGATCTACTTGCCGCGCCTCAGCGCGTTCTTTAGGATTTGACTCAACGGCAATACTGTTCATAATCGTAGTCATTCCAAAAGCAGGTTGTTGTTGGACGCGGCTTGCATGATGACCCAGTTTGTGCCATCAGACACCATTGTCGCCCAGTTTCCAATAACATCCAAGAGAATTGCGGTTCCAGCCGAAATGCTGTCAAGTGGCACAACATTATTTGACGCTGACACCAAAAACTGCGCTTGCATATTCTTAAATGTAACCTGTCGCCCAGTGTAAGCCGTCGGCGTTGGTAGGGTAACAATACAAGTCGATCCTGACTTATTGTTGATAACCCAAGATTCATTATCCGCTAAAGTAAAATCCGCCGTTTTAGTAACTGGCGCTGAAATAGTCGAAGTTCCCCACGACGGCGCAGCATTAGGGCCATTGGTAACAAGCACTTGGCCAGCCGTTCCAGGATGGAGTTTTGCCAAAGTGGTTGTGGTATTTGCGTACAAGATGTCGCCAACCAGATACGACGAAATACCCGTGCCACCATTGATTGCAAGGGTTACTCCAGTACCCTCGCCCGTAATCGTGTACAGGTTATAGAAAAACCGATACCACTCCCGCGACATCAATCCTGACTTTGGGTCAATTAGATTAACACGGGGAGCCGTGATCTGAGTAATATTGGGTGTTGTAGCCATTATGCGTTCGTTGGGCTAACCAATAGCTCTGCGCCCATGATTGCAACCTTTACTGGGTCAGTCATTGACACCTCGTAAACACGGTCACGTAGCTTGAGCGTCATGCCAAGCCTGCGCCAAAAGACGCGGCGGTAATACTCGCCGATCTTGCCCATTTGGCTCAAGTGTTCATTCGACCATGTGTGGCCACCATCATCAGACCAGCGCAACATAAGTTCAGGATTGCTGCCTTGGCCTGTAACCAAACCAGTGCCCGATTCGCAGTCTAGTTGCAAGCTGTGCTGTGCCGTGCGCTTGAGGTTATTTGTGCCTGTTGGCAACGCTCTCCACGACCGCAACCACTTCTGAATGCCACCATTATCAGCGTACACATTTAGGTCAAGGGTATAGATGTTGCCGTTTTCATAGTCACCAACTACCGTATTTCCACCAAAGTTGCATTGGCAGTTGCTGCGGTGGCGGGTAAATTCACCTACTGAAGTATCCCAGCCAGCGCGTTCGTGCCACGCTTGGGTAGCCACATCGTAGACCCAAGTGGCGTTGGCAGTGGGGAATGTCAACACATAGAAGGCATGGCCTTCTTGTTGGTATGTGTAGGCCACAGCGTTTGAGATGTTGCCGTACTGGGCGATAGCGTACTCAATGGCGTGGGTAGATACCCGTTGGCCGGTGTAGCCATTGGCGCGGTAGACGATACCTTGGCCACGGGCGTCTGTACCAAGCCAAAACAAGCCGTTGTCGAGCTTTGCAACAGAGAATGCGGCTACACATCCAATTTCGTTAAAAGCGCCTTGGATGCGCTGCAAAGGGAAGTCAGCAGCGCCAGAGTCATACCAGACTTCAATTGAATCAGTGCCAAACAGCCATGCTTCTCGGTGGTCTACATTGATGGCGACTAGCCCGTCTGGCGAACCTTCAGCAGACGCAAAGTCAAGAGGGTCAACTGACGTGCCGTCAAGCAATTGAGTCACCCACACTTTTTGGGAGTTTGGTTCGTTGTAGACAAAATACCCATCCAAGTAGCCCACAGTCACGGCACCCGTAAAGTCGGGGTCGGTGATTTGGGCAAATACGTTGGTGACTTCGTTGTAAATAAATCCGTCAGGATTGCAAGCCAAAAAGATTTGTGTGCCGTTGTCGGCAATCGATACTGGGCCCGTACCAGTTACCGTACCCAGCAAAGTGGGTGTAGCGGTTAATCCAGTGACTTTATAAAACCCAGTACCAGACACAACATAGAAATCGGTGCCATTGGTCTGGTGCGCCCACAGCGCCCGAATTGGGCCAGTGCCTATGGCTTGCTGAAACTTAAGGCCAGGCGCGCGGTTAAGAAACCCAGGTTCTTTGCCGCCTTCAGGAATAACTTCAGGAAACAAATTGACCATGCGGTTATCCGCAGCGTTGATGCTGCGGGCAACATAGCTGGAGCCAAGGATCGGCGTCTTCATCAATAGTTGCCAGCAAAAATATTGAACCGCTGACGTGAGGCCACAATGGCATAAGGCATTGACATGATGTCGTCAGGATTGTTGATGCGCTTCAGATTACGCTTAGAGGTCATTGCAATCCGTTGCACTTGTGGGCTTGGCTCCACGCCAAACTCAGGTGCAATTTCCATTGCCAAGTTGTAGACAAACGCCCGCAGATAGCCTGGAGGAAACAGAATATTGGTTACCAAAGTGGCAGGCTGACTTAATTCCTCAACCGAAATAAAGTGCCATTCCAAGTCCCGTGTAGGCTGCGGGTAAACGGTCATCGTAACGTTAGGGTAGGTCATGTTGACAAAAATGACCTGCGGGTACGTTGATGTAACGGTTTTCACAGCAATGCCGTCGTATTGCTGTTGATTGATAAATTTGATGCCGTAAGACACATTGGTGCCCGCATCGCGGTAGTAGGTGGCGTCATCCAGCAATACTGGCCGGTTACCTACAAAATTACCTGACGGGCCAAGAGTGCGCGTAATTTGACCCGCAGGCCAAGTAAACATTTGATCTTGAGTACTGAAAACAGCCAAACGCTCGGTGTTCCATGAATCAATCATCTGATTCAGCGCCATCAGCGAATCTTGAGACACGGACGCAGAAGGTGTCTCACCTTCAGCCAACACGCCAAGCAATCGCAATGCTCTATTGATTTGATCGCCAGCGGTATAGATGGCCATGTTTATGCTCCTTGTTCGACCACCTCTGGTGATCGGCTACGACGACGTTTGACTTCCAGTGGAGCCGCCTCAACAGGCGTGTCTAAAGTATATCGCACCCAGCCATTTTTTTCATCTTCTACGGCTTCAAGCTCCATGGTCGCAACCTTGGCACCGTGAACTTCATGAGACATGTAAATAACAGCCATAGTTTAAGAGGGGGCTGTTTAGGCCCCCGTTTGGTTAGCTTGCGCCGTGGATGATCGAAAAGTTGATGATGACAGCTTCAGAGTATGAAGTGGCAGCAGTCAAATTTCGCAACGTGATTAAAGCAGAACCGGCAGCCAAATACGAAACGTAAGTGGTGTAAGCCCCCGCCGCGCTACCAGTAGTATTACTAGAAACGCACACAACGATTGTGTCATTGATAGAAATCGTGCTGTTGGTCAAAATGAACGATACAGCAGTGCTTCCCGCCAATGCTGCGGCATCCATAGTAATACGGCCAGCAGACTTGTTTAAAGTCACGCCCGTCGCCTTACTTGTCAATTGAGTTACAGCACCTTGTCCGGCTGCTGTGTAACCAATTTCGCTAGTGGCATATACGGTTGTGCCAACAACGGTTGATGGTATGGTCGCGCCGATGGTGCCGCCGTCAATGTCTTGGTCGCTGTACGCAACGCCAATTGATTTGGTATTACCCATTTTCTAATCCTTTGAAAAATAGGGGCCGAAGCCCCTATTAATTACATCAAAAATGCCGAATAAGCTGCGTCGCCAGTCTTCACAAAACGGTAGGTGTAAGCACCGAAACGTGGGACAGTGACTGAGCCAAAGATCGTAATACCAGTGCCTGTTGTGACCGGAACGGTAGACGATGCGCCAGTGTTGTTGTTGTTGCAAATTGTTAAGCTAAAAGCTGAACCAACTTTTGCGCTTGGGATAGCTGCATCAAGCAACGCTGCTGTGGGCAGAGTCACGGTCAATGTAGCGTCACTTGCTTTTTTGCAAACAACCAAACCAACTGCTACATCAGCCGCAGTCAGAGTAGTGTCTGCGGTCAAAGTAGTAGGGATGGTTTGTACGGTAAGTTGAGCTTCTGTCAGGTTGCCGTCACCAACTTGGTAACCGCCTGCGCCATTAGGTAATGCCATGATAAATTTCCTTAAAAAGAGTTACGAAGACAGGGGCCGAAGCCCCCAATCAATTTAGCCCCACATGCGGCAGGCCATTTGTGGACGGATTGTGCTGAAGCCATACAGAACGTCAATACGGCAAGGCATACGGTCGTTGTTGATGTCGTACTGACGAACAACGCGCAAGCTGATACCGTTATGAACTGCGCGAGCAGCCATATCGACGCCTTGAGGCAACAACAAGTCGGCGGTCGCAAAAGTGATCGCGTCTTTGTGGTAGATCAAGTTCTGGGGGTACTGAGTGCTGGCCGTACCGACAAACACGACGGCTTTGCTGGTAGCAGGCAAAGTCAGCATGGTGGCCAGAGCATGTGCTGCTGAGTACATTGGCGCAACAGTCACAGTAGCAGTTGTGGTGCTGGTAGAAGAAGCCAAAGCAACAAACTGGAACAACGAACCTGTGGATTCACGGGTTTGTGGGTTCACAGCGTAGCAATCAGCAATCGTAAACACGTCACCAACAGCGATAAGTTCACCAGAGCCGACAGTCAATGTCAGAGTAGATGCACCTTCAGTTGTCACGGCAGCGCCAGTGGTGTTGCCAGTAGCAGCACGTGTACCAGTGGTGTGTTGCTTGATTGACTGAGACATGTTGATCTCATCAAAACCCAACACGCCAGTGCCCATCATGCCGTTCTTGAACTGCTTGCTGATGGTGTCGGTTGGGTTGAACAAACCTTTCATGCCTTCGACCAAACCAGCGTTAGCGGCGGGGTTGACGGTAGCGTAACGTGGAGACATCACGGCAGCGTTTTCGTTCAACTTCTGCTGGGCTTGCAACAAGACCAAAGAAGTAGAAGGAGTGGTGCCAGGTGTACCAACGGAGTTACCGATGGTTTTGTAAGCGTTGGCAACGTCAGCATCAATGCTGGAAGCCAATTGGCTGATACGAGGCTTCAACACACGCTCTGCGAAGTCGTCCAATTGCATGGTCAATTCAGCAGATGTGAAGTTCACGCCGATGTGCTTTTGTGAAGCAACAGACAAAGTGGTGTACTGTTCGTTGTCGTCCTGAACTTGCAGGGCAGCACCGTCAGTTACCAGAGCGCGGTCGGGTAAACGGATACGCAGTGTAGAACCAATCTTGGCACCTTCAACAGCGAAGCTGTCGTCGTACTGACGGTTCACGTTACGGGTGAGCACCAGGTTGTTCTCGAGAATCTCGAGAGCTTTGCGGGTGATCATGTCGATCGTTAAGATACTATTAGACATGGAAAAAATCCTTCAAAAATTGTTTAGCGGTTGGCTTGCGCTTGCAACTTTTTTATCTGTCTTGCTCTTTCAGCTTCAATCCACTGCGAATCCGTCATGGTCTTGGTAGACCGTGGATCAGTAGTGTCATAAGCTGGGCCCCCAGAGGAGCGAGCAGTGACGGGCGAAATCGGTGCTGGCGCAGACGTGGTTCGTTTCACGGGAGGATCATTGGCCATCTTGGCCTCAATTCTCCCAATTTCTTTAGCCTGCACGATAGGCGCAAGACGAGAGATTCGTTCCGCTTCCTTGGGGTTGGCACCGAGGTAGTAAGCTACTTCAGGGCCAATATCCGAGGCTCGGATCGACTCAGCCATCACGTCTGTGATTGAAAGTTTCGGGTTGTAGGCGACTTGTTCAAAGTCGTCGTACTTACTCCGAGCTTCTTCTTCGCGTTCGTGATAAGACTCAAGAATTGCAGATTGCTGCCTTGCTTGTTCTCGCTGGGCTAACAGTTGTTCAGCTTTCTGATAGGCCAATGCGTCTGCATAGTCTTCAGGGCTGTCGAACTGATCGACCGGCGGGATCGTTGCTGGCGCTCTCAGCGTCTGGGCTTCCGCTTGACGTTGAGTCTGCTCTCGTTCCCACTTACGTTGTTCTCTTGCAAGCCTTTTGCCAATTGCTGCATCAAGTTCTTCTTGGGTAAAAACCCGTGAAGGCTCTTTTGCTTCATCAGCGACTTCCGGCGCATTTACATTTGCTTCAGGAGTGGCCGTCACTTCTGCTGCGGGCGCGGAGTCTACTTCCGCTAAGGGTTGTTGGACTTCTTCAGTCATTTTTGAATCTCAGTGATTCCCTGGTGAGCGCGCCAGTACGGTTTTCACAAATATATCAGATATTTTGTTTAATCCAAGATGTTGTTGATTCATCCCAAGAATAAATTCCATCAGTCGGCATGGCAACAGGTGCAGTCCAGTTGCAAGTTTCTTCTACCAACGTCCATGAGGGGAATGGTTGTGGTGGAATAAAAGCATCGCGGGATTCGTCAAAGGTAAAACCAATGCCAGCGTAGTTTTTGCGGATATTGCCGTTGTAGCTGGTTTGTTTCCAATTGCCACCAAACAAACGCTCACAAAATGCCGCGCCGATGTATTCTTTTTCTACGCCATCAGCACTCGCTGTGTCAGCATTGGCCACCACAATAACTTGCGTGACAATGTTGTTTTCAATCTTTGCAAAGTGTGCCATTAGTTTTTCCCCGAAAGTTTTTCAATTTGTTCAACTGTCCAGATGGTTGGGATTGAGTCTTCAAACGCTTTAATTTTTTCCATTGTTTCGTCAATCTCTTTCCATGTTGGACATGGGCGGTCATCTTCCCATTTTGTAATGGTACGGTTGTTAACTTCCCACTTTGCGTTTGGGCGTAGCAATTGCATTGCTGTGTCAATGCCGTAGAGTTGATAGATTTTGGTCATATCAATTTAACTTCAAAATTACAATCCCAGAGCCGCCAGCAGCCGCTGGTTGTGGGGTATTAGAGCCACCACCGCCACCACCGCCTAAATTAGCAGTACCCGCAGTTGCACCACCAGTTAAATACTGTGCGCCAGCACCACCACCTCCAGCACCACCAGAACCACCAACACCAGCGGTAGCACTTGCGCCGCCGCCGCCTCCAGCATAAGTGACGCTAGAACCAGAAATACTAGACGCTGTACCAGCCCCGCCAGCACCGCCGTTTATGGCAGTTGCATTTGCACCAACTGCACTTGCACCGCCACCGCCACCAGCAGCAGCGCCGCCACCGCCGCCGCCACCAGTGCCGCCATTATTTCCTTGTCCTACTGTGCCGGCTCCAAAAGTTGTACCACCCGCTGTTGACGCAGCCCCACCGCCCGAACCGCCAGCAGCCCCAGACGCTGGATTTGAACCACCGCCACCGCCACCACCACCGCCTGTTGAGGTAATGGTAGAAAAAACAGAATTACCGCCGTTAGCCCCCACAGTTCCCGCTGAACCAGAAACAGCCCCGCCAGCGCCAACTGTAATTATGTAACTTGTTCCAGCGGTTACAGCAAAAGATGTTGCAGTTCTAAAACCGCCAGCGCCGCCGCCGCCGCCTGTTCCAGAACTGAAATTTTCTCTACCTCCACTACCGCCGCCAGCCACTACAAGGTAGTCAACAGATGTGATACCAGTAGGTGCTACCCATGTTGCGGTAGATAAGAATTCAATGACCTGACCTCTAGGCATGATGTATGAAATGATGACGATGCCTGAGCCGCCATTGCCAGCAGTTGCAATAATGGTGTTGTTTCTTGTCCCACCACCACCACCGCCTGTATTAGGAGTTCCTGCTGTTCCATTATTATTTCCAGATGCTCCAGCGCCGCCGCCGCCAGTACCTCCAGCACCAGCAGTGTCTCCACCAGCACCACCACCCCCACTATAGGTGACGGATGACCCAGAAATACTTGAGGCAGTTCCTGCACCGCCAGCGCCACCCACTGTAGTAACCCCATTAACACCAACAGCACTAGCACCGCCACCACCAGAACTTCCAGTAGTTCCAGTCCCCGCTGTACCACCGTTATTTCCTTGAGATGGAGAAGTGCTTGGAGTATTTCCTGAGCCAGCCGCACCGCTTCCAAAAGACGACCCTGCACCGCCACCACCCGACCCACCAGACAAACCAGTATTTCCAGCTTGTGCCGCTGCACCGCCGCCTGTGGACGTTATACCGTTAAATACTGAATTACCCCCAGCAGAGCCTACAGTTGGGTAAGTTGCATTTGCACCGCCACCACCAACAGTAACTGTATATGTCGTTCCCGCTGTAACAGATAAAGATGTTCCTGTTCTAAAACCTCCAGCACCACCACCACCATTACCACCAGGGCCACCACCAGCAACAACTAAATAATCTACGCTAGTGACACCAACAGGGCATTTCCAAGAACCACTTGCCAAGAATGATTCAATGACGGTGTATCCACCAGCGCCGCCGCTAGCAAGAAAGAAGTTTTTAGCGGCAAACATTATGGTGTGTATCCTTGGGCGATTGAACCATACCAGTTTGTACCGTCAGCAATAAAGGTCAGAATGTCCATCTTGCCAGCGGTTGCAGTAATTGTTGGCGCGCCAGCCGTACCCCATTTCACACCTGTGAATGTCGCTGTGCCGTTGCCGGTGGCTGCTGCTTGTTTAAGCAACAGCACAAAAGACTTGCCCGCAGTAGCTGTTGGCATTGTAAACGTGCAAGCCGTAGATGCTGTCAGGGTTGCAGTTTGCACTGTACCGTTGGTTAACGCAAGGGTGTTTGTAGTGGTCACTGTGCCAATCGCAACAACAGCCTCAACATAGTTGGTCACTGTTGGATTGTTAAACAGACCGTTGGCGCTTACCTTAACAGTTGCGCCGCTTTGCACAATCGGCAATACCTCAGTGCCTGCAAGGGGGACAGACGCGCTCGATAGAGCAGAGATTTTTTTATCAGCCATTTATCACTCCAAAAGAATTAAGCCGCCATCTTCTTGCACAAGATTGTCGCCAATTTCGGTCAAAAGATTGCCCTGCACCGTTGCACTGGCATACCCAGACAAAAGGGAAATAATGTTGCCAATACCGATGGCAACACCGTTCCGAATAGGGATGCCAAAGTAACTCATTGTGAGTTCATTGGTTTAGCGTACACCGTGCCGCCAGTGGACACTTGGATCGCACTCACGCGCCATTGACCGCCAGTGCCTTGTGGCACTTTAAACGGAATAGGTGTAAATGGTGGAACTGGGGTGCTTGATGTGGTAGCAGTGACGCCTTCACCGACCAAGACATAGCAGGCTTGGTCAGACCAGACCACGACACCTTGAGGGCCCGCAGACCATGTGCCGGTCACACCAGCAGTGCCAGTGTAAGAAATGGATTTGGCTGGAAAATCAGCATCGGCCAGTGGGTTAAGTAATTCCATGATGTTTCCTTATGCTAAGTATTTCAGTTTGTACAACGTGCGAAGATAAATTTCAACAATATTATCTATCAACTGTTGCAACGAAGAATCTGACTTGTCTGCAACCTTATACCGAGCGCCTTCGATTTCAGCCAACGAGCTTTCTAAAAACTCAATGATGTTGGAAGTCTTGCTTGCCGAATGCAAGGTAATTGGGCCGATCAAACCATGACGGCCTTGGTAGGCTTCAGCAAAGTCATCTGCCGCGCCAACAATGCGATCATAAAAAATGTTAAGTGCTTCGTGCTTGCTAAAACTGCGGGTGTTTAAGTGAACGCTGTGCGTCACGTCCCGTGCTAGAAACAGCACACCTAAAAAATCAGCGGCTTTCATTGTGGCATTCCCATTTGTTGTTCAGGTGGCATCATCTCGCCTTCAGGTGGCATCATTTCTTGCTGAGGCATCTCAGGCATTTCATTGATCATATTTTGCGATTCCATCGCCGCAGCGACCACGCCCATTGCAATATCTTGAATCTGTTGCTCAGTCATACCAGCCTGCACCGCAGCAATTCGCTTGGTTTCGGCTTCGTACATTTTAACTTCGGCTTCAAAATCTTTGCGTTGCATTTCTTGCGCTTCAATCGACTTGCCGACGTTTTTAAGCATCTCATGCAACTGGTCAAGCTCTTGACCCATTGCCTGCATCTGCTGTTCAGCCGCTTGCAACTCTGGCGGCTTGTCGCCGTCTTCCATGAGCTTAGGATCGATGGTCTTGGCAAACCGTTTGGCCATCTCTTGCGCGCCTGGCCAATCCATGTTTTTGACGAACAGGTCACCGGCCACTTGCCACAATTGTGGATTGCCTTGCAACAGTTGGGCCATTGCTTCCAAGGCTTCTTGGCGCTTGGTCGCGTAGCCTGGGCCGGTGGCCACCACCACATCGTACTTGCCGACGTTGGGGTTGTAAATTTTGTCGATCACAATGTCAGGATTGTTCTGATCGGTAATCTTGCGGACGGCTTCCGGCTGATCAGGGTTCAACTTGACCATTTTGGTTTCACCGTCAATGCCGATGATGCGAGCCACGCGTTGGGTGTCGTAAATCTTGGGGATCAAGTCCACCAACTGACGCACGATATGACGCACACCACGGGCCAAGTTGTCGCCGTAGTGGTAAGTGCCCACATCGCCCTCGCGCTGGCGAGCCAAAATGGCTTTGCCTGAGCGTTCATTGGATGACATACCCAAAGATGCGTTGTATTGGCCGGTAGACGCTTTGATGTCTTCAGACGCGCCAGCTTTGGCTTGCAACAGACCGCTGGAGGCCATTGGTGGTTGGGCACGTGCAGGCAACGGCAAAACAGCACCTTGGCCGTCGGTCACGTCTGGGTTGACCTCCAAATACGGCCAATTGGTCGTGTTTGCGGTCTTCCACTGGGTTTCGTAGCCTTCAAACTGGCCACCGTAGCCGATGAATGGTGCCTTGGGTGCCAAGGCCAGCATTTCTGCTTCTTGGCTTACCCAGTAGTTGTACATGCGCTGGGCATCCTTGGCGTTACGCACCAAGCCCGACACATACAAGCGGCCATCGACTTCAAACTCATTGCCAACGATGCGAACTACGGGGATGTATTTCCCCGCCCAATCGCGTTCTTCAAGAATTTCATAGCCGTTAATCTTGCAGTATTTAACTTGGACACGATCAGATTGACGAGATTTTTTAGGTTTTCCATAAATTTCTTTCAGTTGTTTGTCTTCTGGTGTGCCTTCAAAAGCGGTCACGTTTCCAGGGTACAGGTTAAGTTTTTCTTTGGTGTAGTCAAGGTAGTAATAGTCAGCCACCCGCACGGTGTCTTCGGTGAGCCATTGGTTCAGATTTTGATCGCCCACGCCCAGCGATTGCAGTGTGGTGATGGGCGCTGAGTTAGGGTATTTGCGGGCGTATTCGTCTTTGGGGATGTCTTCAGTGATCAAGCACCATTGTTGATCCGCGCCGGTCGGGTCTTGGATCGTTGGATCCATGTAGACCGAGAAGCTGTTGCGTACACGGCCAATCTTGATGTCTTGGTCAAACGTGTTTTCGTCGCAATATTCGGTCAGGATGCGGATGTAACCTTCGCCGTAGGAGACTTGGTTTTCACACGCTGTATCGTACGCGACGTCAGCATCGCTGATGTATTCGATGTGTCTGACCATGCCGTTGAAGATTTCGGCGACTTCGACGTCTGCGTGGTCGTCGGCTGGAATAACCTTGCCACTTGGGCGGTTCTGCCTTTGGTCATTGGTCACCTGTCTTACGTGCTGGGGTAACTTATTGATCGTCAGGCACGGCCTGGCGTTGATTGTTTGGCCTTGCACAGCGCCACGGGTGGCCAACACGTCCGCTGGCCACTGCCAGCGGTTGTCGGGTGAGCCAGCGTAGAACTTTAAATCGTCGATCTCATCTTCACGGGATTCAGACAACGCCCCAATCGCCATGTTGAGACGAGTGCGCGCGGTGGACAAGATACTGGATTCAGTCTTCTTATCCCCACCGTTGGCCACAGCACCTGCTGCGGCGATGCCTGTGTAATCTGCCATTATTTTTTCTTCTTTTCTGCTTCGCGTTTAACTGCGTACGCAATAGCTACGGCCTGCTTGACTGGCTTGCCAGC
>Ga0208147_1000622_pt1 | contig 12285 bp, 17 predicted proteins | sample DEB3_08_DNA_FD_184520 | JGI IMG/M metagenome (GOLD analysis project Ga0208147, IMG submission 184520) | Aqueous microbial communities from the Delaware River and Bay under freshwater to marine salinity gradient to study organic matter... | ecosystem: Environmental > Aquatic > Marine > Coastal ... | reverse complement strand
GCTGGGTACAAATGCTATTGCCGCAACATCGGGAAGCAAAAACCTCGTCATAACCAGCAACTCACATGGATTGCTTGCAGGCGCACGCATCAAAATTGCGGGCGTTACATCTTCCATAGGGGGTATAGCGGCTACAAACATCAATGCTGAGTTCGAACTCCAAAGCGTGACCACCAACACATTTACCATTACGCAGGCGACCTCTGCGTCATCCAGCGCAACGGGCGGGACAGGCGCTAAAATATGCACAGCCATAGCCAGCGGAAACACAGACCAAGGGGCGGCTTCCGGTTTTGGGGCGGGTGTGTTTGGTGACGGTGTATTTGGCGCAGGCCAAACATCAACCATAGCGCAGAAGTTCCCACGAATCTGGTCTTTTGCGGCTTACGGCTCAAACACCGTCATGTGTCCGGGTGACTATACCGCCGGGGACGGGCAAAAAATCTATTTATGGGATGGCGATACAGATATTGCCCCCACGGTGTTGCTTGACGCGCCTACAGATTGCAATTGGGTTAATGTGTTAAACAATCAGATTGTTGCGCTGTGTGGCAATACTATCAAGATTAACGGCATAGGCGATACCACGGGTGAAGATTGGACGGGTCTAGGCATTTATACCGCTCAAATGCAGCGTGTATGGAAGCTGATAAGCATGACAAACTTTGGTGATAAGGTGGCACTTATTCACACACCTAACGAGCATATTTTGCTGCGCTATGTAGGTGGTCAAGATAAATGGGACGTGACAGACCTGTTTTTAGAAGATGGCCTACTCGCACCAAAGGCAAGCACCGTGGTTGATTCTGTCATATATATGATGGGGTTTCGTGGCATTTATGGTTTTGATGGCTCGTTTGTGAAAAAACTGGATAACCAGCAAAATGAAGATTGGATTGTTGCAAATATAAATACAGCCCAGCACTGGAAATCATTCGCCTGCCCTGACACGCTAAACGCGCAAGCCTACTTCCACTTCCCCACATCCGCAGAAGATGAGCCAAGCGATTATGTGATTGTGAACCCTGCCGGGCATTACACGCTTGGGCAAATGTCACGCACTGCGGCACAAAATGCAATGATAGATACCAAGTTCTATATGGCAGACAGCAGCGATATTTACAGGCATTTCACCTCAAGCGCAGTGACGTTTGACTGGTACGCCCAAAGCTCTTTTGGCCAGCCGGATGACAGTGATATAAAACGGTTTGTTGTAAACAAGTTTATCCCAGATGCAAACCAAGCCGGGACGGTGACTTTAGAGATTTTTGCTAAGGAATATCCACAGGCTGATGAAACATCATTTGGTACAACGTCATTTACTGGAAGCACACAGCACGTCACAACCCGCGCAGCTGGAAAAATGTTTAGCTGGAAGCTCTCAGGTAGTGTACAATACGTAATGGGAAAATGTGGAATAGGATTAAACACGCAATGAAACTGTACAATTCGGGAACAACATTGCAGGACATTATCGCAGCGCGGCGTGATGATGCGTCTGAAGTTGATCAGTTACAGCGCAACAAGATGAATGGGCGCGCGCGTGATTCTGTTCCCACCAGTGTAACGGCGGTGCAGGGTGATGCGGCTGGTGATGAAGCGTATGACGATTCGTATTTATATCGGTGCGTGTCAATCAGCGGAACACTCAAATGGAAAAAAATATCATGGACGGATGTGTGAGGTAGGATATGGGGCTTTTTAGTAGCATTGGCGGTTTGTTAGGTGGAAGTAATAAATCCAGCTCATCATCTGTGTCTGGTTATAACTCCCTACCACAAGGGCAAAAAGATTTCATGGCGAATAAGATATTTCCTCAGATTGAGGGGTATTTTAATAAGCCCTATGAAAATGTAGGTTATGAAAACTTTATTGCTCAACTAGACCCCGCGCAGCTTGCAGGTATTCAAAGACTTGCTGGCGGCGGTCAGATGGGTGGTGGCGGCATGGTGGATGCGCTATCGGCTGTGCGTGGCACGAGCGCAACAGGAACAAGCCCTTTTGTAAAGCAATTCTTAGGCCAAGCTGGCCAGTCTATGACACGCGCAGGCGAGCTAACCAATCTGGGGGCGCGTGAAATCGGATTCGATGAAGTGCAAGGCGCGGCGAACCCATACAGCCAGAGTCTAAAAGATAGGCTGAGAGAGCAAGCGCAGCGCACCATTGCACAGACAAACGCTCAGCTAGGCACACGCGGGGGGCGGTCTTTCGGGGATATTAGCGCGGGGCAACAGCTTGGTGATATTCAGCGCGAATTATTATCAAAATCATCTGATATTGACTGGCAGACTTTTGAGGACGCAAAAAAACTGGTAGCAGAAAATCGCGCACGTCAAATGACAGGCGGCGGCCAGTTCGGCCAGTTTGGGGCAACCTATGGCAACCTTGCCACTCAGGCGCAACAAACTGCTGATGCACAGCTTCGCAACCAGCTTGCGCGTGCTGGTGCAATGTTTGAAATGGGGCAGGGTATTGATACCAAACAACGCGAATCTGCGCGTGACCAGATTTATGCGGGTGGGTTGCTCTCAGGCAGAACACAAGCACTAAATGAAGCACGCCTCAAAGATATTCTGGCTGGCAGGGCTTATCCGCAAGAACAAATCGCAAACGCTCTCTCTTGGATGGAGCCTTATAAGTCCAATGTGAATACAACCTCCGAAAAATCATCGCCGGGGTTGGGGAAAATTATAGGTGGGTTGCAAGGCGCAGGCCAAGTAGTATCTGGGATTGCCTCACTATTTGAATGACATAAGGGGTAAATATGGCTGGTTTTTTTGATTATTTAGAAGCATTTGCAAACAATCCACAGATTGCGGCGGGTGCGGATATGATGCAGGGTATAGACCCTAATGCCCGTGTATTCAACGCGCAGCAGGCGGCATTGCAGCAAGCCAAACTACAAGAAATGCAGCGAGCGCAACAGGAAAGTGCGGCTGTAAGTGATATTTTGCGGCAAACAGGCGGGCAGATAACGCCGGAATCCATCGCGGCAATAGCGCGGGTAAGCCCTACCACAGCATTTGAAATGCAGAATATGCTTTTGAAGCAGCAACAGCAAGAAATGATGATGCAAATGGCACAAAGCCAAGACCCTAACGTGTTGCGTGCTTTGGGGATTGCTACAGGCAATACGGCGGCAGTGACGGCTGCGGGGCAGTTGCAACCTGATTATGTTTATAGTGAGCAAGACAGGCGGTGGGTTGATAGACGCGCCCCTTATGGTGCCGTGCAGCCCCCTGTTAATCCACCGCTTGAACCGTTCCCAGAGCTTTTGGAAGGCGGCGACCAAGGGGTAGGGAAGCAATCGTCACCCGCTGGCACTGTGCCAACTTTGGAAAACCCACTTGCAGGTGTTGATACAGTTGGTCTTACTCCGGCGGAAATTGCACAAATAAAACTGAAAAACATAGAAATGCTAACAAAAGCACAGCAAGAAAAATCAACCGCACAAAAAGAAGAAGCTATTGGATTTGATTCAGCACTTTACCTGCTTGGAGAAGCTGAAAAGATATTGCCTCAAGCGTCAAGCGGTGGCTTGCAGCGTGGTATGACTGCTGTTGGTGAGTTTATGGGGCAGGCTTCACCATCGTCTGAGGTAGATGCTCAACTGCAAACATTTGCTGCAAGATTAAAAACTCTTAATCCAAAATCACTTGGGGCAAACCCAACGGATAAAGACTTGGAAATCTTAGACCAAGCAAACGCAAGTTTAGGGAATGCCTTTTTACCAGCAGAAACTCGTTTAGCGACTGCTCGCAAGGCGCAGCAGGTTATTAAAAAACTTAGCGCATCCAAAGGAATTAAGAATAAAGACATTGGCTCTATGTCAACTGATGAATTGCTCCAGCAGTATAATAGATTGAAAGGTGGCATGTAATGGCTGATTTACAGGCAATCGAAGAAGAACTATTGCGCCGTGGCGTAGCTTTGCCTGCCGCGCCTGTGAAGAAAAAAGGATTTACACGCGAAGAGCTCCTTGCACAAGAAGAAGCTGATTTTACGCCTATGCCAGCGCAAGAGAGTCAAGACGGCTTTTTTTCTCGCATGGGGCAAGGAGCTGTGAACACGCTTAAATCTCGCGCTTTAGGCTTGGGGCAGGGTGTTTATGAGGCATTAGGGGAAACTGATAGTCCTACTTATAAACTCTCACAGGATGTTGCTAACGAGTTACGCAAGCGCGGTGAAGGCTTGGGTGTGGCTGGGGTGATTGGCGGCATTGCCGCTGACCCTGTAACGTGGGCAACTTTACCAATGGCAGGTGGCAGTCTTTTGCAACTGGCAAAAACTGGCGCAACGGCTGGCGCAGCTTCAGGAGCCACAACAGCACTAGCAAGTGACAAAGAAAGCCGCCTTGCTAATGTGGCGCGTGATGCGCTTATAGGTGCAGTTGCAGCTCCCGTGATTGGGGCTGGAGCGCGTAAATTAGGCGGGGTGGTGGGTTCGGCGGCAGATACTACTTTTGATGTTGCAAAAAAAGCTGGTAGCACTGTATCGCAAGCTATAAAATCAGTAACAGGTGATGATGCGCTCTCTGGTATTGCTGCTGAGTTCCGCACTGGCATTACAACGCCCGCGCAAGCATTAAAGGCGGTTGAGGATTTAGGCAAGGAAGCGGTGGACTTGGTAAAGCAAGGTGTAAAATCAGGGTTATCCCCTGAAATGGCCGTGTTAAATGCAAGGGCAAAAGTTGAAGGCGTTAGCTTAACCGCCGATATTCTTACACAAAACCCAAAGCTGCAAGCATTGGTTGACGCATCACGGCAGGGAGTTCTAGGCGATGACGCACTTAAGATTGTTAGTGAACTTGACGCAACCAATAAAAGCAATTTTGCTGCTTGGCGTGATAAACTTGGTAATCTCGTTGCTGCTGGTGATAATGCTGGCTTTGCATCTATCCCATTAAAAGAATTAAATGAAACAAGCGTAGCTTCACAAATAGGCGATGCTGTACGTCAACGCGCAGAATCACTCAAGATGACGGCGCAAGAAGCATATAAATTAGGAGCAGAAACAAAATCCAAGGTGATGATTGATGAGTTTAAGCGTTTTGTGCCGGAAATGAGTGCGTCACTACGTCAAGAAGGCTTTGATATAGCGGATATGCCTATATTAAAGAAACAGTTTGGTACAATCAACAAAGCTATGGATGTGTTTGGAAAGCGTAATGCACAAATAGGTTACAAAGAGCTTGAAGTGTTCAAGAAACGGTTATATCAAGCCGCGCAATCAGCATCAACACCAAGTGAAAAAACTGCATTAGAAAGATTGCACAGCGCATATCGTAATAAACTAGATAATATCATCGAAAATGATTTACTTATCAACCCCGATGAAGCGGCAAAGACGCTGCGTAAAGCTCCTGCATTGTGGCGTGAGTATCAGGAGACGATTTTTGGAAAAGACGGTAAAAAGCTAATAGGCGACATTGTAACCAAAAATTACAATGACAAGCAAATAGCTAATTTATTAACTGGTGACAGGGCTGTAACCGCTTTACGTGAACTTAAAGTCGCAATAGGTGATGGTGCAGAGCTTGGCAATGCTCGCGCACAATTTTTTAATCGTATTATAGGCGGGGGGTTAGGCGAAAGCGCAACGGACGTAACGGCTCAGAACTATGGCGCGAAAGTCTTTACCAATAACCAGCGATTCAAAATGCAAAACAAAGAGCTTTATGACGAACTCTTTACTCCCGATGCACAAGAGGCAATAGACACTTTTGCCAAAACATTACGGGTGTATGTCACCAAGCAAAAATCAAGCGTGAATCCATCAAATACGGCTATTATGCAACAGCAGCTACAAAATGGCATGAATCGCATGTTGTCACGCTTTGGTGTGTCTGGTGATGTACTGGGTGGCGTAATAAAAACCCTTGGGGAAGATTTATCAAAAGCCAGTGATGAAAAGGCCGTAATCGAAGCTGTCACAAATCCATTGAAGGCTCTAGGCGAAAAGTCAACAATAGCGCAAAGCCTTATGCAGCGTGCGGGCGGCGCGGCTGGAATTGCAGTACCAAGCACGGCGGGTATGCAAATGGTGCAGCCTCTTTCTGATGTTCCTGAGTTTCAGATCCCTGCACAATACGCACCACTAGAACAGCAAAGCCCTGACCTTGACTTAATTGAGCAAGAGCTTCGCAAAAGAGGTATTGACCCAAACAATATGACACAAGCCCCCCAAGGCAACCCCGCAAATGATACGCTATCTATGCAGGTGCCTGACATGCTGAAGCAGCACGAAGGCTTGCTGTACAACGCCTATAACGACACTACAGGTAATCGCACTGTTGGTTATGGGTTCAATATGCAATCGGGCATCGCCCCTAAACTATGGCGCAAGGCTGGCATTGAGGCAAACTTTGGGGATGTGTACCGTGGCAAGGCAAGTATCACCCCATACGAAGCAGAGCGGTTAGCGCAAGTGTCCTATGACGTGGCGATTGAGGATGCTCAGGCCGTTTACAGTAATTTTGCACAGATTCCGCAACATAAGCAGGAAGCTCTGTTGTCTTTGGCATATCAGCATGGCAGACCGTCATTGATGAAAAATCACAAGGCATTTAATGCAGCTGTAAACCGTGGTGATTGGATTGGTGCAGTAAATGCTTTGAAAAATAGTGATTATACTGTAAAGTACAAGTCACGCGCACAAGATATAGCAAGGGCATTAATGTCATGAGCTTCGAACAAATACAGCCTACTCCGGTAGATGATTTTGACTTTATCACTGCTTTTGTGTGGAAAGACGCGCAGGGCGTGAAGCATAACGATGCGGCTTATTACCACGAGGGATATATTTATTTGCAGCGTGATGGAAAAGACAGCGAAGAGCGGATGACTGTTGAAATGTGGCTTGGATATTACGAAAATCAACCGAAACGAAATCAATTAAACCAGACTATTTTAGACTTTATCAAGGGGCGCGGGCTATGAAAAAATCTTATACTTCATCAAACATTACGGCAGACGGCACAACCACATTAGACATTGAAGAATCTGGGCTTTATGAAGTCCATGCAGATGGGACATGGGGGAGCGGCACGCTGACTCTAAAGCGCCTCCCGATTGGCGGATCAAGCTACGTTAATGCGGTTGATAGCGCTGGCAATACCGTTTCATTCACGGCTGACGGGATCAAGGGTCTGGTATCTTTGTCACAAGGTAAGGTTCAATTTTCGCTTTCAGGTTCCACCAGCCCAAGCCTTTATGTAACTCTTGTGCAGATTGTGTAGGTGATCTATGACCGCGCAGTGTTGGTATCCTGAAAACCTAAGAAGCATACTCGAATACGGCTTTCCTCATTATATTGAGAGGCTATCCCCCGCTATATGGCTTGATGCTCAAAACTATGGTAGCCTGAGTTTTAACGGCTCCAGCGTTTCGGCGTGGGCATCAAAATCGAATGGGCTGGTGGCATCTCAAGGAACTGCTGCGCAGCAACCTCTCTATGTTGCTTCGGCCATTAACGGCAGGCCTGCCCTGCAAGGCTATCACGCTGGAGTTGCATCACAGCTGAGCATCCCTGACAGCAGCTTGCTGGATTATACGCAATTCACCAGTTTTTCGGTTATTGCACGGGTCAGTGATCTGGCGGCGAATGAAATTGTCAGTGCAAAATATACCGCCACGGGAAACCAGTTCGAGCATTACCACTCTGTTGATTCCAGCGATAATATTATTTGCCAGGTTTCAACCGATGGCACCTTTACCAATCGCAAAACTTCCTTCAAATCCTCGTTAGGACTTGCCACGCCAGCACTCATTATGGGGCGTTATGATGGAACCAATGTGATCGCCACATTGGCTGGAACGGATGGAGGGAGCACAGCGGCCTCAGCCGTGTATAACGGCACCTCTCCCTACACGCTCTTCTCCCGCATAGGCCCGTCAGATCCTTATGCCGGTTATATTGGCGAGCATTTATTTTTTACACGGCTGTTAAGCTCATCAGATCGTAGCGTTGTTTATAATTATCTGAAGCAAAAATGGGGGATGTAGCTATGGACGCACATGTGATCTATCCATCGCAGGCCGCAGCTGAAGCCGCACTATATAATCTCAATAGCCGAGCCATGGACTTGTGGGCATCTGCTGGGTACGAGGTCGATCGGCAACGGCGCATCATGTATGGCAAGCGCGGGGATGGCAGCACTGATTATAGCGCTATCACGACGACATGGGATGAGGTGAGGCATCACCCAGATGGAATTAGGGCTTTTTTCGCAAATCCCGCCATGCAGTACCCAGAGTATGCCGAGTTTTTATTATCTGGACACGATTATGTTGTTGAAACAGTTGTCGAACAGGCCGCGGCATGACGCTGTTATGTTTTTGGTACGCAATATGGGCAAGACTATGGGACATTTAATAGATAACATTTTATATATTATTCAATGCCCTATACTCAGCTCTTTTGTTGCTGCGGCTTTACTTGTCGTTCAGGTTGTGGTACTATGTGGAATAATGCTATTTTAAAGGGAATGGGATGCGACAGGATGGGCAACAGTGGCGGGTTGATAAACACATACCAATCACGCTTATTTTAACAATACTCCTGCAAACTGCCGGGCTGATCTGGTACACGGCCAAGATGGATTCACGTGTTGAGGCGCTTGAACGTCAAACCGCAGTTGTCACCACACTAACAATGCAAATGCAAGATATGAACAGCAGGTTAGTGCGAATCGAGACGTTATTATCTGTGCGAAAAGGTGAATAATGCAGCTTACGGAAAACTTTTCGACGGCAGAGTTTGAGCGCAGCGCGACGGCTCATTCACTCGGCTTGAATAACACCATGCCACCTGCGCACGCTATGAACGCTTTACGGCTGTGCGAGAGTGTTTTACAGCCGTTGCGTGATTATTATGGCCGTGCCGTGACCATCACTAGCGGTTATCGTGGTGAGGCACTTAATAAGGCTGTAGGCGGCGCTAAAAATAGCCAGCACTGCACTGGTGAGGCCGCAGACATAAAAGTCGAGGGTGTGCCAGAGATTGAGGTGTTTCGTCATATTGTAAAAAACCTGAACTTTGATCAGTGCATCTACGAAATGGAGCTAGATTCTGACGGTAACACTCAGGCTATATGGGTGCATGTATCGTGCGCCGCAAATGGGAAGAATCGGCACGAAGCGTTGAAGGCGCGGCGTGTTGGTAAAGGCAAGGCAGTATATCAACAATATAGGGGGTAAACCATGTTGAAGAATTGGAAAACTACGGTATTGGGCGCATTGATTGGCGGGCTGATTGCTATTGAGCCTCTCATCTCAAACGGCGGTGTAGATGCTAAGCAGTTGATTATGGGTTTTCTCGTGGCAGCTCTTGCAGCTGTGTCAAAAGACTTTAACGTCTCTGGTGACGGCAAGTAATGAGTCCGACACTAGCTTTTTTATTGCTGCTTGCAGTATGTGGTTTTTTCCTTTGGCTACTACTGCGAGCCGCAACACGCCATGGTGAGCAAGCCGCTACTGAACGCGCGATCAAGGCCACACTTGACGCGCAAAAACAGCAAACGGAGTTAGCTAATGAATTACGGGAAATCGCCGAAACTAAGCCTACTAGCCGCGCTGATAGCCTTAACCGCCTGTCAGCCAAGAACCACCTCAGAAACTGACTGTATAGCAAAAAGCAGCATCCCATCACCCGTGTGGATGCCGGACGAGGTTGTCAGTATTGTGTCAGCTGTGCCTGAAAATATCGCATTTGACGCATGGCTTGCAAATATTGTAGTGCAGCAAGAACAACTGGAGCATATAAAAAATGACTAACGTGATAAAGCTGGTAAAAACCAAGAAGCCAAGAAAAACACCTCAATTGCAAAGGCTCTATGAAGCAGTGGAGCTTGCTCAAGCTAACAAAGCAAAGGCTGTGGCCGTGGTGGTAGTGGATAAGGAAGGCACCGTATCTACTGGCTGGAGCCATTCTGAGGGGCATTATTTCCCCCTGCTTGGTGGAGTCGAACAATTGCGTCACAATCTAATCACGAGTACAACAGAATGAACCTACAGCATTTTCTCACAGCGCAGCATTGGGCTAAAGAGCGGGGCGCAGAAATAACACGGCCAGAGCCGCATGATGATGGATTTGAGTGCAGTGTTATCCGTGACGGTGTTGCGGTCTATACGGCTATCAGAAGCACAGAAAACGCCGCAATACAGGCGTGTATTGATGATGTGTTGAAGTAAAACGGCAGATCCACACATTACTCGGAAAATGTCCCCAGCGCTCGATGTGTAGTTTAGACGCTGCCGCTCGCCTTGAAGGTCGCTGGTTATTTTAAACGGTCGAGCTTCTCTATTGTTTCACGGATTTCGCCTTTTGACATGCCAAGTTCTTTTTCACAAAACTCTTCCATATCTCCATAAGTTAAGCCATAGCATCCTTGCACCTGATATGCTTTAATCTGCTTTCCGCTAAGCGTAACGCTATTCAACCGATAATCTTCAAACGCATCCCATAGATTAGGCATCCATTGCTTTACAATATTGCACAAAATATTAGCGTATTGCCTGATCTCCCATTGTGCGTCATCAGCACACCGCAGATACATGAAGTTCATCAAACTACGCATATTGAACGTGCAAACCATTTTTGTGTATTGATTTTGATTGAGAACGCCGCGAGCTAGTTCGCGAGCTAATCCAATAGTAAGTAGCGCGTCATAGGTTGATTTACATTGCACTGACGCTAACTTAATACCCGCTTGCGCTGCCTCCATATTATCGATCAGCCTGTCACTACTCATTTGCTTGTTTGTTTCATGTTGCCGACACATCCGCTCCGCGCTCGGTAGATAAAACTCATCCGGCATTACACTATAACGCGCCGACATGACGTTAGGCGACATGATACGATGACGGATGACTTGACCTAGCACAAACATAGGCAATTTCATTTCAAACGTGATACACGCTTGCTCAATGGGCGTTTCATGATGATTACGCACCAAACGCTTGATAAGCCCTGCATCGCTATTTTTCTTTGTTGTTCCGTCACCGTAAGACACACGTGCAGAACGCGCTATCTTCTCTTCGTCACCCATATAGTCGACAACAATAAGATAGCCATTATCAAGCACATCAAACTTTTGCCCGATAATGGAGTCCATAAAATCATTTTGTGGTCTACTCATTTCAATACCTCAATTGCTAATTTCCACGCATCATCGCGCATTTTTTGGTATGTCTCATCTTTTCCGTGCTCGTCTTTGTAGTGTTTTGTATCCACGAGAGCGGTCAGAGCTTCCCTCAGCCGCTTGACCTCGGCAAAAAGAAGATCTGGTGCATTAAGTGGCATATAGTGAGTTGGTTTCTCGTTTTCACACGTCACCATTTCATCCCATATATCAAAACCACCCATTACCCTGTCCTGATACCAACAATCGCAGATAATAAAATCTTCCGACATAATTCCATTATCTATTGATTCTTTATTTTTCAACAACACTGGCTTACCTGATTTTTCACCATCATCAAGTTTCAGCCATGCGCTATCTTGATTTCTTGTAGGTTATAAAAGTCTTTCTGCATATCACGCGAAACACTGTCAATTTTTTTTCCGTCAATCAGTCTGGTTTCTGGGTGCGCTATCAAAGCAAGACATCCGTTCTCAATCGTAAACGCTCCCACATCACTAAAATACACCCACAAATCTTTGGGGATGATCTTGTGTACCTCATCCGCTTTTTCGGGATTTTCTCGCGCTACATTCCCCGCCATAATTAGGTTGTTCAATGCCACCAGAATGTAGGGGCTGTGCGTGGTTAACAGTACACTCCCCCCTTCATTGTAAAACTCAGCGATTTTCTCAACAACCTTCTTTTGTGCCGTAGGAAACAAACCCGTTTCAGGGTGTTCTATATGATAAAAAACGTCTTTATGCGCTTCTGATAATGCTTCCTCAAAGCCTTGCTCTTTTGGATAAAAAGAGTCTGGAGTTTGCACAACACCATTAATAGCACCCTGCACCTCAACTTCTATCACACTGGATTCTTTCGGCTTTATTGTGACGGAAAAAGATCCGTTAGAATACTTGATTCTAGTATCGTCCCGCCAAAGACCATGTTCGTATGTATCTATCATTCTTTCCTTGATACACGCCGCATACAATTTAGGTCTATCTGCAATGTACAAATACATCTGAAAGGAATACAGTAGGTCACCAATCAGACTCTTCCCGCTTCCATTGTCGCCTATCAGCACGTTGATGCGTTTCACATCAAAATGCGCTTTTTTTATGACGATGAAGTTGTCAATTTCTAGCCGTTCCATTTAGTGCCTC
>Ga0208147_1000621_pt1 | contig 12293 bp, 11 predicted proteins | sample DEB3_08_DNA_FD_184520 | JGI IMG/M metagenome (GOLD analysis project Ga0208147, IMG submission 184520) | Aqueous microbial communities from the Delaware River and Bay under freshwater to marine salinity gradient to study organic matter... | ecosystem: Environmental > Aquatic > Marine > Coastal ... | reverse complement strand
AATTACGCTAAGCCCTGTGAAATCACCTCGGGCAATTCGTTTCTTTACGATTCTCTCCATATCTATTGTGGCGATTTCCGCAATCTCATGGGTGGGGCTGGGTCAAATTACAGCGGCAATTCCCAAAGTTGATGCTTTTGCTGGTTTGGATGACCGTCCAAAAAGAGAGTCCAGTGCAGTTAATTATCTGATCGTGGGCTCCGATACCCGTGAAGGTCTAACGCGGGCTGAGATTAAAAAATTAAAGGTGGGTGGAACCGAGGTCGCGGCTGGAAAGCGTTCTGACACCATGTTGTTAGTACATATTTCAAAAAAGCGGGATAAGGCCGCAATTATTTCGATTCCAAGAGATACCTATGCCCAAATTCCTGAGCATGAGAACTCGCAAGGCAAGCTAATCCCCGCTGCTTATTCAAAGATTAACTCTTCTTTTAACTGGGGTGGCGCGCCATTATTGATTCAAACCTTTGAAGAGATGTCGGGACTAAGGATCGATCACTACATTGAAGTAAATTTTGTGGGCTTTGTAAGAATGGTTGATGCGCTCGGTGGAGTAGAAATCTGCACTAAGCGAGACATCGATGACCCTAAGAGCCACTTGGTGCTTCCGGCTGGACGACATGTTTTAGATGGGCTTGACTCATTAAAATATGTACGGACTCGTTACTTTGATGGATTAGGTGATTTGGGAAGAATGAAGCGCCAGCAAGAGTTTGCAGGAGCTATGTTAAGGAAAGCGACCAGCGCGGGAGTCTTACTAAACCCAGTAAAGATGGTTGATTTCATTGGATCTGCTTTAGATAGTGTTGTAACTGATGAGGGATTAAATCAATCTGATCTATTGACTCTAGGTAAGCAACTTCGCAATCTTTCTGCATCAAATGTCAGAACTTTGACTATTCCTTTGAAGTATTACAACTACAGTAAGAATGGTGTCAGTGGCGCGGTTCTATGGGACCCAGTGCTCGCTCCAGAGTTGTTCAACAGAATCAAAAATGATGAGGCCTTACTGGACAAGGTAAAGGCTGACCCCTCCGCTTCGCCAAGCATCGTTGATAAGTTCAAGACTGGTAGTGCCGCCGACAACCCCTGTAAGGGCTAGGCTTTTCGCATCATGCTTAAGCTTTCTGTAGTGGGAACCGGCTATTTGGGGGTTACCCACGCCGCTGCAATGTCCTCCCTTGGTTTTGAGGTCGTAGGTGTAGATGTCGATTCCAAAAAAATCGCTCAATTACAAAGTGGCCGGGTACCATTTTTTGAACCACATCTCGAGGAGCTACTTTCAAAAGAGCTAAGCAGTGGGCGTCTTAAATTCACAACAGATTTTTCACAGCTAAGTGATTGTGATGTGCACTTTATCTGCGTCGGCACCCCTCAACAGAAAGATGGTATCGCCGCTGATTTAACTTATGTGGATGCAGCTTTCAACTCAGTAGCTAAATACGCAAAAGCTGGTTCGCTTTTGGTTGGAAAATCAACGGTCCCGGTTGGAACCGCTGAAAGAATAAAAAGTGAGTTAGCCAATTCTCATCCCACTCTTGAACTAGCTTGGAACCCAGAGTTTCTTCGAGAGGGTTTTGCGGTTGAAGACACCTTACGTCCTAATCGCTTAGTTATTGGAGTTACCTCTGACAAAGCTGAAAAGGTTTTGCAAGAGGTTTATCAATCACTATTAAAAAATAATGTGCCATGGATTAGAGCAGATTTACCCACGGCAGAACTAGTCAAGGTTGCAGCAAATTCATTCCTTGCCACCAAGATTTCTTTCATAAATGCAATGGCAGAGATATGTGAAGCTGCCGGCGGGGATGTAACGGTGCTGGCAAAAGCAATTGGTTACGATCCCAGAATCGGTTCACGTTTCTTACAAGCCGGCATTGGATTTGGTGGCGGATGTTTACCTAAAGATATTCGAGCATTTATGGCCCGCTCTCAGGAGTTAGGAGCTGAGCAATCCCTTGAGTTTCTGCGGGAAATTGATTCGATTAATCTGAGGGCTCGGCAACGAGTGATTGATTTGGTCCGGGCAGATATTGGGACAGATCTAAAAGGAAAGAAGATTGCGGTTTTAGGCGGAGCTTTCAAGCCAGATAGCGATGATGTTAGAGACTCCCCTGCCCTTGATATTGCCGCGCAAATTCACGCTGCAGGAGCAAATGTTTCTGTACATGATCCAAAGGCGATCGAGCCCGCTCGGATTCGCCACCCTGAGTTGCAGTACACAACTGAGATAGATGATTGTTTGCGCGATGCCGATATCGTTTTACATCTAACTGAGTGGAAGATGTATCGGGAGATAGATCCCAAAGTTGCTCATGGTTTAGTTAAATCTGCGCGGATTATTGATGGTCGTAACGCACTGGATCGTGATGCTTGGGTAGCTGCAGGTTGGAAGTTCAGAGCTCTAGGTAGAAGTTAAAGCCGTGGCGCCAAAAATTGTTCTGGCATCAGCTTCACCCTCAAGATTAAGACTGCTAAAAAGCGCTGGAATAAACCCTGAGGTAATTGTCAGTGGTGTAGATGAAGAGGATCAGGCTTACTCAACCTTGACCCCAAAAGAACTGGTTATTGCACTAGCGATTGTTAAGGCCCATACGGTAGCCAAGATGATTTCAACTCCGGCGTTAGTAATTGGATGTGATTCCACATTTGAGTTTGATGGAATCTCATTAGGAAAGCCTTTAACACCTGAGAATGCAATTGCGCGTGCCAAGTTACTGCGTGGGAAATCCGGCGTGCTTCACACTGGACATTGCATAATCGACACCGAGAAACAGATGGAAATTAGTGATGTCGCTTCCACTAAAGTTTTTTTCGCTGAAATGAGTGATCAAGAGATTGAGAGTTATGTGGCAACAGGTGAACCGCTCAATGTTGCAGGAGGCTTTACCCTAGATGGCTTGAGTTCGCCTTTCATCTCAAGAATTGAGGGCGAAAGCTCAAATGTAATCGGTCTGTCTTTGCCTTTAATCCGTAATGCTGTTAACAAACTTGGTTACGAGTGGTTTGATTTACTCTCATGACGCTATATGCCGCCTATGGTTCAAATCTTGATCCCAGGCAGATGCTGCTTCGCGCACCTCACTCGCCACATCGCGGCACGGGATGGTTACGTGGTTGGCGTTTAACTTTCGGTGGTGAAGAGATTGGCTGGGAGGGTGCGGTAGCCACCCTTGCCGAAGACCCATCAGACAGCGTATTTGTTTCAATTTACGACCTCACCACAGCCGATGAAAACTCTTTAGATGAATGGGAGGGAGTAACCACAGATCTTTATCGCAAGATCAGGGTTCGCGTGGAAACTTTGGATGGCTCCTCTCTTTGTTATGTCTATGTTTTGAACTCATTTGAAGGTGGCATTCCTTCAAAGAGATATTTAGAAATCATGATGGCAGCCGCACGCGAGGCTGGGGCGCCCGAGGATTATTTGTTGGAGTTATTGAAAAGAGCTGCACAGTAGTAAGTTTCCACTATGGAAAATCAACTCTCTCCAGACTTAGTTGCCCAGGTAGAACATTGGATTGCAGAGGATCCTGATCCAAAGACCCAAGCTCAATTACATGAGCTATTACAATCCAAAAATGAATCTGAATTAAAATCTTGTTTCTCTGGATTTCTAGAGTTTGGCACAGCCGGGTTACGTGGTGCACTTGGACCTGGTCCATCTCGAATGAACCGAGCGGTGGTTACTAAAACCGCAGCTGGAATCGCTAGTTACATGAAAAAACATGGCATGAACTCAGTAGCCATTGGTCGAGATGCACGCTATGGATCGGAAGATTTCACCCGCGATACCGCTGAAATTATGATGGGTGCTGGGTTTAAAGTTTTCGTTTTGCCCCGTCCGTTACCAACACCGGTTCTTGCTTTCGTTACTAGAAAACTTAACTGCGATGTTGGAATTATGGTGACCGCAAGCCACAATCCACCACAAGACAATGGTTACAAGGTTTATCTTGGTGGAACTGTTGATGGGGTTTTTTATGATGGTTCTCAGATAATCTCCCCTGCTGATGCCCAAATCTCACATGAGATTTCAAAGGTTCCACCACTTCCCTCTTTGCCTCGAGCCAGTGGGTGGAGTGTTTTAAGTGAGGATGATGTTGATGCCTACATTTCTGCAACTGCCAAGTTGGCGAAAAATCCTGGAAAGTTAAAGGTTGTCTATACAGCAATGCATGGTGTTGGTACTGAAACCCTCACCAAGGTCTTTGTTAAAGCTGGTTTCCCAGCACCGATTTTGGTCTCAGCTCAGGCGCAACCAGACCCAGATTTTCCAACGGTGGCCTTTCCCAATCCAGAGGAGCCGGGTGCGATTGATTTAGCACTTAAGACTGCGGCAGAAGAAAGCGCGGATTTGGTAATCGCAAATGATCCAGATGCTGATCGTTGTGCTGTCGCGGTCAAAGATGCTGAAAATGGTTGGCGCATGTTGCGTGGCGATGAGGTCGGCGCCCTTCTCGCTGAATACATTGCTAGTAAGAAACCCGCAGCAAACTCGGTGATGGCAAACTCAATAGTTTCATCAACAATTGTTAGCAAAATTGCACGACATTATGGTTTTAAATTCCAGGAAACCCTCACTGGATTCAAATGGCTATCTAAATTGCCAAACCTAAGCTTTGCTTATGAAGAAGCGCTCGGATATGCGGTAGATACCAGCTCAGTAAATGACAAAGATGGTATTAGTGCTGCATTGATGATGGTGCAGATGGCAACAGACTTAGCTGCTGAAGGAAAAACTATCTTAGATCTACTTGATGAAATTTGGGCGAGACATGGTTTCCACGCTACTCGTCAGATTTCGGTCCGTACAACAAGTGTCAAACAGATATCTGACACTTTGGGTAAATTCAGAAAAAATACTCCCGAGCAAATTGGTGGCTATAAGTTGATTCAATTTGATGATCTAGAGGCACCAAAAGATCATCTACCTCCCACCAACGGAGTTCGTATGTTTTTGGAGGGTGGAACTAGGATCATCATTAGACCGAGTGGAACTGAGCCGAAAATAAAGTGCTACATCGAGGTAATTACCAAAGGCGAGCCTTCAATCGCTAAGTCCCAAGCTGCTCAGATAATGGATGTGATTGAGGAGACCCTTCGCAAAATGCTTACCGCCCCATAAACTAGCGGCATGAGCGATATCAACTGGCAGGAGTTACAAAGTTCAGCTGTTACAGCAATGAAAAAGGCTTATGCGCCATATTCCAATTTCCCCGTAGGGGTTGCAGCACTTACTGAGGATGGGCGAATAGTCAGTGGATGTAATGTCGAGAACGCTAGTTATGGATTGGGCCTCTGTGCTGAATGTGGTTTGGTTTCAAACCTGATCTTGACCGGCCGATCAATTCTGCGGGCCATTTACTGCGTTGATGCCCATGGAAATGCACTCTCTCCCTGCGGCCGTTGTCGGCAACTTCTTTGGGAGCACAGCACTCCAAACACTCAATTTATGACCCCAGATGGTCCTGCGCCGCTGTCAGATCTTTTACCTTGGGCCTTTGGTCCTGAAAATCTTTAATTGATCTGCTGATTTCCTTGTTACAAACAAAAGATATTACAGAGCTGCCAAAGGTCCTGCTGCACGACCATGTAGATGGTGGCCTGCGACCCCAAACCATTATCGATATTGCGCGGCAAATAGATTTGGAATTGCCGTCGTATGATCCGGATTCATTACAGGAAAGTATCTTTGCCAGCTGCAATGAAGGCTCACTTGAGAAATACTTAAAGAACTTTGATTACACCATCGCGGTTATGCAAAGTTATGAAAATCTAGTTCGGGTTTCCCGGGAATGCGTAATTGATCTTGCACTGGATGGCGTGGTTTATGCGGAAGTGCGCGGAGCGCCAGAGTTATTTACCCAAGGTGGACTCACAATCTCACAGGTAATTGAGGCAACATTGCAGGGAATCTCTGAAGGGGTCACTGAGGCTCAATCACTTAATAGGAAAATAGAGACAAAGTTCATCGCCTGCGCGATGCGACATACCAACCGCTCCTTAGAGGTTGCAGAAACAATCCTAAAATTCCGTGAAAAGGGCTTGGTTGGCTTTGATATCGCAGGTGCAGAATCAGGTTTTCCAGCCAGCAATCATCGAGCGGCATTTGATCTGCTGCATGATCAAGGTTTTCCCTACACAATTCACGCCGGTGAAGCAGCTCCCTTTGAATCTATGAAAGATGCAATCAATAACTGCCGCGCCAAGCGAATTGGTCACGGCGTTAGATTGATTGATGAGATTGATCTAACTGGAGACTCTCCGAATCTTTCTGATGATGCCAAAATGATAAGAGATCTGCAGATTCATCTAGAAATGGCGCCGACCTCTAATCTACAAACTGGAGCGGCTACAGATTATGAAAGCCATCCAGCAGCTGTACTCCATGATTTAGGGTTCAACATCGCTCTTAATACCGACAACAGATTGATGAGTAATACCTCTTTGAGTCGAGAGTATGAATTAATGAGCAGAATTCATAATTGGAGTATTGAGGATTTAGTAGCGATGAATAAAAAGGCGCAGGCCGCCGCTTTTGCACAGGTTTTAGAAGGATAGGATTTGTCACATGATTGATTTTCGTAGCGCTGCGGTAATTGAAAATCCCTACCCTCACTTAGCTGAGCTTCGCAAAACTAATCAGCCAATTTGGCATCCGGAGTTAAAGGTATTCCTCGCCGCAACACATCGTGATGCCAATGAGGTGTTGCGCAATAAAGGGTTGGGCCGGATTTATCAGGACCGCGTTCCAGAGTCAGAGTGGAGTGTCTTCAACTGGCTTCACTCAGACTCTATTCTGGATAGCGAGCCACCAAAGCACACGAGATTGCGTGGCTTGGTTCTCAAAGCATTTAACCGAAACCGTATAGAAGGTATGAGGGATGCGGTTGCGAAAATAACTGACTCGCTCCTTGATCAAATTGATTCCAAATCCACCGAGTTTGATCTAATAGCGGATTACGCAGAACCTCTTCCAGTAAAGGTAATCGCGCTGCTTTTGGGTTTTCCACCAGAGGATGAGCATTTGCTGCGTCCCTGGTCCCAATCAATTGTCAAAATGTATGAGGTAAACCCACCTCTAGATCACCAAATTGAAGCGCAAAAAGCGGCAAATGAGTTCGCCGAATATGTACATGGATTAATGGAGAACCGCAAGAAAAATCCACAAAATGATCTAATTACTGAGCTAACTCAGGTTCATGATGCTGGAGATAAGTTATCAACCCACGAACTTATTGCAACCTGTGTACTACTACTAAATGCTGGCCATGAGGCTAGCGTCAATGGTTTTGGAAATGGGATGGTTTCACTACTAAATCACCCCAAACAACGTGATTTGCTTTTCAGTGATCCAGATAAGTATTCCGAGAGCGGTATTGAAGAGTTTTTACGGTTTGATTCACCGTTGCAGTACTTCGAGCGAACCGCCACTAGCGATATTGAAATTTCAGGAGTTCCGATAAAAACTGGGCAGAAAATCGTCAGTTTGTTGGGATCGGCTAATAGAGATGAAACCGTTTTTCAAAATGCCGATGAGTTCGATATATCTCGCCAACCCAATCCTCATATCGGTTTTGGAGCCGGAATCCATTTTTGTATTGGCGCTCCATTGGCCCGTATGGAGATGTCAGTATCGTTGCCGGCATTAATCAAACGCTTCCCAAACCTACATCTGGCTACCGAGCCAATTAGAAGAGCAACGTTTTCCTTAAGAGGTTACGAGAAAGTTTTGGTAAAAAACTAAATCCCGATTGGGTGCCAAACGGTCTTATTCTCCATAAAACCAATGATGCGCTGAGGTGATCCCTCGGCCTTAAAGTGGTAAATACGCTTCAAATTATCGGCACCATCTCTCTTTAGAGCTTCATACGCTGATGGTTCAAGGCCAGAACCATCCACGCCGTCAATGTCCATATGTGAAGCGACCCAAGGAGCTAACTCCTCAGTTCTGCCTGTTAATACATTTACAACTCCACCAGGAACATCGCTGGTCGCAATAACCTCAGCGAGAGTAATTGCGGAGAGTGGATACTCCTCATTTGCGATAGCGATAACCACATTACCGCCAGCCAAAATTGGAGCTACGCCATGAACGAAATCGATGAGTGATGTACCCCCATCGATAAAAGCTGCAACTACCCCTACTGGTTCTGGAGTAGTGAAGTTATAAAAAGACCCAGAAACTGGGTTTGTAGAGCCGAAAATCGTAGAAATCTTGTCACACCAACCTGCGTACCAAACCCAAAGATCTATTGCGGCATCAACTTGTTTTGTAGCTTGAGCCTTTGTCACACCCTCTTGCGCCATGACCTCAGTTACAAACTGATCACGACGACCCTCCATCACCTCTGCAACCCGATAGAGAATCTGAGATCTATTAAACGCCGAAGCCGATGCCCATTTCTCGGATGCTGCTCTGGCAGCGACAACCGCATCACGTAAATCTTTTCGAGAAGCTAACGCAGGGTTTGCTAAGAAATTTCCCTTTGCATCAAATAGCTCGTAGCTACGTCCAGATTCACTTCTTGGAAACTGTCCGCCAATAAAAAGTTTATAAGTTTTTCTCACATCAACTCTCATGAGAAATCTCCTTTTAGATAAGCGGATAATCCATGCCTGCCGCCTTCACGTCCCCAACCTGATTCCTTGTAGCCACCAAAGGGGCTCGCTGGATCAAACTTGTTAAAGGTGTTTGCCCAAATCACGCCAGCTTTTAACTGTTGGGCGCCCCAAAGGATTCGGGAGCCTTTATCGGTCCAGATACCAGCCGACAATCCAAAAGGCGTGTTGTTAGCCTTCTCAATCGCCTCACTTGGAGTTCTAAAGGAGATTACAGATAACACCGGTCCAAAGATCTCTTCCCGAGCGATGCGGTGGGCTTGAGATACACCAGTAAAGAATGTTGGGGGGAACCAAAAACCCTTCTCTGGTAACTCGCATTGCGGTGACCAGCGCTCCGCACCCTCTGCATCTCCAGACTCTGACAACTCTCTGATCTTCATTAGTTGGGCCTGTGAATTAATTGCACCTAAATCAGTGTTCTTATCAAGTGGATCGCCCACGCGTATCATGGACATGCGGCGCTTTAACTTCTCAAGCAATTCCTCTTTTATGTTCTCCTGAACTAACAAACGAGAGCCAGCACAGCAAACATGACCTTGATTGAAGTAGATGCCGTTAATGATCCCCTCAACAGTTTCATCAATAGGGGCATCTTCAAAGATTATGTTGGCGCCTTTACCGCCCAGCTCTAAGGTCAAAGCTTTCTTAGAACTTGCCACACTCTTGGCGATAATCTTCCCAACTTCAGTCGAGCCAGTGAATGCAATCTTGTTGATGCCAGGGTGATTAACGATGGCAGCTCCAGTTGCGCCATCTCCGGTCAGAATATTTACAACACCTTTAGGCAGATCAGCTTGTTGGCAGACTTCTGCAAATAAAAGAGCGGTTAGTGGTGTGGTCTCTGCTGGCTTTAAAACAACGGTATTTCCAGTAGCCAAAGCGGGCGCTACCTTCCAAGCCAACATCAACATTGGGAAGTTCCATGGAATAATCTGGCCAACGACACCATGTGGCTTTGGATTTTTACCTAAGCCTGCATAATCAAGTTTGTCTGCCCAGCCAGCATGATAGAAAAAGTGAGCAGCGGCTAGTGGAATATCGGTATCTCGAGTCTCTCGAATCGGTTTTCCATTGTCCATCGATTCAAGAACGGCAAACTCACGGGCTCTCTCCTGCAATATTCGCGCAATTCTAAAAAGATATTTACCACGTTGAGCGCCGGTCAACTTAGACCAGGTTTTACGGTATGCCTCAGAGGCTGCCTTTACCGCTTTATCAACATCAGAAGCGGTGGCTTGAGTAACTCGAGATAGAACCTTTTCATTTGCGGGATTTATGGTTTCAAATCTCTTGCCACCCTTAGAAGGTACAAACTTTCCATCGATAAAAAGGTTGTACTCCGATTGAATACTAACAATCGCGGTTGATTCGGGCGCCGGGGCATATTCAAATTTCATCATTAATCCAATGTCACGTAGTTTCTTCCGGAGTACTGTCCACTTTTCATCTTCATGCGTTGCATAAGTAAATCATTGAGTAGAGCGCTTGCACCGATACGAAATAGCTTTGGATCCAACCAATCTGGACCGGCGGTTTCATTTACCAATACCAATTGTTTGATGGCATCTTTGGTGGTGCGAATTCCGCCAGCAGGCTTTACACCAATTCTTTTTCCGGTCATGGCAAAGTAATCTCGAACCGCTTCTAACATCACCAAAACAACTGGTGCGGTCGCAGCTGGAGTAACTTTTCCAGTGCTGGTCTTTATGAAATCCGCTCCAGCGGCCATTGCAAGAAAGGAGGCCTTGCGAACGTTGTCGTAGGTCACTAGCTCGCCGGTCTCCAGGATCACCTTTAGGTGGGCCCTCTCCCCGCAAATCTCCTTAATGCAAACGATTTCAGTAAATACTTTCTCTAGGTTTCCAGATAGAAAAGCACCTCGATCAATCACCATATCAATCTCGGTCGCACCGCTGGCGATCGCATCCTCGGTATCCCGCTTTTTAACATCAAGACTGGCACGACCAGAAGGGAATGCGGTGGAAACAGCAGCAACTGGAATTTCTTTCCCGCCATTGTTATCTAAATGTTCGCGGGCAATTTTCACCATATCGTTGTAAACACAAACTGCACCAACATGAGGAACTGAACTATCACTTGGATCTGGTCTTACCGCTTTTGTGCAAAGTGCAGCAACCTTGCCCGGTGTATCTGCACCTTCCAATGTTGTTAGATCAATCATTGCAATTGCGGTTTCGATCGCCCAAAGTTTGCTAGAAGTTTTAATACTTCTTGTCGCCAACATTGCAGCGCGGGAATCTGCACCAACTTGATCTACTGGTGAAAGATTTTTTAGAAAACTCTTAATTGAGCTCTCGCTGCTATCGGTCAGAAGCATGCGGCAATACTATCTAGCGGAAATCAGATTGAGAAGGGCGTTTTACTAGATTATGTATTCGCTTTACCCCTACCCTTGTGACATGAAACCCATATCTTTGATTTTGGACTGCGACCCAGGTCATGATGACGCCTTAGCCATGATCTTGGCGGCTCATAACCCATCACTAAAGCTGCTTGGCATTACAACGGTCTCTGGCAATGGTGGGATTGCAAAGGTGACGTTGAATGCACGTCGGGTCGCAACTATGGCTGGGATTAATGTTCCTATTGCAGAGGGTGCAGGTAAAGCGATTTTAGGAGCCGTTGAAGAGGCGCATGATATTCATGGTGAATCTGCATTGGATGGCGCAGAGCTACCACAACCAAGTATTGAATTATCAAATCTGCACGCTGTAGATCTAATTGCAAAATTGCTCTCGGAAAATCCCGAGCCAGTTACTCTGGTTGCTACCGGCCCACTAACCAATATCGCTCTATTTTTGAAGATGTATCCACAATTAAAGAGTCAGATATCTGAGATTGTCTTTATGGGAGGCAGTGCGAGCAGAGGAAACCGCACCCCGTATGCTGAATTCAATATTTGGATGGACCCCGAGGCTGCTGATGTAGTACTCAGGAGCGGATTGCCGTTGACGATGTGTGGACTAGATGTAACCCACCAAGCCCTCGTCACTAAACCAATTTTTGCCCAACTAGAAGCGATGCAGACCGAGTTAAGCAAAACCATAATTGGCCTGCTCAAGTTTTTTGCTAAAACCTACGATGAGGTTTTTGAGATGCCGGATCCACCTCTTCATGATCCCGTTGCTATCGCTCTACTGATTGATCGTAGTGTCGTGAAATCCCGGTTTGCAAATGTACAAGTCGAATTAAGTGGACCACTCACCCGCGGCGCCACCGTAGTCGATATCTACAATCGTCTTGGTCAAGAAGCCAACTGCAATGTTGCGCTCGAATTAGATTTCGAGAAGTTTTGGACTTTAATGCTGGATGCGATTAAGGCCGCTGCAATTACAAATTAATCTACAGAGTTACAGGGCGACTAGCTGCCTTATCGGCAGCGATTAGCTCTCGTAAACCTTGCACAGCGGTTTCCAGCAAAATATCAAGTGGTGGCATTGGCTCTTTGCCATGCACCATCATTACCCCACCAGCTCTAACTCTGAGCATGGATGCAATAACAAAAAGCGCTGAGGCCTCCATTTCAGAGCACAAAGCGCCGCCAATCTCCCATGCTTTCCAGCGTTCTAGAAGATCTTTAGCAACCCCCATACGTTCTGGTTCATGTTGTCCATAGAAAGAGTCTTTGGATTGTGTAATGCCGG
>Ga0208147_1000617_pt1 | contig 12317 bp, 13 predicted proteins | sample DEB3_08_DNA_FD_184520 | JGI IMG/M metagenome (GOLD analysis project Ga0208147, IMG submission 184520) | Aqueous microbial communities from the Delaware River and Bay under freshwater to marine salinity gradient to study organic matter... | ecosystem: Environmental > Aquatic > Marine > Coastal ... | reverse complement strand
AAGAAGCCAAATCCCTAGTGTCTAAGAAGTATTGATGGAGTAAATAATGCAAATTGCGATGGAACATGATGTAGATCCGAAGAAGACTTTGCTGAAAAAGGTCGGCGATATCAGCGATATTGAAATCTTTAACAATCAGATTCTGTGTGCGGTGTACGTTCGGCCGGAGAAGACCAAGGGAGGCATTGTCCTGCCTGATCAACACCGGGCGGAAGACAAGATTCAGGGCAAGGTAGGCCTTGTTTTGAAAAAGGGACCGATGGCGTTCGTTGACGATACGGACAACTGGTTTGTTGATGCCGATATTAACGTCAACGATTGGATCGTTTTCCGCCCCAGCGACGGCTGGAGCATCACGGTTCACGGCGTTTTGTGCCGCATTCTCGATGACATTAACGTGCGCGGGCGCATCCAGCACCCTGATCAAGTGTGGTAATGGAGAAATTTATGTCTAATAACGACGATCAGATTGAAATTCAGTTAGATGAGCCGGAAAAAAAGGATGCCGCACCTGAAATTCAGGTTGTAAAGGCTGAAGAAGAGCCAAAAAAGGAAAAATCTCGAGAGATAGAGCCTGAAGAAGGCCTTGAATCGCTGCGCGCGCAGTTGGAAAAGGAACGTGCGACGCGTATTGAGATGGAACGCCGTGCTCGAGAGTTTGCTCAGACCGCATATCAAGCGAAAAACGAAGCGCAAGACAGCAATCTTCACCTCGTTAACAACGCAATTGAATCTGTTAAGCAAAATACTGAGGTTTTGAAGAGCAATTACGCGCAGGCCATGTCGGCGGGCGACTACGATCGTGCTGCTGAGTTCCAGCAGGCAATGTCTGCGAACGCTGCGAAGTTGTTGCAGTTGGAGCAGGGCAAACAAGCGCTCGAAAACATGCCCAAACAGCAGGCGCCGGCCAATTTTGGCGTGTCTGACCCTGTTGAAGCGCTTGCATCGCAGTTAACTCCGCGGTCCGCAGCATGGATTCGTGCCAATCCGCAGTTTGCAACTGACCCGCGGCAGTATCAAAAGATGCTCGCAGCGCATAATTTGGCTGTTGCAGACGGTATTCCGCCGGATACGGACGAATACTTTGAGTCTGTGGAGTCAACGTTGCGCATGCGACGTCAGCAGCCGGTTCAGGACGTGTCCGATCCAATGTCGGATGCCGCAAAGCCGGTTTCTCGCCGCACTCCGCCGCCTGTAGCGCCAGTTTCGCGTAGTGGAACGCCGGGTTCACGTCCTAATGTGGTCAGATTGACCGCCGCAGAGCGTGAAATGGCTCAAATGATGGGCATGACCGACTCTGAATACGCGAAAAACAAGTTGGCCCTGCAAAAAGAAGGCAAATTGAACTAAAGGAGACATATCGATGAATGCCGAAGCCCCTAAAAAGCGTGGCCGACCCACGGTAAACAAGTTTCAAGCCGCGGCTAAAGAAGTCGCTCAGGAAAAAGCCGCCGTTGAGGCCGCTGCAGCCCCTGCAGTTGAAATGCGAAAAGAAATGAGGCCGCCTATGCGTGAAGAAGACCCGCGCGCACGCGCTGCTCGACGTGCTGCTGAGATTCGCAATCACCTTGGTGAGATGGACGAAGGCACTGACGAGTTCTACGTGCCGCCCGGCGAAATTCCTGAGGGTTGGACGTATGAATGGAAGCGTAAATCGGTGCTTGGGCAGGAAGATGCCGCGCATCAAGTCGCGCTTGCCCGTAAAGGATGGGAGCCGGTTCCGGCTTCGCGACATCCTTCGTTTATGCCGGATAGTGGTGGATTCAACACCATCGAGCGCAAAGGCATGATCCTGATGGAGCGCCCTGCCGAAGTGACGGCAGAGGCCCGACAGATCGAATTGCGCCGTGCTCGAGCGCAGGTCCGTCACAAGGAAGAGCAGTTGAACAGCGCCCCGCAGGGTCAGTTCGACCGCAACAACAAAGACAGCAGTCTCGTTAAGGTGAAGAAGTCCTACGAGTCGATGCCGATCCCTGAAAAATAATTTACTGCGGTAAATGAACGAAGAAGCCTCCGAAAGGGGGCTTTTTCTTTTATGGCATTCAGCGCATACTGGACCTCAGGAGTAGTTAATGCCATACGCTGAAGACGTCGCCGGGATCTATAAGATTGTTAATAAAGCCAATGGGTTTTGTTACGTCGGCCAATCTGCGCGCGTTCGTAAGCGTATGGCAGAGCACTTTCGGTTGTTACGTTTGAATAAGCATCCAAATCCGAAACTGCAAAACGCGTTTAATAAATACGGCGAAGAGCAGTTCGAATGCGCAATCGAAGTAGTTTGTACTGACCTTGGAGATCTTGATTTGATCGAAGAGGCGTTTTTATCAGGTGCCGCGCAATTCAAAGAACCGACGTTTTACAACATTGCCAATTTTGCTAAGGCTCCGATGCGAAATAAGCATCACACAGAAGAAACCAAAGCAAAAATTAGGGCTTCGTTGCAAAAAGTAGCCAGTTACAAGCAGTCGCCTGAATACCGTTTTTCGTTAAAAAAAGCGCAGGAAAATAGATATTTCTCAAACCCTGAGTTTCGCCAAAAAGTGAAATTCATTGTAGAAAACCCGGACATGTCGTATGCAGAGCGCGCGCGTGTTCTGGGGACAGATACTAGTTCTGTCCGCAAATTAGCGCTCAAATACGCACATCTCAAAGGAGAACTCTAATGGCAGCAACGCATTTTACTGGCCCGGTCGTTTCCTATAATGGATTCGAATCCGGCACCGCAAACGATCCGATTGTTGTCAGCACGGCTGGCAATGTTTCGTCTTCGTATGTAACCGCTTCCAACACCACTGGCGACGTCCGGCTGCAGTATCAGCGCCTGACGATTGAGAGCACTGGCTCCGGCGAGACTGGTCGCTGGCTGACCCGTGTCACGGGCGTAGACGCGGCTACGGCTGGCACGGTCAACGGTGGCCACATTTCCCTTTCCATCAATGATTCGGGCACGGTTTCGGGTGCTGGTAACGCGCTCCGCGTGACGATCGGCGGTTCCTCGACTGCCCCGGGTGGCACGCTTGCTGCCCTGCAGTTGGACTCCGATTTTGCCTCTGGCGGTTCTTGGAGCGGCGTTTCGTTCCTGCGCTGCACCAATAGCGGCACGGGTGAGGTGGCGAACTTTGCTCGCTTGCCGGACCCGGGTGTTGGCAAGATGTTTGCCGCTAAAGTGGCGGGATCGGTCCTTTGCACGCATACGCTGAAGGTGCTCGACGCCTCCGGTAACGTGTACTACATCATGGCCTCGACGACCGCCTAATGCAGATCACTAAAGAGTGGCTGCAAGAGGAGATCAGGAGATTCCAAGCCCAACGTGACCATGCGCATGAAGTCGCGATCGCATCTCAGGCTGCGGTTGACGTCCTAAATGCCTTGGTCGCGCGCTTGGACAAAGCGGATGATCCAGAGCCGCTACCGTCGATCTCAAACGGCTAAAGCAAAGGGGGAGGTGAAAACCTCCCCTTTCTTTTTGTATACAGTTGACACCAATAAAATTCGCTGTATAAGTAAATTAACCCCTCCCCCGGTGGGCGGGATTTTATATATCGGTCTAAGTCGCCCCGGCGTGCGATGATGGCCTCCTCTGAAAAGGAGAACCCGTCATGGCGAACATCAATGCGCCTTTCGGATTTCGTCAGTACAGGGGCACCGGTTCTGCGCCGACGTACGAACAGGTCGCCACTTTTTGCGCCTATAACACTGCCGCGATGTACTACGGAGACCCGGTCTTCCGTAACGCTTCGACTGGCGGTATCTACCCCACCACCCCCGGTACCGGCATCCTCGCTGGCGTCTTCGTGGGTTGCAAATACCTGAGCGTTTCGCAGAAGCGCACTGTGTGGAGCAACTTCTGGGGTGCTGCGGACGTTGCCTCCCCCAACCTCGTCGAGTGCTACATCGTCAACGACCCGAACGCGCAGTTCCTTGCGCAAGTCGGTGGTTCGTCGTCGGTGGGTGCTACGGCTGCTGACATCGGCGCCAACGTGCAGTTTAACTACGGCACGCCGTCGACCGCGTCGGGCATCTCTGGTGCCTACGTGGACATCAGCGTGAGCCCGGCCTCAAACGCCGGTTATCCGTTCAAGTTGGTGTCGCTGGTTACCCAGCCGCCGGGCGCGAACGGCACGGAGTCGGGCGCTTACAACCAAGTGGTTGTGGCGTTCAACAACGTTGAAACCAAGACCCTCACGGGCGTTGCCTAAGGAGTAAAGGACCATGGCAGTCAATTTAAGTGCTATTAAGGACCTTCTCCTGCCGGGACTCCGCGGGATCGAAGGCAAGTACGAGATGATCCCATCTCAGTACGACAAGATCTTCACCAAGCATGATTCGAAACTCGCTCTCGAGCGTACCGCCGAAATGCGTTACCTCGGGCTTGCGCAGTTGAAGACGGAAGGCGGTCAGACGTCTTTCGACAACAATGCTGGTGAGCGTTATGTGTACAACCAAGAGCACAACGAAATTGCGCTCGGCTACGCGATCACCCGCAAGGCGATCGACGATAACCTGTACAAAACGCAGTTTCACCCGTCGAACCTCGGTCTGATCGAGTCTTTCCAGCAGACCAAGGAAATCTACGGCGCGAACATCCTGAACACGGCCACCACCTACAATGCCAACATTGGCGGTGACGGCGTGGCGCTGATCTCGACCCTGCACCCGATCGACGGTGGCACGGTTGCGAACCGTCCGGCAGTAGACGTCGAACTCAACGAGTCGACCCTTCTGAACGGGATGATCGCGATTCGTACCAACTTCAAGGATCAGGCTGGCCTCAAGGTCTTCGCCCGTGGTCGCAAGTTGATCGTTCCGCCGGCTCTCGAGCCGACGGCCATCCGCCTAACCAAGACTGAACTCCGTCCGGGTTCCGCTGACAACGATGTCAACGCGGTTCTCACGACGGCTGGCGGTCTGCCGGAAGGCTACATGGTCAACGATTTCTTGACCTCCGCTTCGGCGTGGTTCCTTCTGACCAACATCGACGGTCTGTCGTACATGGAGCGCGTGAAGTTCGAGACTGACATGCAGGTTGACTTCGTAACTGACAACCTCCTCGTCAAGGGCTACGAGCGTTACTCGTTCGGGTACTACAACTGGCGTTCGATCTACGGATCGTTCCCGTCGTAATTTAGGAGTACACCAAATGAAAGGCAGAAAGCATCGCGCCACTGGTGGCGTGAACGAGGCCAAAGAGGACCTTGGCAAGAAGAACATGCGCTATACGTATCAGAGCAACGTCAATGACGAAGCCGAAGAGCGTAAGCGTGGTGGAAAGGTTGCCAAGAAGCACGCCGGTAAGGTGCACGGTAAAGCCATGCATCACGCCGGTCGCAAGCCTCGCAAGTCGGGCGGTAGTTGCGAAAGCAGCCCGTTCTCGTCTGCTCGCCGTGGAACGCCCCCGAAAGGGCACTCCACCGACGGCAGCCTTGACTAATCTCGGCTAAAACGGCAAACAAAAGACGGGGGCCTCTGTGCCCCCGTTTTTCCTTGAGGATTCTGTATGACGGCAGCGTGGCAGAAAAAAGAGGGTAAATCCCCCTCTGGCGGCCTGAACGAAAAGGGGCGTGCATCGCTGCGCGCTCAAGGGCAGAACATCAAGCGCCCGGTGACCTCTGGCGAGGCAAAGAAAAGCCCCGCAGCGGCAGCCCGGCGCGACAATTTTAGGAGTCGGATGTGCGGCATGAAGGAGAAACTGACCTCCGCAAAAACCGCTCACGATCCAAACAGCAGAATTAATTTGGCGCTCAAACGTTGGGATGTGAAGTGCTAATATGAAGAAAGAGTTTTGGGAGCGTGATCTCCCTGAAGATCACAAAGTGAAACACCTGAAGCACAGGGAAAAGCAGGCTGCAAAAGCCCGCGCCCGCGCAGCAGGTCGGCCGTACCCAAACTTGGTTGATAACGCAGCGATAGCGCGTAAACGAAAAGGATAAATGTCATGCAAACAATGCAAGTCACTGTTGGGCCCATCGCGGCAGCGGATGCGAACGGTCTTTGCGAATCTCAGACGCCTAGCGCCGGTGCACTTACTCTTAACGGCGCCCTTGTTTCTGGCGGCGTTGGTATTCTCGACGTTCAGCGCCGTGTTCTTATTACTTGCGCTGATGACGAGTCGACTCGCACTTTCACTGTCACCGGAACGAACTGGCAGGGAAACTCGATCAGCGAAGTGGTCCCGGGCCCTAACGCTACTACGGCGTCGACAAACATCAGTTTTAAGACCGTCACATCAGTGACGATCTCCGGCAACGCCGCTGGTGCTGTCGAAGTTGGCACGAATGGAGTCGCGGATTCGCCTTGGGTGCGCTTCGATGACTGGGCGCCAAACTATATTTCGGTCAACTGCTCGACGGATGGCACTGTGAACTACAGCGTGCAGACGTCTCTCGATGATCCGAATAAGGCTGTCAATGCAGTCGCTGTTGGCGATATGACGTGGCTCGATGCGCTCGATGCCAACATCGTCTCTGAGAGCACGAACAAGAGCGGCGGTATTCAGTACGCGCCGACGTTTGCTCGAGTTGTCCTGAACAGTGGCACTGGCTCTGTGCGTGGAGTGTTCCTGCAGTCGAGCAATGTGCCGAAGTAATACGCCCGCTGGGGGAGTCCTATGTCTACAAGCGGAACGTATAACTACAACCCTTCGCTGGGTGAGATAACGCTTTACGCTTTCAATCTCTGCGGGGTTCGTAATACCGCGCTCCTGCAAGAGCACATGGAGTCGGCCCGCATGGCCGCTAACATGCTGCTGGGCCGCTGGAGTTCTCAGGGCGTTAACCTTTGGTGCGTTGATCTCGAATCGATCCCGCTGGTTCAGGGCACGGCAACGTATTCGGTGCCGTCTAACACCATCGTCATGCTCGATGCATACGTGGTGCAGAATACCGGCGGCGCCTCAATTAACCGCCTGATCCTGCCGATTTCGCGCTCAGAGTACGCTTCGTACCCAAACCCGACTCAGCAAGGATTCCCGACGACTTACTGGTTCGATCGCCTGCTCTCGCCGACAGTCACGTTGTGGCCGGTGCCGGATGGCGGTGAAACGTCGTTCAACTATTACCGCGTCCGCCAGATTCAAGACAGCAACTTCTCGAGCGGACAGCAGGTCGAGATTCCGTATTACTTCCTTGAGGCATTCGCCTACGGTCTTGCGCAGCGACTTGCGATGATCTGGGCGCCTGACAAAGTGGCAATGCTCAAGCCGCTGGCAGACGAGTCTTATGACATCGCATCTCGCCAGAACATTGAAACCGCTCAGCAATACATCTCGCCCACCGTATCAAGTTACTTCAGGCCGTAACGCATGGCATACGCATCGCAGTCCGGCCGGGCAAAAACTAGCGCAACAAACCCGCAAGCACATGCGATATGTGACCGTTGCGGCTTTCGCTATAACCATGCCGAACTGAAGTGGCAGTACGACTGGCGTGGCGCCATGATCCAGAACATCAGGATTCTGGTCTGCGACACCTGCTACGACACCCCGCAAGAGCAGTTGCGCTCAATTGTGGTACCTGCTGACCCGACTCCGATCGTGAATGCCCGCGTGCAGGACTTTGCCGCGGCAGAATCAAACTATCAGACCGTAACCCAACCGCCGACAATTGACCCGGAGACGGGTATTCCGATCCCGGGCAATACAACACTGACCACCGAAGATGGCCAGCAGTTGACGACCCAGCCATACGGGCCTCCGGTTGGACTTACTCAGCCTGCCGTTCCGCCTTTGAAGGGGACGACTCATTACGCCGTTCGGCTGCCTGTTTTGTCTGTATCAGCCAACGGAACGACGATTATTACGGTGACCTGCTCGCAGACTCATGGTTTGCAGACTAACGATCAAATATCGGTCGAAGGTGTGTCAAATACTGGGGCGTGTGGGTTCTACAGTGTGACCGTAACGACCGCGACAGCATTTACCTATGAAGTCGCAAAACCTATTGCTGCAGCCGCGCTTTACACGCCAACAACCCGTATTATTACGGCATCGGTTGGCCTGCCGTACGGCTACACGCAGATACCGCAAACGGGAATTTAGGACATGGCAAACACTACGATCCCAAACCTTCCAGCAGCAGTCAGCCTCGATGGCACCGAAGAACTGGAGGTCGTCCAAAATGGCACGTCGAAGCGGGTCACCGCCGACCAGATTGCTGCGCTTGCGGAGAACACTCAGGGCACGGTAACCCTGATCAATACGGCTGGCGCCCTTGTTGGCGGCCCGATCACGACGACTGGCACCATTTCACTGCCCCCGGATGCCGTCACAAACCAGTATCTGGCCGAAATGCCGGCCAATACGCTCAAGGGCAACCTGACCGGCCTGACGGCAAACCCGACCGATGTCTCGCCCAGTCAAGTTTTGGATACCTTCGGCACGTCTGCGGGCAGCATGCTTTACCGCGATGCAGGCGTCTGGGCGGCTCTCTCCCCGGGCAATAGCGGTTATTACCTAACGACGACCGGTAACCAGCCTCAGTGGACGGCCCTATCGGTCGGCCCCGGCGATATTCAGCCCAGTGGCGTTTCCCCGGGCACGTATGGCACTTCATCTGAAGTAGGTCAGTTCGTTGTAGCGGCGACAGGCCAGATCACAAGCGCCATCAACGTTCCGATTTCTATTTCTGCGGGACAGGTGTCCGGCCTTGGCACGATGGCGGTTCAAAACGCCAACAACGTGACCATCACCGGCGGCACGATGAACGGAGTCACAATCGGCTCCTCCAGCCCCTCTCAGGCGTACTTTACGACCATTTCAGGCGGCGTCTGGAATGGCAGCACCATCGGCCTCGCCTACGGCGGTACGGGCGCTACGGACGCTGCAACGGCCAGAGTAAACCTTGGCTTGGGCACGATGGCAGTTCAAAACGCCAGCAGCGTGTCGATCTCTGGTGGCGTGATAGACGGCGTGACGATTGGCGGCAGCAACCCGCAAGCCGGCACGTTCTCGTCGCTTGCCGTCACCGGAAACATGTCGGTTGGCACGATTACCTCCGGCACATGGAATGGCAGCACGATTGCATTGGCGTATGGCGGCACCGGTGCAACCGATGCAGTCAATGCCCGGTTGAACCTTGGCGCTGCTGCGAGCGGTGCAAACTCTGATATCACCAGCCTGTCGGGTCTTACAACCCCGCTGTCAGCCCCGCAGGGCGGCACGGGCTTCGCGTCCTACACCACGGGCGATATCTTGTATGCAAACTCCAGCACGACGCTGGGACGTTTGAATGACGTCGCTACGGGCAATGTCCTGCGCTCTGGTGGCGTCGGTGTGGCTCCGGCATGGGGCAAGGTCGATCTCACGACCGATCTAACTGGCGTTCTCCCGGTGGCCAACGGCGGCACTGGCGCCGCAACGCTGACCGGTTACGTGTATGGCAACGGCACGGGCGCGATGACTGCATCGCCAACCATTCCGATTGCTGCGCTGCAGTACAACGGCATCACGATTGGCTCGACTCCGATCACGCTGGGCTCGATCCAGTTGACTTTGTCGGGTCTCAATAGCGTCACGCTGACGCAAGATCCGACCGCGGCCCTTCAGGCTGCGACCAAGCAGTACGTCGACAACGAAGTCGCAACTGTCTCGAATCTGACGTATCACACGCAGGTTATTGCTGCGTCGACAGCAAACCTCAACGCCAACTATAGCAACGGCACCGGTGGCGTCGGCGCGACGCTCACGAATGCGGGCACTCAAGCGCAGTTCCAACTCGATGACGTCACGCCCGATCAGTACGCGCGCGTTCTCATCAAAGACCAGACAAATGCCTACGAAAACGGCATTTACGAGGTGTCGGTACAGGGTAGCGGTGCATCCAACTGGGTGCTGACCCGTACAACGGACTTTGATGAGCCGGGCTCTGGCCCGAACAACATCCAGACTGGCGCGTCTGTGTTCGTTGAAGATGGCACGACGTGGGGTGCAACCAGTTGGGTAATGACGACGACTGGCACGATCAACGTCGGTTCGACCAACCTCAATTGGACGCAGATCTCTTCTGCCGGCAACATTCAGGTCACCTCGCCGCTCTCTAAGTTCGGCAACGTCATCAGCCTTGGCACTGTGCCGGCGATTCTGGGCGGCACCGGTCTTACGTCGTTTGCCGTGGGCGATCTGCTCTACGCCAACACGACGACGTCGCTTGCCAAACTCGCTGATGTCGCAACGGGCAACGTTCTGCGATCAGGCGGTGTAGGCGTCGCTCCGGCTTGGGGCAAAGTCAACCTCACGACGGATGTCACGGGCACGCTGCCTGTCGCGAATGGCGGCACTGGCACTGGAACGGCTCTTACTCAGGGATCTGTGGTGTTTGCGGGTGCATCAGGTGCTTACTCGCAGAACAACGCCAATTTCTACTGGGATAACTTAAACACTCGCCTTGGTATTCATACCAACATCCCTGACGCGACCTTTACAGTCATGTCGGATACGCAAACGGCCGTGCCGACAGGTGCGTTGCCTTCTGGTACGGATATTCACGTCATCGGCGCCAACAACGCCGAAACGCGTATCACGCAAGACGCATTTGGCACCGGCAACTATCCGGCATATACGGGTCGTCATTCCCGCGGAACCGCCGCATCGCCGTCTGCTACTCAGTCTGGCGACATTCTTTCGCAGTACACGGGTCGCGGTTATGGTGCGACGTCGTACAACAGCGCCTCGACGGGCGTATTCCAGTTCCAAGCCGCTGAGAACTTTACCGATACGGATCAAGGCACGTACGCGTCGCTGCACTTAACGGCCACGGGTGCGAACTCGCCTGCAGAAGTTTTCCGATTTGGCCCTGTGGGTCAGTTGGGCGTTGGTGGTTCGTCATACGGCACGGCCAATCAGATCCTGACCTCAAACGGCATTAGCGCGGCGCCGTCGTGGAATTCGGGTATCAACGTCACGACGATTGACGCATCGGGCGCTGTCAACATGACGGCGACGACGGACAACATCGCGATCGGCACCAGCCAGACGAGCGGCACATTGTCGCTAGGCGGCGCATCGCAGACCGGTAACGTCACCCTTGGTCCTTCAACGAAGAGCCTGACGATTTCGGTTGCCGGTGGCGCAACGGAAAACGGCGCGACTAAGACACTCAACCTTGGTACGGCGGGCGTCTCTGGCTCTACGACGGCGGTCAATATCGGTGCCTCCGCGTCGGGCTCGAGCAGCCTGACGACGCTCTATGGCACGGTGAAGGTCAACGGACTGACTGCCTCAAAGCCTGTATTTACTGACGCATCAAGCAACCTGACCTCATCGGGCACGCTGCTGACGGATCAGGGCGGAACGGGACTGTCTTCGTACACCGCTGGCGACCTGTTGTATTACTCAGCGGGCACTGCACTGACGAAGTTGGGCATCGGCACAAATGGCCAGATCTTGACTTCCAACGGTAGCGCGCCGGTTTGGACGAGCGGCAGCAGCATTTCCGTCAACACGGCGACGAACATTGCTGGCGGTTTGGCAAATCAAGTTCCGTATCAGTCAGCACCGTCGACGACAACGTTCAGCGCCAATCTTACTTTTGACGGCGCGCAACTTAGCGTAAGTGGAGTAAGTGTTGGTCGCGGCGCAGGGTCGGTGTCCACGAACACGGCGGTGGGTGTTAGTGCGTTGGCGGCAAATACGGCTGGAGCCGTCAATACTGCTATAGGCAATTCAGCATTAGCGGCCAATACGACTGGAAATGCAAACGTAGCCGTTGGACGCCGTGCTTTGCTTACAAACACCACCGCTTCTAACAATGTTTCTGTTGGCGAAGGATCGTTAGAATTAAACAATGGTAGTTTTAATACTGCTATAGGGCATAACGCTCTGACCTTAAACAGTAGTGGAGCAAACAATACTGGGCTTGGATATCAAGCCCTTCTTTCCAACACCACCGCCTCCAGCAACACGGCTGTGGGGTATCAGGCTGGTTATAGCAACGTCAATGGGGGCAGTCACACATTTGTTGGCTATCAGGCGGGTTATTCAACAAACGGAGGGACTAATGCCGCATTTGGTGTAGGTGCTTTGTATAGCAACACCACAGGTGATGATAATACGGCACTTGGCTCGTATCGTCCTCTTTACAGCAACACTACAGGTTCTTCAAATGTTGCGGTAGGTCGCCAAGCCCTCTACTCCAACACCACCGCCTCCAACAACACTGCTGTGGGTTATCAGGCTGCATACAGCAATACGACTGGAGGCGCAGGAACCGCGATTGGCTACAATGCGCTGTACACCAACTCCACGGGAAACTCTAATACTGCTGTTGGCTATGAAGCAGGATTCCTCACCACTGGCGGGGCTAACGCATTTTTTGGTGTTCAGG
>Ga0208147_1000615_pt1 | contig 12338 bp, 11 predicted proteins | sample DEB3_08_DNA_FD_184520 | JGI IMG/M metagenome (GOLD analysis project Ga0208147, IMG submission 184520) | Aqueous microbial communities from the Delaware River and Bay under freshwater to marine salinity gradient to study organic matter... | ecosystem: Environmental > Aquatic > Marine > Coastal ... | reverse complement strand
TGCTGATCCTAGCGCCTCAATCGTAGGTGCTACGTAAGGTCTAATACTTTGGTACATACGCTGCCCTGCGGTCAACTCTTGGCGAGGTGCCGTGGGCATACCTTCGCTGCGCGGTTCGGGCGCAGGTGGTTCAGCAGGTGCCGGGGCAGGCGGGGCAAACAGCCGTTGTGCTTGCGCGATGACTTCCTCGTCGCTAGCGCCCGCCGGTCCTCTAATTTCTCGGATGTTGCCTTGAGGATCGCGTACCTTGTAGATTTGATCGGCCATGACTACCTCACGACGGACCAGCCGCCAGAAGCAGGGGCTGGTGATGGTGCAGCACCTTGTTGCGTACGATAGTCGTATGTTGATTCATAGGCTTCCCGTACACGCGATTTCGACGTGCGAATCTCATCAATTAAATCGTTGATATTGCGCCTAACATCCTTGATGTTTTGCGTTCTGTCAAGACCACCAACAATTGACTTCTCAAGGCGACGCCCTTCTTCATTAGACACGTTACCAAGCGCGCCGCCTGTTTTGGACGCTTCACGCATATCCTGCAACGCTTGAAAGCCACCCTTAGCAAATATCTTATCGTACAGCGCCTGCGCTCGACTACCTGCTTGACTTACGCTTGGCGTACGACCGTAGATAGGGCCAGTAATTTGATTCAAACCTGGGTCATCTCGAAGGCGCTCTAAATCCCTAATAAACAGATCAGATTTAGTCTCAAACCCCTTGACAGCTTGCGTTGCCTGCGGAAATACTGCTTCACGTTTTTGAATGTCTTTGTTCGACAATCCCGGCGCTGCTGGACCACCAGGGATAGGCTCAAGATTACCCGACGGCGTAAAGCGATACCCTGAAGGAGGCTTAGGTGCTTCAGATTCCTTAGAGCCTTTTTCTTTTGGTGGTGTTATTACTTGAATAGCCGCCGAAGTAACGGGTATTTTTCCTATAGCGTCCGCAGGGTCAACTAAAGTTGGTCTACCGTTTTGAAGCACTGCAATAGGAGTACGCGGTTGTTGAGGCGGTCGTTGGGCGCTCTGGAACGCTTGATACCCTTCTGGTGTGGCCGGATAGCCGAGGGACGTCATTGTGCGAATGGTATCAGGCGGCAACGTAGCGCGGAATTCGTTTTGAATTTGTTGCAATATCAACTGCGCTTCAGCTTTAGCGGCTGGCGTATTGATGTTGGACACCATTCTGTAGCGTCGCTCTAACTCTTTAGCTGATGGCGGGGCAGCTTTTGCTGCGGACGGTGGCGCAGCCAACGCATTAGCAGGGGGCGTCTCGGCAGGCGCGGGTGCAGGTGCAGCGGCTAAGGCGTTAGCTGGTGCTGGCGCGGGTGCTTCCGCAGGCGCAGGTGCTTCCGCAGGCGCAGGTGCAGCGGCTAAGGCGTTAGCAGCCGGACCTTCAACTTGTCTTAAATACTGGCTAAACTGCTCTTGGTTGTCTAACCGTTCTAGGATAGACACAGCCGTTTTTACAAACTCAGGCCTGCCGGTCTTAAACATCGCTTGCGCGGCAGCTCTTAAATCGGTTGGGCCACCTTTAGACGCAATCGTTGATTGAATCTGCGACAGCGCCTCGCGCTCGCGCATGATCTCGTCCATCTTTAGCGCGTTGAACTGCGCCGCAGACGCCTTGCTGTACTGATCCAACGGGTCTTGAAGTTGGACGCCCTTATATGACAGCGCGATGTTTGGGTCAACGAGAGCCATCATTAACCTCCATAGTAGGTGTAGCCACCATAACTATAATCAGTAATAGGCGCAGCAGCGGTAGCTTGTTGTGGCCGCATGGCGTTCAAAAAGTTTTGGCCTTGCTGATAGTTCAAGTACGTACCAAGCCCTTGCGACAACGCGTTTGCGCCACCTATGTACCCAGACGCTCGCGCTTGTGCGGCAGCGCCCATTGCTTGGCCCACGTTGCCTGCCATCGTCTGCCCTGCTTGACCAAGCTGGTTAGTTGCTGTTTGACCTACGCCTGCAAGCGACTGTAGGGGGTTGAGTCGGGCGTTACGCTCGGCTTGATAGCGGTTAAAAGCGTTCATGTACTCTTGCGACGCTAGACCTTGGCCGTACTCTTGAGCGCCCCTCAACATACCGCCTGACAGTAGACCACCACGCGCTGCTGCCGAGCGCTCTAGCGCCTTCATGCCTTCTTTCATGCGAAACGCGTAGCCTGGGTCTTGCTGAAACTGATCCATACCGAACGGCGTATATTCAGTCGCCAGCGGCGTGAGCTTGTTGAGCGCTGTGATGCCCGCCTGACGCCAAGGTTCTTGCAGCTCAACCTGACGCTCAAACTGCTGCATCTGCAAGTCAGCAGCGCGGTTAGCAGCGTCAGCTTGCGTGCTAGCGGCTTTTTTAGACGCGCTAGAGCCAAATAACGCGCTGCCAATAATTGCTGCGGGTATCATCCATGCGGCCATAGCCGTGCTCCTTAAGTTATTTCGCGCCCACTCATGCGTAAGTTCACGCCGGTATTGTTACTGGCAATGGCCGACACATAGTCGCCCGTGTTAAGAATCTGACCTACGACCTCGGGCCAAATGTAAGTCTCTTTAGCCGCTAACGTCTGTTTGCCGATGTAATAGGCATCACCTACTGAACCACCAGACGCCACGATACTGATTGTAATTTCACGCGCCACAGAATCGTAGTTAGCCGTGGTCAACTTATCAATGATCGTTGTTACAGCTAACGGCGCGGTGTAGACCGTCGTGTTTGAATTAGGGATGATCTGGCCTTCGGCCAAGGCTTTTGCAGTTACAGTCATTTTTTAAACTCCATAGCGCAAAGTCAGCAAGGGCGTGCTGCTGGTTGAGTAAGATACGGCAGGAAAGGTCGAGGGTAACGTGCCATAAGTTTGGCTGGCCGTAATTAACGTGTCAGCCGTCCCTACTGCGCTACATCCTACAGTAGCTAACGCCACATCACTAGGTGTTCCGGCCCTAACCGTAGCACCGCTAGCGTTGGCGAGCAACACAAGCGCGTAGGTGCCTGACGGTAAAGGCTGCGAAATAGTGATCTCTTTAGTACCTGTTGTTGTTAGGCCAACCGCACCGCCATCTAACACAAGCGATGTTGGTATACCGTTCTCCATGCGATAAATACCAAGGTACGCAAAAACGCCTGCGCCTGCGGTAGTTACCGTGCAACCTATCTTTGTCCAAAGCTGCGATTGTCTTACGTTGAACGGCATGGCATAGAAGGTGTTAGCCGCTACCGCCAACGTGCCTGCTGCCGTTGCAGGCGATAGTGTCTCACCTGCGTAGAAGCGACCCGACGCGTAACCACCTTGGTCAAATATGTCAAACGCGCCAGGATTGTCGCGAAAGATTTGCGACGAAGACGCTTGCCCTGACGTGACGTAAATTGCTTGACCAGACGTCCAAGTGTTGCCATTCATCTGGTTATCGCTGATCGTGACGTATTGCGGCGCAGACGACGTGCCGTAAAAGTACACACCCGCGTAGGCGTCGTTTGAAGGTGCCCACATGTTGTTGCCAACGATCAAAATGTAGCGCGGTTGGTTCGGGCTAGCCGTTAGCGAAATGATGCCAATGCAACTTGCGTTGGGGAACGACGCGCTGTTACGACGCGGGTTATAGAGCGAGTTACCAGTGATTGTAGTGAACTGCGAATCTGTAACGGCTATACAGTAGTCATCACAATCACCAATAAAATTGCCGCTAATTGTATGAAAATCACCTTCAAATTCAATACCCGACGCGGAGATGTTCTTTTTAGTCTGACCGCTAATCCAGTTATCAGAAATGACGTTGTTGCTGCCGGTCATGAAAATGCCGGACTCTTTATTTGCGGATAAGTAATTACCGTTGATCGACAGACGATCACCGTTGGCGTACATGGCCGACCAGTTGTTGCTAATAAAGCTACTTTCACTGACGCTTACGTCGTAAGACCTTGTGGTGTCAGCGGCTGGCCCCATCCATATCGCAGCACCGCCCTCGGCAAGCACACTGTCGCTGCCGCACTCTGTAAACAAACATTGATTAACACCTACGGCAATACAGCCTGCCAACGCGATGCCGATGTACTGCACGTTGTACACGTAGCAGTTAGTGATGTTAAGGTCTTCGACCTTACCAAACGACACCAATTCAGCCGTGCGCGGGCCTAAGTTGTTACCGTCAAACTTAATATCGCTGACGCTAATACCTTTGTCTACATAAACGTACGCTGTACCTGACTGATTGGGGTTCTTTAACAGCGGCGTTGTAGCGCCAAGGGTGCTCTTGGCTTTGATAATCGATGTAGCGGGCGAATCGCCGTACATGTTGGTGCCGCTGTAGATCGTTAGCCCTGTACAGACGTATGTACCGGCAGGCACGTAAAGCGATTTACCTGTCGCAGCAGTCAACGCGTTTTGAAACGCTACCGTATCGTCGGTTGTGCCGTCACCCGTAGCACCAAAATCTTTGACGCTTATCGTCTGGCGCAGCTTAGCTTGGACCGTGGTCGTTACAGCACCTGCGCCCGATGGCGCGTACCCGATCAACGATGAACCTGACGCCGCAGCTAACGACGCGCTTAAGGCGTCAATAAGCCCTTGCGCGGTTGAGATATTATCGACCGTCCAAATAAGGACGTCGTTGCTATCCTTAAGAACAAACTTGTACGACGACGTGCCCAGCCAGACGTTAGCCTCACCGCGCACGCTCAAGATGATGGGGTTCGTGTTGGCCGTCGCCCCAGTAGAATCGGTGTAGGTCGCTAGCGGCGTGGTCGTTCCGGCTGCGTAAGTGTATAGTTTGCCGCCGACTAACAAGGAGCCATCCGAAGCGAAAAACTGAAGTTTTGGGCTAGGGGATAAAATAGTAGGCATAGTAGTCCTTAAAGTGCGGCGATAACAAAAGCCAACAATTCGCTGTAACGCACGCCTAAACGCGTTTGTGACGATCCGTCCGAGTTGGTCCATGTGTCACTGCAAAACAAACCGTATTTTGACGCATCTAAGCCCTCGGCGGCAAATGCTTCTTGAACATCTTGCGCGATAACACCAAAATGAATACGCGCCGCTTCACCTTTTTCTTCAACCGCGTCGTTCCATTTGAAGGTGCGGATGAGTTTCTTGACGCGTTGCGCTACCCGTTGCTCGGCGTCGGATAGTTCTCTGACCTGCTGCTTTTGCGCCGCGTCCGATGTATTGATCGTACCCGTTGTCGCATACACTACTGTATACCGAAACGAAGCAGTTCCTAAAGCGCGGACGTTATCGGTAGTTGGTCGCCAAGTGTTGCTGTCGCCCGCAAAAATAGACGTGCCAGGAAAGGTACTTCCTGTCGCTAAAACAACGCCGTTAACGCCTCCTACCACGGCATATGCGCCGCTCTCACCAAAGTAAGCGTTAGAGCCGCTACCACCATCAGACGTAGCGTACGATGTTGCGCGGAAGGTGTTGGTGTAGCTTGTAAAGTTCTTTTGACCGCTAATTGTTTGGGTATCAGTCGTTGTGACGATCCCTGCGCCTGTAAGCGATGATGCGCCTGTACCACCGCTACCTGTGGCAAGCGTACCGCCTAGCGTCAAAGTGCCAGACGTCGTGATAGGGCCACCGGTAAGCGTTAGCCCCGTCGAGCCGCCGCTGCCGCTCACGCTGGTTACCGTACCGGTATTTGTGGCGCTTAACGTGCCGCCTGAGTAACTTAATCCTGACCCAACGCTGACGTTACTGAATTCGCCTGAGCCATTATTTGCAAGCAGTTGAGCACTTGATCCGGTAGGCGATGCAGGAACGCCAAGCGAAGATCGTGCGCCAGACTGTGTGGTTGCGCCCGTGCCACCGTTAGACACGTTTAACGTGCCGCTAATCGTGATCGTGCCTGATGACGTGATAGGGCCACCGGATGTGGTTAAGCCCGTTGAACCGCCAGAGACATCAACAGAGCTTACGCCCGTAGAACCCGAGGCGTTAATGGTGATGGACCCAGCGCCATTAGTGATTGATATGTTAGACCCAGCAGTTAACGTCGCTAACGAGTATCCAGACCCGTTACCAATCAATAGCTGACCATTCGTTGGCGTTGATGTAACGCCTGTGCCGCCGTAGCCTGTGGTTATGGTTGAGCCATTCCATGTACCTGCCGCTACAACGCCCGACAAGTCAAGATTTTGCGAGTAGACCGTTGTCCACCGCTGACTTAGCGTACCTGAACTGTAAGCCGCAGTTGTTGATGGTCGAAACGACGTTGAATCGCCAACGTACCGTGCGGTGCCTGGGTATGTTCCCCCACTAGCCAACACCACACCGTTAGCGCCGCCTACAACGGCGTAAGCACTACTCTCACCAAAATAAGCGTTACTACCTGTGCCGCCGTCGGAGGTGGCGTAAGTCGTGCCAAGAAAAGTATTGGTGTAGCTTGTAAAGTTCTTTTGACCACTAATCGTTTGAGTGCCGGTTGTTGTGACGATACCCGCGCCGCTTAACGACGATGCGCCTGTACCGCCGTTAGCGACCGCTAACGTGCCTGACATGGTGATCGTGCCTGAGCTTGTAATAGGACCACCAGTAAACGACATGCCTGTCGTGCCACCAGACACGTCAACACTCGTGACTGTGCCGTTAGTGGCTACGCTTGGGGGAATGACTGGAGGCGCTAAGTCGGCGTAACTTTGCACTAGCGCTTGTACAACCGAAGGCAGTAACGCTTGGCTATCATCAGCAGACGGGAAAGCAAACGGTGGGTACAGCGCCAAGCTATCGTCAGGCGAAAACTGTACGCTAGGCGGCAGTATGGCTTGATTGTCAGCGATAGACACCGGCGGCACGGGCGGTGGTGCTAGGTCTGTCGGGCTACCAGACACTAGTATATTGATGCTCTGCGCCGGTGGGCCGACTTGAAGATCGTCTAAGCTAGTTTGGTTGTTACCTTGCCCAACTAACGTAAACAGATTTAAAAAAAAGCGATACCATTCCCGCGAAATAAGTCCTGTTCGCTCGTCAATAATGCTGACGCGCGGTGCTGGAATGTTAGTAATGTTAAGCATTAGTCGGCGTTATCAAAAGCTCTGCGCCCATAATCGCAGTCTTCACCGGATCAGTCATCGATAGTTCGTACACACGGTCGCGCAATTTCATCGTCATACCTAGACGACGGAACCAGACGCGGTAGTAGTACTGACCAATCTTGCCGACAGACGTGGTGTGATAGTTAGACCACGTATGACCGCCATCGTCGGACCAACGCAGCATAACTTGAGGGTCTGCTCCTTGCGTTCCAGGCAGGTCTTGTTCCTCGATAAAGTATTCGCCAGACTCAGTAACTAAGTAATTGTTACCTGTCTCAGTGATGAAATAGACGCTTTCTGTCGTGGGGTACCCATTTAAACCAACGCCAGACTCCATATCAATTTGCATCGCGTGATGCGCGGTGCGCTTAAGATTGTTTTGACCTGTCGGCAACGCCCGCCACGAACGCAACCACTTTTGTATTTGTCCGTTATCAGCATAAGTATCAAGATCAAACGCGTAGATGTTGCCGTTTTGATAGTCACCCACAATGATTTGGTTGTTAAACGCCATCTGGCAATTGCTGCGGTGCCGCGTAAACGATCCGTTGCTCCAGCCTGCACGCTCATGCCATGCGCCTGTTGCTACATCGTAGACCCACGTTGTGTTGGCGCTAGGGAAAATAAGCACGTAAAAACTGTGGCCGTCTTGCTGATATGTGTACGCAAGCGCGTCTGTTAGGTTGCCGTACTGTTGAATCTGCCACTCAACCGCGTGGGTACTGATGCGTTGGCCGGTGTAGCCGTTAGCGCGGTAGACAATACCTTGGCCTCTGGCGTCAGCGCCCAACCAAAACAGACCGTTATCCATCTTAGCGATGGTGTACGCTGATATACAGCCAATCTCATTAAACGCGCCTTGGATGCGCTGTAACGGGAAATCGGGCGTACCAGCGTCGTACCAAACTTCAACGGTACTTGTGCCGTACACCCAAACTTCACGATGATCAACAATAAGACCCACCACACCGTCAGGCGATCCTTCAGCGCTTGCAAAGTCAAGCGGATCAATAGACGTGCCATCAAGCAGTTGCGTAACCCAAATACGTTGGCTGTTAGGCTCATTAAAAACAAAGTAACCGTCAATATAGCCAACCGTTACCGCACCAGGAAAATCAGGGTCTATGATCTGGCCAAAGTCGCCGGTGTCAACGTTGTAGATGTAGCTAGGACCGTTGCAGGCAATGAACAACTGTATGCCGTTATCAGCCATGCTGACAGGGCCAGTGCCAGGAATAGAGCCGATAAGCGTAGCGGCGTAACTGGTGTTGATTCGGTACAGTTCGTTACCGGATACAACAAACGCGATACTGTTATCAGACGAAAACGTCCATAACCCTCTAACAGGACCGCTGCCGATCGTAGCAAGGTTTAGTAGACCAGGACAGCGCTGAAGAAACGCGGGCTCTTTGCCGCCCTCCGGCACCACTTCTGGAAATAAATTGACCATCCTCGCATCGGCTGCGTTGACGGAACGGGCAACGTAAGTCGAGCCAAGGATCGGCGTTTTCATTAGAAGTTATTGGCGTAGATGTTGTACCGTTGACGCGTCGCAACAATCGGATAAGGTATCGCCATAAGGTCGCCAGGAAAGTTAACGCGCTTGATGTTGCGCTTACTTGACATGGCAATACGCTGTACCTGCGGCGAAGGTTCCACACCAAACTCAGGCGCTAACTCGCACGCTAGGTTGTAGCGAAACGCACGTAAATAGCCTGGTGGAAAGTACATATCTGTAGAGACGCTTGACACTTCGTTGAGCGTTTCTACTGAAATGATGTGCCACTCTAAGGCTTTAATAGGCACAGGGTAGATAGTCAACTCAATATCAGGAAATGTATTGTTGACCCATAAAACTTGCGGATACGTAGACGTAACCGTCTTAAACGCAATACCATCGTACTGCTGCTGATTGATGAGTTTGACGCCAAACGACAACCCTGATGAAGGGTCTTTAAAGTAAGTTGCGTCGTCAACTTCGATAGGACGATTGCCAACAAAATCACCAGTAGGCCCAAGCGTGCGGGACATGGTGTAAGCAGGCCATGTAAACACCTGATCTTGCGTGCTGAACACCGACAGGCGCTCGGTATCCCATGACTGAATCATTTGATTCATCGCCATGATGGAATCTTGCATCACAGCAACCGAGGGCTGTTCACCTTCGGCCAACACGCCAAGAAGTCTAAGCGACCCTTCAATCAATTCAGCGGCAGTTGTCATGACTCAATCTCCTGAGGTCTGCGACTGCGACGACGTGGTTGAAGTTCGTTAACAGTCTCATGCTCATCCGTTACGGCATTAGGATCATACGCTTCCCAGCCATTTTGTCTGTCATGTTCAGCTTCCATGTCAGATATAGCAACTTTAGCACCATGCGTAGGGTGGCGAAGATAGATGACGGCCATAATTTTAGATGGGGGTAGTTAGCCCCCGCGCCTTTACACGCAATGAATGAGAGCAAAATTGATAACAACTGCTTCAGACAGCGAGCCGCCTGAGATGTTACGCACGGTAATTGACGCAGACCCTGCGCTTATACCGGAAACCCAGCAGTTATACGCGCCAGCCGTAGCACCACCGCTCACGTTCAGAATCAAGATGTCGTTAGTAGAAATAAGCGAGTTGTTTAACGTAAAAGTTACGTTGGTTACGCTCGCCAAAGCTGCGTTATTCATCGTGATCTGACCGGCGGCTTTGTTAAGCGTTACAGCGGTCGATTTGCTAGTAGCCTGAGTTACCGTACCTTGAGCGTTTGCTGTGTAACCAAACTGTTCATCAGACAATATGTACTGCGCGCCGATGATGTCTTGGTCAGTAAAAGCAACGCCGATTGGCTTAGTGTTTGACATAGCTAATCCTTTTAAAAATAGGGGGCGAACCCCCTATCGATTACGCAATCCGATAAGCCGTCCAAGTGCCGTCGCCGGTCTTGCGAGCCAGCCATTGCGACGATGTACCTGCCGATACCGCAGCCGTGCCAACAAGCGTCCAACCCGTGCCTGCCGTTACGGTTACTGCATCTGTACTGTCGATGTTAACCACCGCAAACGTAAACGCTGCATTGATCTTAGCTGCGGAAGAAACTTCAGCCTCAAGCAACGCAACCGTAGGCAGCGTCATTGCGCCAGCGGTGCCGTCAAACGTAAACAGACCGTTTGCTAGTTGAGCCGCTGTGATTGTAGCTGCGCCAGTAAGCGCGGTAGGAGCGCCTTGAACAAACAACAAAGCCTCGCCGGTATTACCGTCGTTGTACTGATAGCCACCAGCACCGTTAGGAATTGCCATGATAAATCCTTTCAAAAAATAATTCGGTAAGGGGGCCGAAGCCCCCTAGATTAATTAACCCCAGAGACGAACAGCCATTTGCGGACGAATCACGCTGTAGCCGTACAGCACGTCAATACGGCAGGGCATACGGTCATTGTTGATGTCGTACTGACGAACAATACGCATCGAGATGCCGTTATGAACCTGACGCGATGCCATGTCAACACCTTGCGGCATCATCAAATCGGCAGTAGCGAACGTGATGGCGTCTTTGTGGTAGACGAGGTTTTGTGGGTACTGCGACGAAGCAGCGCCGACAAACACGACAGCTTTGCTGGTGGCGGGAAGGCTAGCCACGGTTGCAAGCGCGTTGCTGGCCGAGTACATCGGAGCAACCGTCAAATTACCTGCGCCAGAACCGTTAAGCGTCACATCAACCGTTACAACGAATTGGAACAGCGAACCAGTTGACTCACGGGTTTGTGGGTTAACAGCGTAGCAGTCAGCCACGGTAAAGACGTCGCCTGCTTTCACCGTTGCGTTAGCACCTGCGCCAGTGATGGCGATAGTGGTTGCGCCTTCGCTAGTGACAGCCGCAGAAGTCGTACCGCCGGTAGCCGTACGCGAGCCGGTCGTGAACTGCTTGATCGACTGAGACATGTTGATCTCATCAAATCCAAGCACACCAACACCCATCATGCCGTTCTTGAACTGGCGACTAATGGTGTCTGTGGGGTTGAAAAGACCTTTCATACCTTCAACCAGACCAGCGTTAGCAGCGGGGTTAACCGTGGCATAACGGGGCGACATAACCGCAGCGTTCTCGTTCAGTTTCTGTTGAGCTTGCAACAGAACCAACGACGTGCCAGGTGTCGTGCCAGGCGTACCAACCGTGTTACCGATGTTCTGGTAAGAGTTAGCGACGTCGGCATCGATGCTAGCAGCAAGCTGGCTAATACGAGGCTTAAGCACGCGCTCTGCGAAATCATCCAACTGCAAAGTCAATTCAGCAGAGGTAAAGTTAACGCCGATGTGCTTTTGCGAAGCCACGGTCAACGTGGTGTACTGCTCATTGTCGCTTTGGACTTGGAGCGCTGCACCGTCGGTGACAAGAGCACGGTCCGGTAAGCGGATACGCAAGGTTGAACCAATTTTGGCACCTTCAACAGCAAAGCTATCGTCGTACTGACGATTAACGTTGCGGGTTAAGACAAGATTATTCTCAAGGATTTCAAGCGCCTTGCGAGTAATCATGTCGATGGTAAGTAGACTATTTGCCATGACAATTCCTTATCAAAAAGTTAGCGGACTCGGTTTTGAGCTTCCCATTTCTTAATCTGCCGTTGACGCTCTGCTTCAATCCACTCTGACGTTGACATTTCTTTAATCGAACGCGGGTCAGTCGTGTCTAAAACTCTTGCGTTGCCACCCCGTGGGGTAACCGGCTGAATCGGCGCGGGAGCGCTCGTTGATTTCTTAACAGGAGGATTTTCGCTCAACTTCGCTTCAATCTTCCCAATTTCTTTGGCCTGCAAAAAAGGCGACAACTTGGCAATACGATCAGCTTCTTTTGGGTTAGAACCAAGGTAATACGCCACCTCAGGGCCAATGTCAGACGCTTGAATCGTTTCGGCCATCACTGTCGTGATTGGAAGACGCGGGTTGTACGCAACTTGCTCAAAATCTTCGTACTTAGTCCGTGCTTCTTCTTCGCGCTCGTGATAGACCTCAAGAATTTCGGCTCGCTGTCTTTCTGCATCACGTCGGGCAAGTAATTCTGCTGCTTTTCTTTCGGCTAACGCTTCTGCGTATTCCTCAGTTGAAGCAAAACTATCTTGCGCGGGTAATTCACTAGACAGCATTTCAGGCGTTGAAGCCCTCAGCTTTTGTTCCCGTTCCCACTTGCGTTGCTCTCTTGCAAGTCGTTTGCTGATCATCGCGTCAAGTTCAGCCTGGGTAAATCGCTTTTCCTCAGTCTGCTCTGGCGCTTGTTCAGCGACCTCCGGCGCATTTTGTGCAATTTCCGTGGTGGCCGTCACCTCGGTT
>Ga0208147_1000613_pt1 | contig 12367 bp, 9 predicted proteins | sample DEB3_08_DNA_FD_184520 | JGI IMG/M metagenome (GOLD analysis project Ga0208147, IMG submission 184520) | Aqueous microbial communities from the Delaware River and Bay under freshwater to marine salinity gradient to study organic matter... | ecosystem: Environmental > Aquatic > Marine > Coastal ... | reverse complement strand
CGCAAAGTTCGAACCGGTATGAACATTGCTGACGCCACTGGCTTTGTTTCCGGACAATCCACGAATGATGCCGTTTGCATCGGTGAACTGGGTGCCATCCTGAAACAACTGATACCACGCAAACGTGTCGGAAGCCTCGGATGAGGACCAAAACGGCTGACCGTTCACTCCGAGCGTGAATGTGTTGGAAAGTGGCGTCCTGGTAGTCGCGATGAAGTTGTACAGCGCGTCGAGTTCATCTTTCGACGGAATGTGAAATCGAATGCCATCAGCCACACGCCAACTGTTGGCAAACTGGCGTAGCGCCCAAACGTTGCTACTCGCCACGAGTTGCTCGGTGTTCCTGGCTCCAGCTCCAATCAACTTCCCCAAGATTCGCTGGCTCTTTGCATCCCTGCCGGAATGAAGTACGACCTGATCCCACGCGCCTCTGGTTTGGTCCGGCTTGGTGGATGCTTCGAGATACTGACCCCACCATTGGACGGTCGGCACTACATAAAACACGATGCCACCACCCGGACCAGTGTCTCCCAACTGGCAGACGCCTCCTTTGGCACACGTCGCTGAAGCAGCAACTACCTGTGGGTGTCCAGCGCCGAGCACCGTCCACACGAAGGTGGCTGACATCAGCGAGGCGAGCATTCGAACCCGAGTTGACGGCACGATTCCAACCTACTTTTTTCAACCGCTAGTCGGGCATCGTGCACACATGAAAGTGACGGATGTCTTGACAACCCTCAGAAAGCGAGAGACGATGCCCACCATGACGGACGAACTTCCACCAATGACATCACCACTCGATCCCGACGACTTCGACAAACCTGCGTCACGCGGGTTCGTCCGCTACGAACTTGCCATTACTCGAGGCGAGTTGCGAGAGGACATCGCAGCAACGAAACTCGAACTCAAACAGGACATCGCCAACGTGCGAGCCGAACTCAAGCAGGACATCGCCAACGTGCGAGCCGAACTCAAGCAGGACATCGCCGATCTGCGTCTGGAGCTCGCCGACGTAAAGCGCGAACTCAAACAGGACATCGCCAACGTGCGAGCCGAGCTCAAACAAGACATCGCCGATCTACGCAACGAGATGATGGAACGTTTCAACAAACTCGACCGAAGTCTGTGGTGGAAGCTCTCGGTAGCAGTAGGTGCGGCATCCGCACTCTCCGAACTCTTGAGCCGCATGTAAGCGACGTTGGCCATCCACTTGGCGCCAATCACCAGGAGAGGTCTAGCCTCGGCACATGACCTACGATTTCAATCGATTCCTGCGCTATGACGAAATGACGGCATGGCTTCGCAGCCTCGCGGCGGCACACCCAACACTGCTCACCGTGGAGAGTTACGGCACGTCACATCAAGGGCGTGACCTGCTCGTTGCCACCATCACCGATACGCGACAAGGCGAACACCACACCAAGCCTGCCCATTGGATAGATGCCAACATTCATGCAGTCGAGGTCACTGGTGGAGTGGCGGCGTTGTACATCATCCATGATCTGGTCAACAAGTTCGTTGCCGGCGATGCCACCGTGGTGGAAGCACTACGAACCCGGACGTTCTACATCGCGCCACGTGTAAACCCCGATGGCGTAGAAGACGCTCTTCGCGATCGTCCGTTGTTCCACCGATCAAGCGTGCGTGCATGGCCGTGGTCGGATGGTCATCGTTGGCCCGGCTTGCATCCACAGGACATCGACGGTGATGGACGCATTCTCACCATGCGAATCGCCGATGTGGACGGCGGCTGGATGCAACATCCACAAGAGCCACGAGTGATGATTCCCGTCGGACCGCTCGGGGCTCCCGCCGGAGTGCAGCGATACCGTCTGCTTGCCGAGGGGCTGATCGAGAATTTCGACGGCTTCACCATCGACCAACCGCGCGACCCAGCGGGCCTCGACCTCAATCGCAACTTCCCTGCCGGCTGGGGTGTGGATGTCCTGGGGTCGGGCGATCACCCAATGAGCGAACCCGAGGTACATGCACTCGTGCGCGCGGTGAAGGCACGACCGAACGTCTGTGGGTACAACGCCTTCCACACCGCAGGTGGATTCATGCTTCGACCCAGCAGCAACCTCCCCGACTCCCAGCTTCCGCCAGAGGACGTGTTCATCTTCAAGAAATTCGGTGAGCACTCCACCCCGCTGACGACATATCCGGTGCATTCCGTGTACGAAGATCTCACCTGGGACAAGTCGCGGGTGATGGGTGGAGCCGGCGACGACTGGGCGTACGACCACTTGGGCGTGTACTCATGGACGACGGAATTCTGGGACGCGATCTATCGCGCTACTGGCGAGCATTCACCAACGGACGTGTGGTACGTGGGCCCAACCCCGGCACAAGATCTGGCCGTATGTACATGGAGTGATAAACACGCTCCCGGTTCGTACGTTGCCTGGTACTCATTCGAGCATCCACAACTTGGCAAAGTGGAACTTGGTGGTGTCGATGCATTCCACGCGTGGACCAATGCTCCATCATCGCTGCTCAAGGCCGAAGTTGCAGCGCATACCGAGGTGGCGATCTACCAAGCCATGGCGTCACCACGTCTGGAAATCAAGTTGGCTGATGCCACCCCGCTTGGAGGTGACGTGTGGCGGGTGCGTCTCGGTGTAGCGAACACCGGCTGGCTACCCACCGACGTGACGCAACACGCTCGACGCAAGAAGATCGTGTTACCCGCAGTCGTTGAAATCTCGCTCTCGGGCGCAGCTGCCAGCAAGACGATCGATCTCGTGGAGGGCGAAGCTCGCGTGCGTATCGGCCAACTCGATGGACGTTCCAAGTACCTCCTCGATGGTGGAGCGATGTCCGATGGCACCCCGGACCGTCACCTTCACACGTGGCTGGTGCGAGCTCCGAGCGGCACTGAGCTCACGTTGCGTGCGTCGCACCAACGTGCAGGCACGGTGACCAGCTCGATTACTCTCCGCTAACGGTTACACGACCGAGTGCAAATTCGGCATTCGATGCGACTGCCAAGCGCGCCACGCAACGTACGACGCACTCGGCATCAGGATGAGATTCGGATATGCGACCACCGGGTCATCGATCAGATAGCCGTGGAGACCCCACGCACAACCCATCGAAACAAGGAGTAGATAGGTACTCGCCGACACTCCGTAGAGTCGCTCGGTGCGAATGGCCCGCCACACTTGCGGAAGAATCGACGGCGTACCAATGATGACACCCGTCAATCCCACCAACGTCGGCGCAATTTGCCCAACTACGAGGGAGTACGCAACGGATGCGGCCACGATGACAATGGGCTTCCAAAGTGACATCGCGCCATTGCGCACCATCATCGCCGCAATTGCAATCAGTGCAATCTCGATGTTGGCATTCGCCACCACCATCGGCACACTGTCGATCACAAAGCCGTAAGCAAGCCACATCATCGTCCCCGCCAGCGAGATCAGCTGTGCAGCACTCGAGACACCTTCAACACTCTTTCGCGCATACACCCGAATCACCTGCGGCCAGATGAACACCGTTCCCAATCCGGCGGCTGCGAACCCTGAAATGTCGGCTGCTGTCACCGCGCAACAGTAACGGTTGGGGCACCACCCCCGAGCACGCCGTTCACGCTCATGGCAACCTGAGGCTGGCTCCACCGGATTGACGGGCCGTGCCCAAACATTATAGAGTTTGAGATGTCGGCAATGTCGTTGTTGCCGAAAGGAGCATCATCTTGTCGTCGAATGTCGAGAGCACGTCACAGCGTTACACCAAGAGCATCGCCGCTCACGAAAGGCGTTCGCGTGTCATCGCAGGCGGTGTGAATTCGAACGTGCGACTCATGAGTCGACCGGTGCCGCTCACCTTCACTCGTGCCCATGGTGCGATGATTTGGGACATCGATGGCAACGAATACATCGATTACGCAGCAGGTATGGGGCCAACGATTCTTGGTCACAATCATCCGCGTGTTCTCGCTGCAGTGCAACAGGCCTTGCAATCCGGACAATGTTTTGCTGGTCAGCATGAACTCGAAGCGGAGTTTGCCGAACGCCTCATCGGAGCAGTGCCGTGGATCGAGAACATTCGAATCGGTCTTGCCGGCTCCGACATGGACCTTCTCGCGGTGCGCATCTCAAAAGCGGTGACGGGTCGTTCGAAGGTTCTCCGATTTACCGGCCACTACCACGGCTGGATCGATCCACTACTCGTTGGTCCAGGTGCCGCACCGACACCGTTCGGCACACCCCCCGTTGGACCAGGGCAGTCGGTGGCGGCCGCGAGTGAGATCGTGATGTGCGAATGGAACGATGTCTCGCTCGTAGAACAGGTATTTGCTGCACATCAAATCGCTTGCGTGATCATGGAGCCGATCATGTGCAATACGGGCGTGATCGCGGCGCAGCCCGGATACATCGAGTCAGTGAAGGCGTTGTGCAAACAACATGGCGCCGTCCTGGTCATCGACGAGGTGATCACCGGTTTCCGAGTCGGCCTCCAGGGCGCGCAAGGTCATCTTGGCATCACCGGCGACATCACGCTGTATGCCAAGGCGATTGCATCTGGCTACCCCATGGCAGCCATCGGAACATCACGTGAACTGATGGCAGGAGTTGGTCGGGGCGAGGTCAACCACTCGGGCACCTACAACTCGGGATACCTCTCCGTCGCTGCCGCGGTGGAAACCATGAAGATCCTCGTCGAAGAGAACCCGTACCCGTCCTTGCAGAAGAACACGGTCCGACTCGTCGAAGGATTGCGCAAGGTTGGAAACAGCAAGGGACTTGCCGTCGATTATGTCGCGGGCTCGCTCTTCCAGGTGCGTTTTGGTGCACAAGAGCCGATGCAAAGTCGCGAGCATTTCGCCAAGAATTCGGACCAGCCCAAGTTGATGAAGTTCCTCGACGCACTGCAAGATCGCGGAGTGCGACCAACGAGTCGTGGGCTCTTCTTCGTATCGGTAGCCCACGATGACCGGCTGATCGACCGCACCTTGGAAATCACGGAGTCTGCACTCGCCGGTATGTAACCGGTGATCTGATTAGTGGCTTTCGCGAGTGACCTGCGAGCCACTCGAACCCACGAGGAAATCGAGATCGCAACCCGTATCGGCCTGCATCACGTGGTCGATGTACAAACGTGACCATCCTCTGGTGGCAACCGGCTCGGGGGCGCGCCACTTCTTGCGACGAAGTTCAAGCTCTTCATCCGATACGTGCAAGGTGAGCGTGCGTGACGGAACGTCGAGCGTGATGCGGTCTCCCGTCTCAACGAGGGCAAGTGGTCCACCGAGCGTTGACTCGGGTGCAACGTGCAGCACGGTGGTTCCGAATGCGGTGCCACTCATGCGTGCATCGCTGATTCGCACCATGTCACGTACACCTTCCTTCAGCATCTTCTCGGGCAGTGGCATGTTGCCGACCTCGGGCATTCCCGGGTAACCACGTGGACCACACCCGCGCAACACCAACACCGTTTCGGCGGTGACATCGAGCATCGGATCGTCCACGCGGGCCTTGAAGTCCTCGATGGAATCGAACACGAGGGCAGGCCCCGTGTGCACGAGGAGCTCGGAAGATGCCGCCGATGGCTTCACCACCGCTCCCTGCGGACACAGATTGCCCCGCAACACGGCGATTCCGGCCTCGGCAGTGATCGGCTCGTTCAGTGATCGGATCATCGTTGGATCACTGGTCGTTCGACCCTGCCATGATTCACGAATCGGACGACCCGTCACTGCAAGTGCATCGCCTTCCAAGATCGAGGAAAGTTCGGCCATGAGCGCCGGAATTCCACCAGCTTCGAAGAAATCCTCCATCAATCGATTGCCTGCCGGCATGATGTCGACGAGAAGGGGAAGACGCGATCCGATTCGGTCGATGTCATCCAGTGTGAGTGGCACACCCACCCGTCCCGCAATCGCCAACAAGTGAATGACCGCATTGGTGGATCCGCCGATGGCAGAGAGCACTTTCACCGCATTCTCGAACGCGTGGCGCGTCATCACCTTGCTTGGACGGAGATCTTCATTCACCATCTGAACGATTCTCCGACCTGTCAAGTGAGCGAGTTGCTTGCGGCGAGTATCCGGCGCAGGAATCGCCGCACTTTGCGGCAGTGTCATGCCCAGTGCCTCCGCCATCGATGCCATCGTTGACGCAGTGCCCATCGGATTGCAATGTCCGGCACTACGCGTCATCGATGATTCCGTGGCGACGAACTCCTCCGCACTCATCGTTCCCGCTCGCACCTCTTCGCTCATTCGCCACATGTCCGTTGCGGATCCGAGCGGCGCACCGCGATGACGTCCGGTCAACATCGGACCACCCGTGAGCATGATGGTGGGCAGATCAACTGATGCGGCCCCCATCAACATCGCAGGTGTCGTCTTGTCGCATCCCGAGAGCAACACCACTCCGTCGAGGGGATTGCATCGAATCGACTCCTCGACATCCATCGCCATCAGGTTGCGAAGCAACGCAGCCGTTGGCTGGATCTGGGTTTCACCCAAGGAAGTGACGGGGAACTCCAACGGCACTCCACCGGCCTCCCACACACCGCGCTTCACGAACTCGGCAAGTTCGTCGAGGTGTTGGTTGCAGGGGGTCAGGTCGGACGCAGAGTTGCAGATTCCGATCATCGGCTTTCCCGAGAACGCATCGTCGGGGAGTCCGCGCTTCATCCAACTTCGATGGATGTAGTTGTCTCGACTGGAACCGTCATACCAGTGACGTGTGCGAAGCGAGACGGGGGTTCCGTGCGGGGAGGTCATGTCCGCCAGTCTTCCATTGCATCCAACGGGTACATCGGCCGCGGAATTCTGGTCCAGGGCAATGAATGAACGTCCGATTGCGTTGGTCCGGGCGTGGCAACACGCACGAATTCAGTGGTGATTTCACGCATGTACTGAAAGTTGGAAGCCGTCTTCATCACGATCATCTTGTAGTCGGCGGGCTCCACGCCGAGATGGCGATAGACGCCTGGGTGAATTCCGCCGACTCCAGATGTTTCGGTGACGAGCAACGTCACCCGCCCTGCTTCGAGAATCACGGCATCACCCATGTCGACCGAACCCTGCGGAAGACCCTGAAGCGTCACGGCGCCGGAGCGTTTTGCTCGAAGTACCGCAGTTACCTTCACGGGTTTGTAAAACGAGTTTGCCCAGCCGCCGAGTTCGATCGTCACCGTGGACCCGACTTCAGCCGATGCAAGACTCCGAGCCACGGTTGGGTCGGTCACCGGAACCAACGCACGGTGCCGCAGATCGGTGGAGAGCAACTCGCGAAGAATCACCGTGCTGTCACCGGTGGAGCCACCCAACACCGAATCCCCCGTGTCGCTGAGGAGCACAACTCCCCGAGCTGCATCATCGGCAAACGCAATTGCGCGACTTACGTCGAGATTGTCCAGCTTCATGAACCGCTCACGCATCGACCATGCGTGGTCAGCTAGTTCGTCGGCTAGTCGCTCTGCACCAGCGACATCACCGTCAGTCACGACGACGATGGACCACCCGGCTTCTTCCACATCGAGCCATGGCTGCATGGGAAAAAGCGAAACGGTGAGCACTCTTCCTTCCGACTCGAGCCGCCGTGCATGATCGAACCATTCCTTCATCGGGCCGCTCGCCGTGAGGAACTGTTCCTGATGCGTGATCATCGGGAGCTTCCGCCACGCCATCGTTGGTTGAACCTCACCCGAAAACATTTGAATCGCAATCTTGGTGAGATCACGACCCGTTTCGAACGGGTCGTGCGGCTGCGTTCGAAATGCCATCAAGACATCCGTGTTCGACATCATCTTGTTGGTGACGTTCGCATGGTGGTCGAGCATCAATGCCAATGGTGTGACTGATCCAATCTCCTTGCGAATGACGGCAAGCAGTTCTCCTTCAACATCGTCAACGCCAGCCGCCGACGCGGCACCGTGCAAGAACACGATGAACCCGTCGCACCTGCCCGCCTCGCGCAGCCCACGGGTGATGATGTTCGAAAGTGTCGCGAGGGTGTCGGCGCTGAGTCGCCCACCCGACTGAGCATCGGCGCGAACAATCGGAACGATTTCAACGTTCTTGCCGCTCGTCCGCACGGCGTCGAGACAGCCGGAAATTGGCCCAGCGGGATCCACCCGTTCGAGAACACTCCGGCCCTCCAGCAGCGCCACGTTGCGAAAACCGTCCAGCATCGTGGGAACCGGATTGAACGTGTCGGTCTCCTGCATCACATGAATCAACGCGACTCTCATCGTGCGATTCACCTTGCCGTCGTCGAGCGGCTCAGTAGTGGATCCAGCCGCCGTCGACGTTGATGACCTGGCCCGATACGAAGCTGCTGTCGTCGGATGCCAGATAGAGGAACGTTCCGGCAAGGTCATCGGCGAATCCGCGGCGGGGCAGGCATTGGCGTTCGGCCGACAGCACCTTCAACTCTTCTTCGTCGAATCCGAGAGCAACTTCCTGCTCGGTACGAATCGCTCCGGGCATGACGGAGTTGACCCGAATGCCGTCCTTACCCACCTCACGAGCCAGGGCCCGAGTGAAACCAATGAGTGCGGCCTTGGAGCTCACGTAGTCGAGCAGTCCGGCCATTCCGAGCTCCACCGTCACGCTGGTCACCGTGATGATGTTTCCACTCTTGCGGCGAAGCATCCCGGGGTAGCACGCCTTTGCGCAGAGGAATGCCCCGCGAACGTTGACGGCTTGCGTGTAGTCCCATTGCTTCGAGGTGATCTCGTGCCACGGCACTCGCACGCCGTATGCCGCATTCGTTACCAGGATGTCGATATCGCCAAACTCGCGATTCGCCGCTGCAACCATCTCGGCGACCTGTTCCTCCGACGAGATGTCCGCGGGAACCTTCACTGCCGAACCACCCTCTGCCCGAATCGAGGCAACCACGTCATCGGCAAGTTTGCTCATCTTGTCGTCCGGATAGGTATTCACCACGACGGATGCACCTTCACGGGCGAACAACTTTGCAACGGCTGCCCCGATTCCCCACGAGGCGCCGGTCACCAGTGCGACGCGACCGGCCAGCTTCCCGTCGGCCTCACGCGAGGACGGTGTCACCAAACGCTCCAACCACCGTCAACGATCAAATTCGTGCCGTGGACGAACGAAGAACCTTCCGACGCCAAGAACACGGTGGCTGTCACGTAGTCCTCAGGCTGGCTATTGCGACCAACGGGTGTTTGCGATGCCAGGTGCTTCCACAGTTCTGGCTCGCCATCGGGTGTTTCCATCCAGGTGATCATTCCTGGGCTGAGATTGTTGATCGTGACACCCGTCCGACCGATCTGACAGGCGAGATAATTGGTGAGGCCAATCAAGCCGTGCTTGGCAGCCGTGTAGGCACCAGCACCCGCGTTCTTGCCGGTGTTGTTCGGGTTCTGACCGAGGGTGCCGTAAATCGAAGCGATATTGATGATGCGACCCCACTTCTTGGCGGCCATCTTCGGGATGAACAAACGGCACAAGCGCTCCGATGCGATGACATTGATCTCGTAGGTATCGCGCCACTCCTGGGTTGATTGCTGACCCCACGGCTTGGAAAACGGATCTCCGCCGGCATTGTTCACGAGAATGTCGACATGTTCGGGCATCTTGTCGAGCTCCTCGTATAGCGAATCGGAGGTCAGGTCACCAACGATGTAACGGTGCGGCGCACCGAGGCTCGAGAACGTCTCGCGCAGCGCAGCCTCGCTTCGTGCGACGCCGATCACCGTCGCACCGTGGGCAGCAAGACCGTGCACCAGACCTCGGCCGAGGCCGTAGCCACCACCAGTGACCAGTGCGGTGTGTCCCGAAAGATCGAACAGATTGCCCTTGCTTGCCATGAGAAGTCCTCCCTACTCACATTGTGGTCGTTGGACCATGCGGTCATTCTTCGTGACCGTGCTTGTGCCTGCCCTCACATGTTGTTGTAGTGACATTTGTAACGGTCAAGGTAAATACTATACAGTTACGAACGAGTCCTTTCAAAGGGGGGAACATGAAACCAAACCGAAAAGCCCGTACATCGGGGCGACGTCGCGGTATTGCTTTCGCACTTGTTGCAGCACTCGCTGTAGCAGCGTGCGGAGGTAGCGACGACGCAAGTGAATCAGCCGATGACTCCGCAACGGAGGAAACGACGGCACCTGAAGCACCTTCAGGGGAAACCAAGACGACACTGACCATCGTGTCGCCACAAGAACCAGCCAGCTGGAACTACTACGAAGTGGCGGCGAACGCTCTGCGCGTGCCGACCTTCAAGAACGTCCAGGAAACCGTGGTGGAACTCAACACCGACGGAACCATCACGCCGATGTTGGCGGAATCATGGGAAGTGAGCGCCGACGGTCTTGTCTATACCTTCAAGATTCGTTCGGGTGTCAAGTTCCATGACGGTTCCGACCTCGACTCTGCCGACGTCAAATACTCCATGGAGATCAACGCCAAATCGCCTAACAGCAAGCTGAGCGCCGCACACGTCAACGTGGCGAGTGTCGAAGCTCCCGATGCCAACACCGTTGTCATCACGCTGAAGCAGGTGAGCTCGACGTTCCTCAAGGAACTCGGCATGTCGGCTGGCTACGTGGTACCGGAGAATTTCCTGACGGACAACGATCCGAACACCACCATGATCGGAACCGGTCCATGGTCGTTCGGTGAGTACTTGCCAGACACCAGCCTGACCCTGAACCGCTTCGCGGACTACTGGGGTGAGGCACCGTTCTTTGACACCTTGGTGTGGCTCTTCATCGACGACGAAACTGCGTCACTCAACGGCTTGCTCGCCGGCGAGTACGACCTGAACGTCGCCGTGTTGGCCGAAGGTATCGAGCGCGTCGACTCGTTCGAGACGGATCCGAACTTCACCGTCACCCTGCAGGGCTCGACGGAGAACTCGTACATGTGGCTCAACGTCAACGACAAGCGATTCCAGGACATCCGTGTTCGCCAGGCGATCGCCCATGCGATCAACCGCGAGGAAGCAATCGCCGTGTACAACGGTGATGCGCGACCAACCTGCCTCATGGTGATGCCGGATTCAGAGCCGTACAACAGCGACTACTGCCCGTACCCATTCGACCCCGAGAAGTCCAAGGCCCTCTTGAAGGAAGCCGGCTACGAAGGACTCGAGATCGACTACCCATTCGTGACGGTTGCTTCGCACCCATTCACGATGGAAGTCCTCACGCAGCAGTTGGCTGCCGCTGGTATCACGGTGAAGAGCCGTGGTGAAGACCTCACCACCTGGCTCGACAAGACGTGGACCAAGGGCAACTACGAGATGAGCGAAATCCGCGACTCCGCGAGCATCCTGCAATTCGGTTGCAAGGGTGGACGTGAGCCGTTGGGCAAGAGCTCGAGCTTGTGCATCCCAGAGTTCGAGGAGAAGTTGGCCAAGGCCGACGCATTCCTCAACTACGACGATCACTTGGCCGCAATGAGCGACCTTGCAAAGACCTTCGCCGACCTGGCCTGGGTGAATGCAATCGCCGCCGTGCAGGTGCCGATGATCTCGAGGGCTGACCTGACAGGAGTACCCGCCGTTCGAATCAACGACGGTGTCGACCTGCGCAAGGCCCGTTGGGGCAACTAAGTGAATGGTGTGGTGGTTCAGCCCAATGCTGAACCACCACACACGGTGATGACCGTCCGGCGGTTGCGTACCGTCGGACGGTCATTTACTTTGTGGGAATACCTGGAGGGGTAAGAACATGTTGAAGCACATCCTGCGCTCGTTCTTCACACTGGTGTTTACGGCATTCGTTGGTTCGATTGCCGTCTTCGTTCTCTTGCGTCAACTCGGCGGTGACATCGTCACCGTCTTCCTCGGTCGCGATGCTGCGCCGATTGACGTCTCGTACATGCGAGAGGAGCTCGGTTTGAACGACCCGCTCATCATGCAGTACCTCAAGTGGCTCGGTGGCATCGTTACCGGCGATCTGGGTAAGTCGTACGGGATGGGGTACGACATCTTCAGCGAAATGGTGCGGCGTCTGGGCCCGACGCTCATGCTCACGCTCGGTGGACTTCTCGTTTCCGTTCCACTCTCACTCGTTCTTGGCACGTATTCGGCAATCAATGCCAAGAAGCTCCGCAGCAGTTTCGTCGACGTGTTCACCCAAGTGGGAATCGCCATTCCGGCGTTCTGGGGCGGACTGCTCTTCGTTCTCGTCTTTGCAGTGCGGCTTGGTTGGCTGCCCACCGGTGGATACGTGCCGTTCACCGAAGATCCCATCCAAGCAATTCGATCCGCGATTCTTCCGGTGTCTGCGCTCAGTCTCGGCGTCACGTCCGTCTTCACTCGGTACGTGCGCACAGCCATGCTCGACGTCATGAACGAGGACTTCATGCGTTCGGCCATGGCCCGAGGTCGCACTCGCCGCGGAGCAGCGTTGGTGCACGGAGTGC
>Ga0208147_1000612_pt1 | contig 12369 bp, 19 predicted proteins | sample DEB3_08_DNA_FD_184520 | JGI IMG/M metagenome (GOLD analysis project Ga0208147, IMG submission 184520) | Aqueous microbial communities from the Delaware River and Bay under freshwater to marine salinity gradient to study organic matter... | ecosystem: Environmental > Aquatic > Marine > Coastal ... | reverse complement strand
GGCCCCTCCCATGGGGTCCTGCATGAAGGCCATCTTGGCTTGGATGTGGGCTTGGTGGTCCTGCCCCGCAAAGGCCTTGATGGGCTTGCCCTGCGAGAGAGCCATGATGTCCTCAAGGGGGCTGAGGGGCATCGGGTCCTGCGGCGGGGGCAGGATCTTATCGACGTTATCGACCTCCATGGCCGAATAGACGCGCTTGTAGATTTCGCGCATGTCGTGCATCTGGGGGTTATTCGACGCCATCTGCAGGAGGGTGGTGGCCCTCGTGAGGCGATGGGCGTTGGAGGGCGTGTTGGGATCCGACGAGGGGATGATATCGACCTCGGCCCCTATATCCATACGGAAAATCTCGGGGGGCGCGCCCTGCACGGGGTAGGGGTAGCGCGAGAGATAGTCCTTGTCGAGCCTCCGCAGGATCTTGAACTCCTGCTTTTGGGCGGCGTGGATGCGCTTGTGGGTGGCACTGAAGAACTTGGTGGAGGCCTCCAGAAGTGCCAGCGTGGTGCCCACGGGGCCGTAATTGGTCGAATCCGCAATCACCTGCTCCGTGGTGTCGGCGAACTTCTGGCCTGCCGCCACCACCTTATCATGGAGGGCAAGGAGGGTCTGCGACGGCTCCTTGTAGGGGAGGGGGTAGATCGCCTTGGAGATGTCTTGGATGGTGGCATCGACGTCGCGCCACTCGCCCGCACCGATGGGGTCGTTGCCGCCCACGACGCGCATGCTCTTCAGCTTGAAGCCGCCCTGCAGGTTGGCGAACATGCCCGCGTCCACCAGCGCCCGCATGGTGAGGGTGGCGGTCTTCGAGAGGGAGCCAATGAGGTGGATGAGCCCCAGCCCGTAGAAGCCCATCGTGGGGACGTAGCGGTAGTGGACGAACCACTCCAGCTTGCGCTTCTTGGGGTCCATGGGATCCCAGTTGCGCCGCACGGAGAGGACCCGCCGGGAAGTGCTGTCCACCGTCACCACGTAGGGCAGGGGGCCCTGCTGCGTCTCCTCAAGGTCGTCGAACTTGAAGTAGCCGTGGTACTCGTAGAGGACGTGGGCCTTGAAGTTGGAAGGCTGGGCCACGCCCTGCAGCTCGTCCACCTTGGCGGCAATGATGCTCTGGTCGATCATGCCCGGGGAGCCCACCGTGACATCACGGTAGAGCCCCGACGCCATGTCCCCCTTCAGATCCTCGGAGGTGCGGTAGATGATGTGGGCGTAGCGATCTGCCCTGCGAAGGTCGGGGGCATTGTAGGAGACGACGAACTGGTCGACTGGCACGTACTCAGCCACGGGTCGGTCAACGCCAGTATCAAAATAAAGCTTTCGGAAGCAAGATCCCACGAGGGGAAGGGCGAAGAGGAGCCTCTCGGTCTCATCGAAGTACTCCACCATCTCTTCGAGGATCTGGTAGTTGAGGAACTCCTTGAGGCGGGAGGCTGCCGCTTCCTTCTCGGGGGACGTGGCGCCCCAGATGCGGGTACGGACGGGGCCCGCCGCAGGGAAGATTTCCTGCACGGCCTTGCTCTGGAACTTGACCACGTTCTCCAAGAGGAGGGGGTGGTTGGCGGCGCATGCTCCCTCGAAGGGCTCCGAGGTCTCCTCGATCTTGAGGCCCAGCTCCTCCATGCCCTTTACGATGAGGTTCTCCCACTCGGCGCGCGAGTCGAGGTCGGCCTTCACGTTTTCGCACACGGTGGTGCCCACCATGGCCAGCTCACCCTCCGAGAGGACGTCGGCAAGGTTGGCCCCGTGGTCGCGGGGATCCACGAGGACGGCCTCCTCCTCCCCGAATTCCACGTCGATGCCCCCATCATCAAGCTCGACGATGGCGGCCTTCAACCCGATGGGCTCTAGGGGATTGGGGTTCTCAATGGGCATTACCAAATCCTATCACCTTTTGGGGGAAATATCAAGTCCAGTAGGTACGGCGCCGCCGGGGAACCTCTTCGTCCCCCACCGCATCGTCGTGGTTGTAGAGGGCGTAGCTGTCGCGGAGGTAGAGGAGGGCCATGGTCATGGCGTCCACTTGGTCGTCGTTCTTCCCCTTGGGGAAGGCGAGGGCCTCCTCCACCAAGTCGAAGCTCCAATTCTGCTCGTCGGGGAACCACACCCGCCCCGCCACGAAGAAGCGCATGCATGCATGGAGGCGGGCCATCTTGTCCTGACCCTTGCCCGGCACGTAAGGTACCACCGGAAGGCCAGCCCTCTGGAGGTCGGGGTAGAGCACCTCACCCGAGGCCTTCTTCTCCACGATGATGCGGTCCGGGTTATACTTCTTGGAGAGCTGGCGGGCCTGCTCAAGGAGTTCGGGGTACTCCCATTTGCCTCGGCGGTTGGCCAGCAGGATGGCGTTGGGAACGGAGGACTCCTTTCCCCGGCTGTCCTCATGGAGGGTATTGAAGATGCCCCAGATCTGCAACACGCTGTAGTCGTTGCTCTCCTTCTTGCCGAAGGCGGTGTCGGCACTCATGATGATGGCATCGCAGGGGGGCAGCGGCTTGTCCTTCTCCCACCACCGGATGTTCTCCATCTTGATGAGGTTGCCCTCTTCCCCGGTGGGCTCCTGCATGTAGAGGGCATTCCACTGGGAGCGGGGCATCGTGGGATCGTCCCGCAACCCCTTGAGGTACTCGGCGGGCCACCTCTCCGGCCAGTAGGATTCCTCCTCCTCGTTGAGGGCGGGGATGCTGAGGACCCGCCACTGCTCCGCCTTGGGGTCAGCCTCCGCATTGCTCAGGAGCCATCCGGCAAGGTCATCTTCGTGCCACCTCGTGGTGACAATGAGGATGCGCCCATCCGGCTGGAGGCGGGAGCGGAGACCGCCGGGCCACCAGTTCTTGACGAACTCGCGGGCACTCTTCGACATCGCGTCCTGCTCGCTGAGGGGATCGTCGATTATCGCAAGATTAGCTCCCCGGCCAGCAATACCAGCAGTGATGCCAGCAGCCACATATCTGCCTCCCTGTTCCGTATCCCACCGGTTGGTTGCCCGCGAGTCCCCCTTGATCCTCGTGGGGAACACGCCCGCATAATCCTCGCTCATGATGAGATTGCGGGTATCCCTGCCAAAGGCGTTGGCCAGCTCCTGCCCGTAGCTCACCCCCATCACCTGCCACGTGGGATGCCTACCCAAAACCCACGTGGGGTAGAGCACGGACGCATTGACGCTCTTCATGCTGCGAGGGGGCATGAAGATCATGGCGCGTGCCCGGGGCGTCTCCTCCACCCACTGGAGCAGCTCCGCAATCTTGCGGATGTGCTCGCCATCCACGAAGCCCTCGGGCAGGATCCATGGGGCCGCGTACTGCAGGTAGGCGTAGTAGGACTGGCGGCACTTCATCTCCGCCAGATCCTTCAGCTTGACGAGCAGTTCCTCATTCGCCGCCAAGCGCCACCCCCGCAATCTTGGCGAGGCGCTGCACCTCGGCCTCCATCTGGTCGGGCGAGTCCAACTTCTTGGTGGCCGTCAGGATGGCCTTCTGGTCCACGAGGTACCCCAGATGCTTCCCGATAAGCTCCATGGCCCTGTTAGCGCCGCTGTAGTCGCCGTCGGCCATGGCCTTCTGGTAGGTATCCTTGAGCATCGCAAGGTAGATGTCGCGGGTCATGTCGGCCTGCGCCTCATCCCGCGTCTTCAACCTCGACAACTTCTTCTGGATGCGAGGCCTCTTCAGCCAGCTACTCCCGATGACGGAAGGATTGCGCCCATCGTAGCCCGTAGCCTTGATGGCTTGCGTGGCGTTGCCATGCAGCACGTACTCGCGGCAGAAGACCTCCTCCTCGGGACTGAGGTCCTCCCTAAAGCGCTTCTTGAAGAGGATGCGAGGCCTTTCCTTCCTCGCAACCTCCTTGGCCGCCTCCAACTCCGGTATCTCTTTCATGTCACGCTCGTAAGGATGTGGGTGTTGACATACGCCTTGAGGCGCCTCACTTCGATGCTGCTGCGTCCCGTGCCGCCCTCGCGTCCGTTGCTGCGCCACTCAAGGCCGCACTTGCGCAGGTCCTCGCTCAGGCGGATCATCTTGTTGCGCAACTGGAGGGAGTTGCTGGGCCAATACTTGTGCATGCCCGGGGGCCCCAGATCGTGAAGCAGCTTGCTCCACGAACCGAACCACACCTCCTTGTCCTTCATGAGGGAGACGAGGGCCTGCGCCACCTCATTGTGCTCGATGAAGTGGGCCGAAGCCTCCATCTTGTTCTTGGAGTACGCATCAAGGAACTTGTTGCCGTCCTCGGCCCCCAGCCCCGCATACGCCCACCTTGCGAAGTTGGCCATGCGCGGGCTCTCGCTGAGCTTCACGTCGGCAAAGCCCCGCTGCGCCTTGGCCACGCACTCGAAGAGGGTACAGAGGATAAGAGGCATATCCTCCTCGAAGCGCGCCCAGAAGGTATCGTCATCCATCCTCTCCGTAGCGGGGATGGAGGGCAGCTCCACATTGATGCTCCGCGAGACGAGATCCTCCCTCTCCGCGAAGGCGGGAATCCCGTTGAGCACGATGGGGCGGCAAGCCGTGAAGGCAGCCTCATCGCTATCCGTGTAGAGGGCCCTACCTCCGAGGGCGCCAGTCCCCGTCGAGATGCGACAGAGCGAATCACTGAGGCCATTCTGGAGGGTCGAGACGTTGTCCACCGCCAGCACATAGGAGTTCTTGACGGCGGCCACCAGATCCCTATTGCTGTTGGGCGGCTCCCTCATGTCGCGGGCGTGGGGATCCACCAACCTCCTGAGGAGCCTCGTAGTGGTGCTCTTCGAGGAGCCCTGCTCCCCATTGATGATGAGGATGGGGTAGGGGCCCCCCACCTTAAAGGCCCCAACGAGCCACGCCGCAATCAGGTAGAGGTCATCTTCCCGCGCCCTCACGTGGCGCCTCAGGAGGTCCACCAGATTGCCAGCCTCGTCCCCCGGAAGGGTCTGGGCCAGCATCCCCGACGGGCGGTAAAAGCGGGGGGCATCCTGAGAGGGCTGCACCAGCCCCCACACGCCGCCACTCCACTTAATGCACCGATGGGTGTCATCCCCCAGATCGTACCAGATGGCGCGGGCATCCCCACCAATGCGCACGAAGGCGGGGAAAATGCGCTGGGAGGCGAGGGCCGTCCCCACGCAGTAAGCCCGAATCTCATCCACCGCCTTGGCACTGACCATCTTGCCGGGGGCCGCCTGCGCCGCAATGAGGTAGAGAAGGCCCGTAAAGGCCTCGCTCTTCACCGCCACGGTATGGCGCACGGCATCAACCCACAGGTCTACGAAGACATCGCCGTTGGGGGTGCGCCACGGCTTGAGGCGCTCAGAGGCCACCTTGAAGAGACCCGCAGGCCCCAGAATGGTGGAGTCCTTCTTCTCGTCGTCCATCTTCTCTCCTTTGCACGAAGCATCCTTGTTGTACCACAGGGGCCCGGCCCAAGCAACCCCCTTCTTGCATACCCCGGGCGCAGCCCGGCCCCTTGACAGCTTCCCCGAAACCCGTCATACTGCGGTAGACCCCCGGTCCACCCCCCACCCAATGTGAAGGTGTGAAGGTTGTGAGGGCAAATTTCCCCAATTTCCCCATACTCTATTCCTCCTCGGGAGTTTAAAAAGTGGGTTCACAACCTTCACAACCCTCACAAACTCAACAATTCCAACACCTTAGCCCTTGAAGACCCACATGGGGAACCCTCACCGGCCCTCACACCCCCCGTAACATTTTGTAACAATTCGTGATGACGGGGGGCTTGACCCCACCCCCAAGACCCGTAAGATGCGCCCGTCCCATATCGGGACATGGCTGTGACCCTGCGGGGCCTGCCACCACCTACGTTTCTTCAGCCTGTCACAAACTCCACCCCCGCCCAAAAACCCTACACCTTGTGGGGCTATGGGTGGGGGCCTTTTCCCCAAAGTATTACGGAGTGCCAACTACCGGGAGGGTGAGATGCAGGAGTGGCATTGGTTCGCCATCTGCCTAGGGATCCTGCTGCTGCTATGCGCCTTCAAGCTGTAGCCGCACGCAGACATCCCCAAATGTACCCGAACGTCCCCAAAGTACTACGGAGTGCCAACTATCTGGGGGACCCTACAGTAAGGAATCCTTACCGGCGGCCGTAGCAGTCCCAGTCCACCATCTTGGCCACCAGTTGGCGGAAACTCACCTGCGGCTCCCAACCCAAGGTTGCAATCTTGGCGGGGTTGCCCTCCAGCCAATTGACCTCGGCGGGCCTATAGAAGCGGGGGTCCCGCACCACGTAGTCTTCCCAGCGCAGCCCCACCCGATCAAAGGCGTGGAAGAGGAAGTCGCCAATGGAGTGCGATTCGCCGGTGGCCACCACGTAATCGTCGGGCTCCCGGGCCTGCAGCATCATCCACATGGCCCTGACGTAGTCGCCCGCGAAACCCCAATCCCTCTTGGCTTCGAGGTTGCCCAGAGCGAGTTGCTTGCTGCGGCCCGCCAGAATTTCATGGATCCCCAAGGTGATTTTGCGGGTGACGAACTGGGGGCCACGCAGCGGGCTCTCGTGGTTGAAGAGGATGCCCGAACACGCGAAGATGCCGTGGGACTCCCTATAGTTCTTGGTGATGTGGTGCCCGTAGAGCTTCGCCACCCCATAGGGAGAGCGGGGCATGAAGGGCGTATTCTCGTCCTGCGGAGCGGGGGAGTTCCCAAACATCTCCGAGGTGCTAGCCTGATAGAATTTGGTGCGGGGGGAAACCTGCCTGATGGCCTCCAAGATGTTGAGGGGCCCCAAGGCATTAACGTGGGTGGTAGAGGTGGCGGTGTCCCACGAGGAGCCCACGAAACTCTGGGCCGCGAGGTTGTACACTTCGTCGAAACCCATCTCGACAACGCGCCGCATGTCGCCCGCCGACGTTACGTCGCCCACATGGAGGGTGATTTGGGGCCGGATGCGGAAGAAATCGAGGTTGGTGAGGTTGGGGATGTGGGAGCGCACCACTCCGTGGACGTCGTAGCCCCTCCCCAAGAGGAAGGAGGCTAGGTAGGAGCCGTCTTGGCCCCCGATTCCTGTGATTAGGGCTCTCATGCCCCCAAAATAATACGGGGCGCCCGCAAAATCAACTCATTTGAGGTGGGAGCGGAGCATCCATGCGGCCTTGGAGTGGGCCGCCTGCCTGTCGGCAAGGAGGTTGGAGGTGGCGGGGTCCTCTTTGGCGCACATTGCGGAGGCCTTGGCGCAGAAGTAGGCCAGCTTCTCGTTGTCCACCCCCAAAATTTCAATCATTTTGGTGTATTTGGGGGGCTTCGGGGGAATTGGGTCGACGGCTTCGCAGCCCTCGTTGCTGTTGTGGGGGTGCGGGTACTCATCCAAAGCGCGGATGCGCTCCGCAATGAGGTCGATGGCGTCCTGCAAAGCTTCGTACTGCTCTCCGAAGAGGGCATGGAGGGGTCCGAAGTTGGGGCCTTCGACGTTCCAGTGGAAACTCTGGGTCTTGAGGGAGAGGCAGAGGGATTCGTGGAGGAGGGTCTGGAGGAGCTGGCAGGACATGTGGGTTCTCCGGGGGTTCCTCGCATCATACCTCATGGGGGCATCTGTGTAAATGGGGCAAATTTCAAAATTTCTGGGTTAGGGGTCCCAAGCCCAACCGCGACAAAGGGGCATATTTTTCCCCCACCCCCATGAGGCCCAACGCTGGCCAAAATTGGGGCACAAAAAATCCCCAAGGCCGAAGCCCCGGGGCCACTTGCAATTGCGAATCATTCGCATCTGGCGGGCAAGCGAACGCCCCACAAGCCGAAGCCTGCGGGGCGCTGCTAGGCGCTGAGGTCGATCAGTCCGGGAGGCCCACGATGACCGCCTTCGGAGCCTTGACCTTCGGCTCCCACGACGTCGCCGGGTCTTCGGCCAGCACGCTGACCTTGCCGCCGAAGGCCTTCACGGCGATGGCCTTGATGCGCCAACCCGTCGGGATCCGGACCATCCCCTGTTCGACGAGCCACTCGGCGCCGCGCTGGATCCCGTCGACGTTGTCGGCGCCGTACTTGTTGACCAGCGCCGTCAGGAGGCCGTTGGCCAGCCAGATGTCCATCTTCGGCTTGCCGTTGCGCGTCTCGCCGATCTGGCGGCCTGTCAGGATCTGCAGGGGAGCCGGCTTGGCCTTGGCGGCCTTGGTCGCGGCGGCCTTCATGGCATCGGCCATGGCGGTGTTCGTGGGACGCTTGGACATGGTGAGGTTCCTTCGGTTTGCCGAAGCAAGAGCGCTCCGGACGTCGCCCTTGTCCCACGTCCTGCCGACCCGGTCGAACCCAATCGAATCCATTCTGGGGCGGTCCCGGAGTGCCGATTGCCCCACTACGGACCAGATGTGACCCCATGGCGCCCTAAGGACCCTAAGGACCCCATGTCCATATGCAGATGCCCTTATATGGTCACATTCCACGCCCCTCCGCCCTAGCAGCATCTAGCAACATCTAGCAATATCAAGCACTTAGCAGCCCGCTCTAGCATCGTCCCCGCCCCCTCACCGCTAACCCCTTGAAATCCCTAGCATCCTAGAAATTGTGAGAGTTGTGAAGGCCCGCCGCGCAATCTTCCCCCATCTCTACATCCCCTCTCAGGGAGGAAGAGATGCCCTCACAACCCTCACAACCTTCACAAACCCAATAAAATCAAGCCTTTCCCCGTGAAGGCGTGTAAGACCCCACCCTCACAATGTCGCGGCCCTGCAAAGCCCGTGCCACCCGCCGCCAACCCGCTGAAATCGCTCGCAATTTTCGCGTCGCCCCAAAACGGTGCCGATTTTGTTTGCGCCGCTCGCCGATTTGCGCGACCATTCGTCCGTCCCGACCAAACCATCTACCACAGAGGAGACCACCATGGCACGAAACGCCTTCATCCATGGCCGCTTGTTCGGCAAGAACTGGACCCCTCCTGAGGATCAGGATAGCCTGACCGCCCTCAAGGAGGTCGAACGTCTCGCCGAGGAACTCTTCGACGAGTATGCCAGCGACTTCATCGACGGATTCTCTGCCTCTGTCCTCGAAAGGAACCTGTGATGCGCCCCATCTTCGACATCGCCGCCGAGATCTCTTCCGACTGGAAGAAGCCCTACTTCGGGGCTGTCCCCTACCTCAACGCGATGCATACTCTCGTTGACTTGTCTTCGAGGTACATCGCCGAAGATGCGGAGGGTATCCTCCGCTACTTCCTCGCCAACTCCGGCACATGGAAGGGTGAGACCGCCAAGCGCATCAAGGCCGAGCTGAAGGCCATCCTCAAGGGAGCCTGACATGAACAAGCTCATCCGCGACGGCAAGGTGGCCGTCCTCATCAGCCCCGGTTACGGTGCCGGGTGGTCCACGTGGAACAACCACACCCCACAGATTCTGTGGGATCCCACCATCGTCAAAATGGTGGAGGAGGGTTGCCGCCCTCAAATTTTTCACCAGTACGTCGAAGATGTCTACCCGGGTTATGTAAACGCCTTAGGGATCGAAACTCTCAAGGTCGTATGGATCCCTCAGGGAACACGGTTCCATATCACCGAGTACGACGGGCACGAGAGCATCGTGCTCTACGACGAGGAAAACTGGCACGTTGCCTAGCTTGGAGGGGGAGCTGCGGTTCCCCCTCTGAGGTGTGCAATCACGCCACCACCACAAGAGGATCCCATGACCACCATCGTCAACCCCGATCCCAACATCATGCAGCTCCTCACCGTGCGGAGCGCCCTCAACCTCATGGCCAAAACCGGCATGAGCCACTCCCGCTACACCGGCAAGCAACTCCTCGCCATGGCCACCAAGCACACCGGCATCCCCTACAAGCGAGGCCAGTATGCCAAGGCGGTGGCCGATCTCACCACCATCCGAGATGCCATCTTCGCCCAGCCTGCCCGCATCAACGCCACCTCCGACATCTAAGAGGATCCCCATGTACACCTATACCGTGGAGACCATCGAGGATCTCATCGCAATCACCTCAGGCCTACTCCGAGAAGGCATCGGCTTCCGAGCCTTCTTCCTGCGGGGAAGCTGGGTCATCGAACTGACGGGGGCCCACTGATGCGCCCCAACCCCATCATCAAGGGCATCGTGGAGCTGCTAGTCTTCGGCGCCACCCTCGCCCTCCTCCTCACCCTCGTCGTCCTCCTCAACGTGGAGTAATCCCATGCGCCCCGACCCCTTCATCTACATCGACGATGGCATCTACGACGGGGACAACATCAAGTACCTCCCATACAGGTGGGCCATCTGTTCCACCTGCCACGGGGAAGGCACCCGCAGGATGGTGTCCGAGGAATACGTTGCGGAGATGGACGAAGACGAGCGCGAGGATCTCCGCGCCGGTAGGTATGACACCATCTGCGATGAGTGCCACGGCACCGGCAAGATCAAGGTCATCGATGTGGAGCGCTGCAGCCCCGAGGACCTCGCGGAGTACCGCTCCCAAGAGGAGCAGCGTCGCGCCGACGCCTACGAAGCCGCCGCAGAGCGCCGCATGGGAGCCTGACCGCAACCCTGCCCTGCAAACTTTGCATGGCTGGGACCCGCAAAACCGTGCGAGTTTCGCCACCCCAACCAACGGAGACCCCAAAATGTTCACACGTGACGAAGCATGGGACCTCGTGGGAGGTCTCAGCAAGCCCGGCAAGATGCCGTGGTGGTCCTACTCCATCCCCGCCCAGCGCTGCAAGGTAGGCTCCAAGCTTGCCAAGGTGGAGGGCACCGTCTGCCACGGATGCTACGCCCTCAAGGGCAACTACAACTTCCCCAACGTACAGCAGGCGATGGAGCGGCGCCTCGCCTCGCTCAAGGATCCCCGCTGGGTTGACGCCATGTCCTTCCTCCTCCGGGACCTCGCCGGTAAGAAGCCCCGCTTCTTCCGGTGGCACGATAGCGGCGACCTCCAGAACATCTCCCACCTCCACAAGATCGTGGCCGTGGCGAAGCGTACCCCCGACATCCAGCACTGGCTCCCCACCAAGGAGAAGGGGCTCGTCCTCTCCTACGTCAACCCCTTCCCCGCCAACCTCACGGTGCGCCTCTCCGCCTACCACCTCGACACCACCCTCAAGGGCGCCGGTCTGCCCACCTCGTCCGTCACCACCAAGGGCGACCCCACCTGCCCCGCCTACACCCAAGGCGGCAAGTGCGGATCCTGCCGCAAGTGCTGGGATCCCGCCATCCGCAACGTCTCCTACCCCAAGCACTAAGGAGCTACCCATGACCCGTCAAGAATCCTTCAACTACATCTGCCGCAACCTCATCTCGGCAACCCGCCCCTCCGTCTACTTCGACAACGACCTCGAAGAGACCCGCTGCCAATACCGGGGAGATTGCGGCACCAAGTGCGCCGTGGGATGGCTAATCCCCGACGAATACTACACCCCCCTCATGGAAGGTAAGGGAGTGGTGCGCCTTCTAGCTAAGCATCCCGAACTTCGGCGGGAAGTTCCCCTCTTCCAGCCTTGGCACACCGACGACCTCGAAACCTTACAGCAAATCCACGATGCCGCTGCTTGGGCGTGGCGCCCCGGCATGGATTGGGGCAGCATCATGCGAGAAAACCTCACCAAGTTCGCCGCCCACAACAACCTCAAGATGGAGGTCTGACCATGAGCCTCTCCCTCCAACTCTATCATCCCGAGGTTCGTCTCCACGAACACCGTCAACCCTACGGTTCCCTCACCATCTCAGGCTACGGTAAGACGCCCGAGGCTGCCCGTGAAGCGTGGCAGGTGGAGTGTGCCCTCCTCGAAGTGGAGGGTCCCCTATACCATCGAACCGAGGAAGAACGTGCGGCCCTTGACCATAGGGGACGCCCATGATCCTATCCCGCAGCGGGATGCGCATTGGCCCCAACTGGCGGCGCACCCCTGAGCAGGTAATCTGCGACACCTTCAACCGCCTCAACATGGAGAACCCTGACCTCAGCATCGACGATGTCATCGCGATGACCGCATCGCATCACGACACCACCCCCTCCCACATCATCAGCGCCCTTTGGGGCTAAGGAGCCACGCCATGTACAAGATTTCTGCCAAGTATCCCATCCCCCCGCAGCGCCAGACCTACCCCTTCACCCTGATGCAACCCGGGGAGAGCATCTTCGTCCCCTTCCCCAAGGCCCATAGCGCTCGCGTCGCCTCCCAACAGATAGCCAAGCGCTACAACATCCGCTTCGTCTGCCAGACCCGCTGCGAAGACAACGTGATGGGCTTCCGTATCTGGAGGACGGTGTGAAACTCCACTACGTCGTCTTCCTTCTCATCCTCCTCCTCCTATTCCTTTGAGGTCCCCATGCTCATCGAACTCAACAATACCCACCAGTCCTCCGGTCTCACCAAGGTGTGCGACTTCGCCATCGAGACCAACGGGGTCATGATCAAGGCCCTCACCTCCCGCCTCTACAGCAACCCGGTGGGCAGCATCGTCCGGGAGC
>Ga0208147_1000610_pt1 | contig 12399 bp, 14 predicted proteins | sample DEB3_08_DNA_FD_184520 | JGI IMG/M metagenome (GOLD analysis project Ga0208147, IMG submission 184520) | Aqueous microbial communities from the Delaware River and Bay under freshwater to marine salinity gradient to study organic matter... | ecosystem: Environmental > Aquatic > Marine > Coastal ... | reverse complement strand
AACTCCGCTGCGTCCAAGGGTCTGCTTCGCTCGGGCAACACGATGAAGGGGTTGAACAACTACGCTCAGGAGTCCGCGAGCCAGGAGTACGGTAACGCCTTCAACCGGTACCAGACCGAGCGCGGCGCGAAGTTGAACCGGCTCCAGTCCCTCGCCGGCCTAGGTCAGTCGGGTGTGCAGCAGGCGAACAACGCGGGTCAGAATTACGCGAACTCGATGGGTCAGGCCGGGCAGAACTACGCGAACAACGCGGGTCAACTCGGGATGAACGCGGCGAGTTCGGTGGGTCAGGGGCTCACGGGTGCTGCCGCTGCCAACACGTCGGGTTACATGGGGGCCGCCAACGCCTTCACCAGCGGCCTCGGGAACCTGATGTCGTACTACCAGAACCAACAGGGTCAGAACCTCCTCGCCAAGATGCTCGGGAAGTGACCTATGCCACAAGTCAACGCTAACCTCCTCGCTAGCCTCGCGAACCCGCAGCCCTTGAAGATCGACTTCAAGGATCCGCTGGAGCAGTACGCCAACGCGCTTGGTGTTGCTAATGCGATGTACAAGATGGAGGAAGGAAAGCGCAAGGAGCAATCCGTCAACGCGATGCGTCAGGTGTTCAAGAAGGGGATCCGTCCCGACGGCACCTATGACGAGGGGCAACTACGTTACGGTGCGGCGCAGGCCGACGTGGGTGAGAACATCCCCGACCTTGATGAGTGGTTCAACAAGAACCGGAAGAACAAGTCCGAGGTTGACGAGAACAACGCCCAGACGCGCAAGACCAAGGTCGAGACGCGCGGTAAGGCGCTGGAGAACTTGAAGCACTCGTGGAGTCGCGTGGATACGAAAGACCCTCGTACCGCCGTGCGTCAGGTGATGGGTATCTTGCAGCGCGAGAGCCAAGACCCCGACCTCGCGGAGATGCTTGCCGAACAGGGTATGGACCGCGACGAGGCGTTACACAACTCCCTGGGCGAGTTGGACGCTGCAATCAAGAGTAATTCGTTGGACAACTACCTCAGGAAGCAGATGCTTGGGATCGAGCACGCGACCAAGATGCACTACGCTCAGGTTAATGCCGGTGATCGCGTCATTACTCAAGCGATGCCCGAATACGATGTTACGGGTGCGCCGAAGCCGCAGGTCATCGCTACCAATGTCGTGGGTAAGAGTCCGAACGCTCCGAAGACCACGGTGACGGTCAACAACCCCGGACCCAAGGCCGCCAACAAATTCGGCGACACGCTTGGCGAGGAACGGGCTAAGCAGTTCGTCGCGATGGAGAATGCGAACCGTAGCGCACTCCAGGCCGCGCCGCGGGTGGATCGCGCCATTGCGCTTCTCGATGATGGTGTGACCGCTGGTGCGCTTGCTGGTCAGATCACCGATGCTCGCGCGCTGGCTAAGCAGTTCGGCTTCAATGTTGATGATAAGCGACTCATCAACACGCAGGAACTTCGCCAGTTGCTCATCAGCGGTGTGTTCGATCACGTCGCGCAACTCAAGTCGCAGGGTGTTTCGCTTACTCCGATGACCGATCACGACATCGAACTACTCAAACAATCGGTTGCAAAGGGGACGGATGATGTCGAGACCATCCGTCGTTCGCTGCTGACTTATCGCAAGGTGCTCCAAGAGATTCACGAGCAGTACGTGAGTGCAGCGAATCGTTACGGTGAGAGTCCCGTCGGCCCCGCGCTTCGTGCTGTTCCCACCGACCCCGGTGCCGCTATCCCTAATCGTCCGTCGGGTCTGACTCCCGCCGCTCAAGAGTATCTGGGGGCTCCGTAGATGGCGAAGACGATTCAGGAGGTAATGAAGGACCCGAAGTTCCTCGCGCTGCCCGCGGAGGATCGCGCGTCGGTCATCGATCATCTCACGAGTAAGGACCCAAAGTTTCTCAAGTTACAGCCTGCCGATCGGGAGGCGGTGAAGAGTCACATTCTGAATCTTCCGCGTCCTCCGCGCGACTACGCTTTGTCGGAAGTCCCGGGTGAAGCGGCCAAGAACTCGTTGGCTTCCGCCAAGAAGTTCTATGGTGCCGTGAAGAACGCGGCGCAGGACCCTACCGGGACCGCTGGGAAGGTTGCTCAGTTCGGGATGGCTGTTCCCGGTGCCGTGACTGGTGCGGTGATGGGTACGATGAAACCCATTATGACCGCCGGTCAGCGTGACTTCGTGGATCGGAATTTCCCTGACGCACAGAGCGTTCCGCATCAAGTCGCTGCGATCCTGAACAATCGGTACGGTGGTTACGAGAACATCAAGCGCACTCTGGCGGAAGACCCGTTCGGCGCTGCTGCCGATGTCGCTACCGCGTTGTCTGGTGCTGGTGGTCTGGTGCGTGGTGCGGTTGGTGCTGCCGGTGCGGCACATACTGCTTCGATGGGTCCTGTTGCCGCTCGTCTCGGTGCTCAGGCGGCTCAGCGCGCGGTGGCACCCGTAACCAACGCCTTCAATGCGATGGGTACCGCGGTCAACCCGCTGCACCATAACAATCTCATCGGTCGTGGTGCGAAGGCGATTGTGAATCGTATGACCGACGGCGGTCTAAACGCGATGAGTAACCGGGTTCGTAACCAGTTGATGGGTTCCCAGAACGCATTTGTGTACGATATGGTCGGTGGTCGCGCTGGTGCCAATAAGGTCATTCACGATCTCGTTAACGCACCTGTCAACAACCACGGTGCCAGAACTCATCAGATCGTACCCGGATCTAATCCTAATGCTGCTCAGGCTATCGCGCACGCTAGTCCTCCGATTAAGTTGGCTGCTGCAACCGAAGCGGCGAAGAAGCGCATCAGCGGAACGTCGAATCAGACCGCCCACGAGATGACCGCTGCTGCGAATGCAAGTCGAATTGCTGAGATCGACAAGTATGCAACGCAAGCAACTCGTGATGCTGCCGATAAAGCACGCAATCTCGCGGCCGATGAGTACTATCGCCTAGCCGATCCGGTGGTTACCCCCGCTGACGCGGAACTTGTTGCTCTGTATCAATCTCCCACTATGCAGAAAGCGTTTGAGTTGGCCGAAGGGGTGTACGCGGATCGTCGTCAGGCGTTCCCGGGCGCTCCGGTCACGGTGCCACACCATCAAACGTATCGTACCAATGTTCCCAACCCGACAAACGATGTGTCGTACAGACCCGATCTGGATCTGACTCCTCCACCACAGCCGTCGGCTAGAGGGAATGCTGTTCCGACTGGTCGAGCTGAAACGAAGTTCCTGGGTGAAGATGGTCTGATTCATAGTTCCCCATCGTATGCCTCTTATACTGGTGAGCAACTTCACACCATTAACCAGGTGTTGAAGAAGATGGTTGACGACCCCGCTCAGTATGGATTCGATGCTTCCAAGGTCGAGGCGATGCGAGGTGTTCGTAACGATTTCCTCAAGTGGTTCGAAAAGCGAAATGAGAACTACGGGAAGGCTCGTGTCGCTTATCGTGATATGAGCGCCCCGGTGAACGAGGCGGATATTCTTCTGGCTATCAGGAAAGAATTGCTGAACCCGACTCTCGGTGACGCAACGATGTCCCTTCGCGCGGATTCTTTGTCGAGGTTGATTGACGACATCCCCCGTCAGAAGGCATTTATTCGTCGGTCTACCGGGCAACCCCTCGCCCGTAGAATTGACGATCTCGTTTCTGAACAACCAATGCAATCGCTGAGGAACATCCAGGACGATCTCGCTCGTGCGAAGATGGTCGAGACTCAGGCTAAGGGTGCGTCGAAGTTCGGTGCTGTTCTGGACGACACCGCACTCGGGGTTGAACTCCCGAGTATGCTCAATATGCCGATGACGATGCTGCGTGTCGGCTCGAATGCTCTCTCTGGTCACATCAATAACCGCATCGGTAACCGAGTTAGCGAGGCGTTGATGACTCCGGAGGGAACCACGGACATCGTACGCCAAGCATTGACTCGTGATAAGAACATTGACCGCGCCACCGCGCTGATGAACCGCATCGGGAACGCCGCGGTGCGGTACCCGTCCATCTACTCGATTCTGAATGAGGTCGAACCTGCTCCTCCAGCGCCGAGCGGCACCAGCGGCTCCTCGACCTGGGACACCGGAGGCGGTGCTGGTGTTGCCGGCGGCGGTGCGTCCCCTCGCATGCAGGGTGGGGGCAGCGATGTACCCGCCCGTCGGACGCGCCTAGACCCCCGTGGACCGGCCGCTCGTTGGTCGCGGGAGGTAGTCGCCGCCTCGCAGGCGACGGGCGTCCCCGTGGCCGTCCTGGACGGTGTAATGCGTCAGGAGAGCGGCGGCAACGCGAAGGCGCGAAGCCCGGTGGGGGCAATCGGCCTGATGCAGTTGATGCCCGGCACGGCCGCGGGGCTCCGGGTGAACCCGCACGACCCGGCGCAGAACATCCTCGGCGGCGCGAAGTACCTCAAGGCAATGCACGACAAGTTCGGATCGTGGACACTGGCCCTCGCTGCTTACAACGCCGGTCCTGGTGCGCTGCGGAAGAGTAAGGACAATCCGAACTATATGGTGTGGGAAGCACCGTACAACAAGGGTTACGCCGAAACACGGAACTACGTCGAGAACATCACCGCCGATGTGAAGAAGCGATACGGAGCATTCGAATGACGGAGAAGAAAAAGCGCGATTACGCTCTGTCGGAAGTTCCGGGAGCCGCTTCCAAGAACGCGCTGCGCGATATGAAGTCGGCGCGCGATGCGTACCTTCGCGCGGTTGTTTCGGGTGTGGATCCCGTGAAGGCTGTCGCTCGCGGTGTTGCTTCGGTTCCGGGTCAGGTCGCTGGACTTGCTGCTGGGTCGCTGGCGCACCTCTACACCCCCGAAATGCAGAACATCATCACGAGTAAGTACCCCGCCATCGCGGAAATGATGAACAGCGCCTCGTCGCTCGGCGAGCACTACAGGCAGGACTATGGTGGATGGGAGAACGTCAAGCGAACCGCCGCGGAAAAGCCGTTTCAGTTCGCGGGTGATGCTGCCGCGTTCGCGGCGCCTGCCGCCGGTCTCGCTCGTCGGGGTGCGGCGAACGCGTTTGCGAGCGGTATTCATTTCCCTTCGCCGAAGATGCGAAGGGGATCAATCCTTTTGAGCGGGAACACTCATCGAATCAACGAACTACGAGGTCGCCTGACCGCTCCTCACCCGTTGGAGGAGTTCGATGTGGACGCAACATCGGTCAGACAGATTCCTGGTGTGTTCACGAAACACCACGGGTTGCTTCGGAAGAACAATATCGACATTGGTGGTGGGAAGTTCGATGATGCCACTGAATTTCTGTCCAATGTCGGGGTCAACAGTCGCGTGATTGATCCATACAGTCGGACTCATGACCACAACAGACAAGTATTTGATGAACTCACTCGTGTCCCTCCCGACTCGGCGACTATCGCCAATGTTCTGAATGTCATTTCCGACCCAAGAATTCGACGGCAAGTTCTCGAAGACGCTCGTGATCTGACGATGCCGGATTCTCCGATCCTCATCGGCATTTACGAGGGTAACGGAAAGGGTGTGGCGGGTCCCGCGAAGAAGGGTAAGAAGACGACTTGGCAGAACAACATGAAAACAGAGTCGTACATGAACGAGGTCCGCGAGGTGTTTCCGAACGCTGTGCGGAAGGGTAAGGCAATCATCGCGTACTCACCAAAGAATCTTCACGGAGAGATCAGGGAGGGATTGGATTGATGACCGACACGTTGCAGCACAACGTCCCAGCATCCGATCCGGTCATCGAGAAGTTAGACCGCATCATTCGTATTCTTGAAGGATACAACGACGGCAAGAACTCGCGCCAACCAGGGATTGTCGAACGAGTGGAGTGGTTGGAGCGCATCGTCGCGTCCTGTACCGCCTTCTTCCTTGCGATCGCCACCGTCGTCTCGGGTGCGTGGGGGCTCCTGTTCTGGGGCCCCGCGGCGCACAAGTAGGAGGACCAGATGCCTTACCCGACGAAGACCAACTACTCCGAGCACTTCACCCGTCGCGAACTCGACTGTCACTGTGGGTGCGACACCCCGCTGTCCATCGAGAAGGAACTAGTCAAGACCGCCGAGGAGTTGGAGAAGCTTCGCGCCATCCTCGCGATGCCCCTGCACATCAACAGCGGGTACCGCTGTCCGACCTACAACAAGCGCATCGGCGGGGCGCCTCGCTCGACCCACATGGCCGGGCTGGCCGCGGACGTGTCGGCGAAGTGCTCGCCTTCCTACGTCGCCCTGTCGGCCGAGAAGGTCCTCGCGTACCACAACGGCGGCATCGGTCGATACGCCGGATTCACGCACGTCGATCGCCGCGGGTACGAAGCCCGCTGGGAGGGCTAGATGTACAACACGACCAAGGCCGTCCCCGACGAGGTATACCAGGCCGAGAAGGACGACCACGCCCACTTCCTCCGGGAGCTCCAGGACGTGGCGTGCTTCCTCACCGCGAACGGGTACCAGCACAGCGCCGCCACGGTGCGTCAGGCCATCGCGAGGTTGAAGTGATGGACGCGACCCCTCTCCCCCACATCACGATGGCGGCCTCCGTCCTCCTCGGCTACGGGCTCCGCATTGCTGCCCAGCGCGCCCACGCAACCGACGAGGGGGCGCGAGGTAAGTTGGCCGGGTTGACCATCCTCGCGCTGGGCCTCGGGGTTGCCGTGGCCCTCTGGAGCGGGAACTACGCGGCCCTGGCGACCCTGAACCCCGACGCTGCCATCCAGGCCCTCGTGGACCTGTCCGTGTGGGTGCTGGGCATCACGGGTCCGATGCTGGCTCCAGCGAAGGAACGAACCTAGACCACCCGGGCGGCGCGCCCTCGACCGTGGGAAGACCTCGGCGCCGGCATCGGAATGGTTGGGGCGGGAAGGCTCACCCGCAGCGCGACAAAGGGGACCGGTTAGTGCGATGGCCGGTCCCCTTTGTCGTACCCAGACAACACGAAACCCCCGCGTCAGGGACGGCGGGGGTTCGAGGTCCAGGAACTACGACGACGGTCTAGAATATCAGCGTAGCCCGGTCATCAATCACTGTCGGCTTTCGGTAGGCACGAGGCCGTTTGAGGTACCGTGATGACCGTTCCCGGAGGTGGCAGCTACAATACCGACTTGCGCCGGGGAGGCTACCGTGGCGAGGCGCTACCTGCCGTCTTCCCGGCGCGGATACTCCAGCGAGGAGTTCAAAGTCGGATCCATCAGCGAACATCAGGACGACATCCCGGGAGCTAGCCGCTCTAGCCGTGTCAACCGTTGAGCCCAGTCGCGTTACGTCCGGGAACCCTCGCGGGTGGCTGACTAGTTAACCTTACCACAACCCCGCGGGGAACGCAAGCGTCAGGAGGGAATTTTCCAAAGTACCCCGTGCCCCTCGGCAGCGGCGCACTCCAGGGCTCGCACGCTCGCGTCACCCCACGCCACCAACATCGAACCACAGTTGGGCGAGTCCCCTTGAACACAGTTCTTGTCTACGAACCGGACTCGCTTCTTGAGGAACAACACGGCATCGGCCTTCGCTACATACGAGTGAAACCAGTTGGTGTCGGTACGAGCGAATACTAGAGCAATACCGTTCTGGTGCTCGTGCATCTTCGCGAGCCACTTCGGTGTCTCGCGACCGTAGGGCGGATTCAACCAGACCCGACCAATCCAGGACTTACCGTAGCCGTCGTCCTTCTTTGTGTACACAATCATCGCGGGGACCCAGTGGATGACATCACGTCCCGGATGACACGGGTCAAGAGTGAACGTCAATCCCAACATTGTGAATATCTCGGGTGGTGTGTACCACTCGACCGTTTGCGGCGCTTCGTCGTGTTGGAAACTCATACACCCTTGCTCATTCTGTACTGCTTCACGGCGTTGCGTAGCCCCGCCTGCGTCGTTGCCTTCTCGTCCAGCGCCATCGCCTGCGCCTGGTCCATCGTCTTCGCGACGAGGAGGCGGTGGCAGACTACGGGACGCTTTTGTCCTTGGCGCCTGATGCGCCCGTTGAACTGGTCGTACAGGTCCAAGCTCCAGGTCAAGCCGAACCAGCAGACGTTGAAGCACGTCTCCTGGAGTCCGTCGATCCCGTGCCCTACGCTGGCCGGATGTCCGATCATCAGGGCACAGTCTCCGCGCTTCCAGCGAGCCATCGCCTGGGTCAATGCGCGCTCGGACTTGAGTTCGGTCATATTGATGGGGTTCAGACCAGCAAACCGCTTCATAATCCGCTCGGCCTCGTGCTTGAACTGGTAGGTGCAGAACAGCGGTTGACCCTGCAACTCCTCGATGATGTCTTCCATCTCGTCCAACTTGAGGTCGTGGATGTGCTCCCATACAGGCAGACCGGCGATGGGGTACACAGCACCACCGCTGACCTGAATCAACTTGTTCGTGAGGGATGCGGAGTTGAATACCTCGACATCAGCACCGGAGTCGAGTTGCGCGAAATACTCCTTCTCTAGCATCTCGTATATCTCGCGTGGTCTGCCATCCATCTCGACCTCGATGTTATTCACGATGAGGCTCGGCAGCGGGTTATAGTCTTCCGCGGACATTTCGAGTGTGATGTCCCCGATGAGGTTCTTGATGGTATCCTCGGTGTCCGGGAACGCGACCTCCTTGTATGGGCCGACCTTGTAGTAGAACCGCGTCTTGAACTCGGTCTTGGTCTTTCCCAGCCGTTCGCCCTTGTCCACAACGAGGAACTGACCGTGCAGGTCTTTGTACCCGTTGGACGCCGGGGTGCCGGTCAGGCCGGTGGTCCAGTCGAAGTGCTCGGCAACACGACGGAACGACTTGACTCGTTGTGTGCTGCTGTTCTTCATCTTCGAGATCTCGTCCCAGACGAGACCGTTAAACGGTAACGGCTTGCTCTTCTTGATGAAGTAGGTGTGCAGCGTCTCGGCGAGCCAGCCGAGGTTGTCGTAGTTGATGAGGTACACGTCGGCCTGCCGCAGCAGGGCGCGCGTGCGCTGGTCCTTGTCGCCGACCACCATCGAGAAGGTCAAGTGGTTCGTGTGCGCCCACTTCGCCGCCTCCTGTCGCCACACGAGCCGGCACACGCGGATGGGCGCGACGATGACCACACCACGCAGGTACCCGCACTTGATGAGGTGCGCGATACTGGTCAGCGTGATAGCGGTCTTGCCGAGTCCAGGATCTAACCAGAGCATAGATTGGGAGTGTGTACACTGGAAATTGATAGCACGCTGTTGGTACGTATGAAGGTTGTCCGTGGTGCGGATACCACTAATCTTGCCGAGAGTACCTACTGAAACCACGGCGGTAGTACCTCGTTTAAGTGTGCGAACTCTGAGCCGAAATGTTCGATGGCGACCTTATTGTACGCTAAGGCTGCTTCTTCGGGAGTGTCGTATCGTCCTATGTGACCGTTCAACTGGGCTCGCCACTTTTGGGTCGCTTTGCAGAACGACACACCTTTGTACTTACCTCGCTTTGCTCTCGCGTTCCCTAGGTTTTGCGAGTGAGTGCAGGGTCGAAGGTTCTCGATTCGGTTGTCGCTCCGATTACGGTTGATATGATCCAGTTCGTCCACAAAGTAACCGTGATGGTATACCCAGACAAGATGGTGAGCACGGTATATCTTGCCGTCTACCACGGCAACGACGTAACCTTTCTGATTGGTTGTACCTATCACCGCACCGGCGTTGTAACCCTTCACGGAAACCCGCCTCACGAGATTACCGCTCCGGGGGTCATAGATGAAGAGTTCGTGCAACCTCTCCTGAGTTAGCACCCCAGACACGCCGCGCAGATCCTATCGATCATCATCTTCCCCACCTCGATGTCGTCCACCACGTACACGGTGATGTTGTGCCCGCGGAGTCGCATATGCTCGCGCTCCTGCGCCGGGGTGGGCTTCTTCCCACCGGCTTTGAATTCCACGAAGACAACGTGTCCAGACGGATGGATGAGCATACGATCGGGCACCGCGGCTCGTGCAGGACTGGTGAACTTGTAGACCAAGAATCCCTTGTCGGATGCGTACTTACAGACGCGCGCTTCGATCCTCGACTCAAGCACCGTATCTCACCTCCATAAACGTCAACGCGCGCTGGTAGTCGTTGATGGTCTTCTCGTCGTCCCCCGCCGCGATCGCCGCACTCAGTCTTGCTCGCGCCTCCTTGATCTCGTTCTCTCGACGCTTACGCTCGAACTTCCGGCTCTCGTGCTCGGACCAGTACCATAAGACGGCGTACACGATGAGTGATCCGATGGGTAGGCTGACCATCAACCACCCGATCGACCAGTTGAACGCGGTATCGGCGACGGTGTTGATCGGCATATATGTGATGCCGTTCACCGTGATGTTGCGACCATGCTCGTTCATTAGAAGAACTCCCCGTAATCGAAAGCGTAGTTCATGTGGTTGCCGTCGGAGTAGTCTCGGTACCTGCGCCTACCAGGACGACGCACGTTCTTGAGTGCAGCAACCTGTTTGTCCGTGAGGAAGCGGTTCCGCTCGAATTGTTCTCGGCAACTTCTGACGAAAGTGTTACCGGGACACCGTAGTTCGGCAGAGTCGATGATCTTCTGGAACTCCCGGTACCGCACACCCGCGGCGTTCTCGACGGACTCCTGGAAGTTGACGAAGCGTCCACCCAAGCAGGGTGAGCAGTCATCACCGTCCCCACCAAGAGTCGGTGACAAGTCACTCATCTACTTCTCTCCGTTCTTGTCAAACCACATCAGGTACAGCAGGCAGCAGACCGCGTGACCCAGGTGGTGCTGACCACTCTCGTCATCGGTCGGGTCGTCCAGCCACGCATTGATGTGGCGCATCGCGGCGTCGTAGTACCGGGTACGTGCATCGGGGACGTGCTGCCAGTTACCGACCCCGTACTTCGCCGCGCCGAACTCCAACACCGCGAGGACCATCGAGATGGTGCCGGCGGGCAGGAGACTCCAGCGGGGCTTGCCGGCGTCGTGCTTGGTGCCCTTCTCCCGGATAGACGCCTTGGCGATGGGTGGTGCGTTGGGACACCGCTCGGCGAGGAACCCGTGGCAATTACACTTGTCGTTCATCGTTCGGCGCGCACCGAACCGCTCCTCGCAGGCCCGCATGAGGTCGTGCGCGGCGAGCTGCCGGTCGCGCACCGCTTCGTCCCGCTCCACCATCAATCGCTCCACGACGTCGCACAGCGCGGCGAGGTCCGTGGGCGCGCAGGCGATGAGGATGGCGTCATCTTCCACCACGTCCGCGATGGGCAGTATGGGGTCCGCGACGGCCGCCACCTTGAAGCGCCCCGACCGGAACCAGGTGACGCGGTTGCAACCGGCCCCAAGCGTTGCTGCGGCCAGCCGCGCCCGGACCGCCACCACCAGGGCGGGAAGGTCCTGTTGTTCGTTCATCTTACTTCAACCCCATTACTAACTTCTCGACCGCCTCGATGTAATACGAGTAGTCGATGTCAACCGGGCTCTCAATGTCCTTGATGTTGTTACACACCGTTACCAGCCGTCCCGCCTCAACGGAGAACGACCGCCATTTGTCGGGCTTGGTCTTGGTTGGTGGGAGCCACTTGGTCAGCGGCTTCGACTCGCCACCCCTCGTGACGATGTACCGCGTGGTGTTCTGCACCCGGGCATCGCCCCACTGGAGGTATCCGCTGCGGGGTACCTTGATGCGGAGCATAAAGTCGTACAGGTCGGGCCAGTTCTCGATGGTCTGACGGATGGGCGCACCCTCGACCAGCACCTTCTCGGCGACCTTGGGAACCACGAGGGCCGAGGCGTCCTGGTGCCAGCCGATGTCCCACTCGTACCGCCCCTTGCGCTTAACCCCGCCATCTTCCCGCACCGCGAGGTAACTGTTCACGTCGGCTACGCACATCCGACGGTACGTCACGTCTTCCAGGTTCATCTTGGTTGCATTCATCCACCACTTACAGTACGCTTGCCAACCGCACTCCTGGTCACGCGGAACGTGTACCGTGATGCCGTCGGTGTTGACCTGGATTATCCTGAGTCCGGGTACCTTCATCAATTGTTCTGCAAGCATACACAGGAGGAGTTGACCGTTCAGGGTGATCCTCATCGTGAACAACTGATCGAAGAACACGGAGAACGGGTTACCGCTGTCACCATACACCCCGTTGAGTGCGAGCTTGAGCATCGCCGACTCCGCGGACTTCTTGTTGTACTTCTTGCGTTGCTCGAACAGCCGGTCGTAGATGGCGACGAACGTATGCCCCAGATGCTCCGGATAAAAACCATTCTTGATTGCAAGGTTGGGGTAATACGAGGTCACATCGAGGTCCAGGATGACGTGCTTCTCGTCGGACTCGACAATCTCGTTCTCCGCGGAGCCGTGAATCCCACCAAGCCCGAAGACGAAAGTGAAGTCGTCCACCTTCGCGGTGATGTCCTTGAACACACCCTTGGTCTCGGTGATGCTCTGTTGCTTGAACCAGTCCAGCACCCGGTTCA
>Ga0208147_1000607_pt1 | contig 12409 bp, 14 predicted proteins | sample DEB3_08_DNA_FD_184520 | JGI IMG/M metagenome (GOLD analysis project Ga0208147, IMG submission 184520) | Aqueous microbial communities from the Delaware River and Bay under freshwater to marine salinity gradient to study organic matter... | ecosystem: Environmental > Aquatic > Marine > Coastal ... | reverse complement strand
TGGTCGACGTCTTCACGATGATCGCCACTGTATCGGCGTTCATCTCTGTCGACGTGATGTCGAGGTAATACATGCCGCTCGCGGTCGCGATTTCCGTGGCCTCGTTCGTGCAGTCCGTAAACGTGCCGCCGTCTTTCGAGACTTCTGAGTCCAGCCCGGCCGCACCGGTCACCAAGTCGCCATCGGCATCGTAGATCGGAAACGTGATGCGTAGCGCCGTGTTCTTAATCGGAATCGGGCGAGCGTCTGTTGATGCCATCTTAGAATCCTCTTCCTACGCGGGCCCAGCCTTGACGATGTCCACCGGTTCGCAATGCCATCGGTTGGCCGGCCGCCGTGATTCCGTCGTCGACCGACCAATCGTCGGCAGTCGACGGAGTCAACGTCGAGCCCGCAACGCACGACGTCCCGCCGCGAGTGTTTCCAGTGATGCTCGTATCGGTCGCGCTTGCCTGAGTCGCGCCGCTAATCAGGTAGGAAAACGTCGAACCGTTGATGTCGAGTCGCGCCGTATGCAGTGCTGAATTGCCGAACGTCGACCCGAGGTTCGTGGGGGTTCCCGTTACGACCTTACGAATACCGCCCACCGTGTTCGTGTAACGCGCCCCATAGTACGTCGTCGCCCCGGCCGCAAATCGCACGGCGGGTCCGATGCGATTCTGCATCGTGTTCACGCTCGCCTGCGTGATGATCGACCAATGATCCGCAGACGAAACGTCCGAATCGAATCGAGCCGATCCGTTGCTTGTCGACGAGTTGTAGCGAAACGCGGTGCCAGCGTTGTCCCACGTCCCGGCTACGCTCGTCCAACCCGTTGTGTTGCCGTCGTTGAAATCGTCGGAGTATGACGTCTGGGGCTTTTTCGGATTGAACTTGCCGCCCGATTTTCCGAGAAGTTCCGCCAAGAGCGGACCGCGAATCAAGTTCTTCCACTTGGCCGCCTGCGAGTAATCCACGCCCCAACGGTCGAGAAGTCCGCCGAGCACCTTCGCGACCAGCGTAGGGCCGCCCGATTTCGCGGCCGTTTCTAAGTCCGTGCGAATCACGTCACGGATTCGATTCGCGCGACCCGTGGCGACTGTTGACATCATAGGATTGGCGTCGAAAGCCTGCATCCAAACGCGAGAGTGATTCGACAGATGAATCTCTAGCAGCCCTTCCCGCGTCGGCAACAACGGTTTCGGTCCCGATTGTCCCGTGGGATCGGAGAGCGAACCAAGCACGTCTCCGATGCAATCAATGAGCGTCGTTCCGCCTGGATTCGCCGACAGTCCGAGCTTGATTCGCAACTCGTCGCGCGTCGCCGTGTCGGGGAGTAGTTCCCGACAATCACCGTAACCGAGCGTCACCGCATCCGCTGGCGGCGCGATGTTTGGCCCGTTTCCAGGGACCATGTCCGGCCACGCAAAGAAACCCCATCCCGATGATTGACCCGCACGGGCCTGTTCCGCTTCGGGGCGCAAGTCGAGCACCGCAAACGCACCTTCGGGCGGTTCGTGGCAGCTTTCGGCTGCGTTCCATGACCAGGGGTAGAGTGCGTATGTGTGGGGCATGTTGTTGGCGGATTACTCGTCCGTAATTTCAATTCCGCGCCACGATCCGTAGGAATCGCCGGCTTCGGCAGGTGGCAGGTTGAGCGGTGGCGGTGGCTGCGTTCCACCGATCGGTGGCGGGAGTTCGGAGACAGGCGGATTTTTTCGAGCCATGCAATTCGGGCACGGGTTCAACGTGTCGCCATAGCCATTCAACCCGCCGCACGTTCCGCACGTTGGCGGGGCACTATGCCCGCACTCAAGACATTCCGCCATCTGTCACCGTCCTTACCAAGTTCCCGCGTGAATGAAACAGGGGCCGCGAACGATCAGCGAAGTGTCGGGCCGATCATCCAATGGAGCGGCCAGGGTCGGCAAGTTTCGGTGCTCGACTTCCCGCCTCAGCGATTCCGCTTTGGCCCTTCGATAGTCGACCGCCAACAGCCCCGAAAACAGCATGATGATCCACAGAATCGCCAGCCCCAATAACACTACTTGGAACCCTTTGCGGAGTCGGTAGTCTCGCTGGATGAATCGGGCCGTGTCGCTTGGTCCAGCCGTCCAGCCGTTGGCGTGAAGGTCAAGATCAACCTCCGCAGGATCAGCCGACCCGAGTCGCTGCCCCAATCGACGATCAGCGCCGCCAGGATGACGAGAGCCGCTATCAGCTTGTGTTGTTCTGGCCACTGGGAAACTCCAATCAAGCAAAGTCCAAAACTCGCGCCACCAGAAATAATCGTGCCGGCTGCTAGGTGGCGAATGAGCGCCGCGATTCGCTTCTTACCCTTGGACCATTCTTCGAGCGTGTCAAGCCGTCGCGCCATCGCAATGACCGAGGATGCCGCCGCCGTGGCTGCCGACACGCAAAACGGATCAGCCCAACACCAACCGTAAATCAATCCGTTTTGGTCTGGTGCCATCCGTGAATCTTTCTATGGGCGGTTCACGTTACGAATGAAGATGCCCCGCGCGTGCGAAGGGCGAAACACGCGCGGGGCCGACCGGGGCGGCGGTCGTTTGCGTTACCGAAGAATGATTGCCGGAGATTGACCCGGAGCAAGAACGTGCCGTCCGGGAATCACTAACGGTTGCGGCCCCACGATCACCTGTTGACTCGGCACAACGACCGATTGCGGAACCACGATGCCTTGCGGTGCGATGATGGCCGCCGCGTTGCGCGGGCCGACGATGACCGATTGGGCCGGCTGCCGAACGACCACCCGTTGACGAACGCCTAGCGGGCCGCGACGAACGACCACGGTTCCGGCGAACGTGGGAGCGGCCACGAGAGCCACGAGAATCGCACACAACACCGCGACGACGAGCCGCGAACGATGAATCTTTCGACCATTCATAGGATCACCTACCTTTCGTGCGGACGAATCCGCGTTGAGTGTTACCTTAACTTCGTGAGTGCCGCCAATTCCTGAATCAGTTGCCCCTTTTCCTCAGGTGACAACGCAACTCCCTTGGGCATCTTGCCGGACATAACCGCCTTCACCGCCGACATGCCGGGCCCGCAATCGAGGGCCAATCCGGCGTCGTAGAACAGCTTGCCTTTCGGGGCTGCGAGGTCTTGCCCGTGGCAACTCGCACAATGCTTGGCGACCAGCGACGGGCCTTGCGGCGTGACGGGAGCGGCCGGCTGCAACGTGTCGGCTTGTGCTCCACCACCAACGGCCGAGACGGTGCCGGAGTCGGTGGCCGGCTGTGTTGGTGTGCCACCTGTCGTACCGGCTTCGACCATCCATTGGCCGTTGGCGTTTTGCGTGAGCTTGATGGATTGCGAGGAAGATCGAGTCGAATTGAGTTGTTGCGGGGCGGTGAGTGCCGCCGCTTGCATGGCCGGCTGAGTCGCCGAGAGAGTGAGGGCCAAACTCGCCGTCTGGTTGTAGCCGTTGAGCCCCTGTTGGGCGAGCGATTGGGCCCCCTTCGTCAATTCCGCCGCTTGCCTCAGAACCGCATCTGGCGACAACGTGTAAGGCTGGGCCGCCTGTGTCAGCCCGTAGACCGATTGACCTTGGGGAGCCAAGAAAGCCGCCGCACCGTTCGGAGCATTGTAGTTGTTTTGGATGGTCAACACGGTAGGAGTGGCCGCATACGGTGCCACCGCGAACGAGTCGACCACCGCGACACTCGCGAACTTGCAGCGTCGACCGAACAAGCCGCATCGAGTGCAGGCGCTCGCCGATTCGGCCAGGGTGCCGACGATCAGCAACGCAAGACACAACCACAAACACGATTTGCAGCTTTTCATTCCTTGCCCCTTACATGCTTGTTTTCAACGGCCCATCGTTTCACGTCGATGACCTTGCCTTGAGACGTTACCACCCAAAAATCGGCCTCTAGACGACCGTATACGCTTTTGCCGTCAACCGACGGAACAACGTAGAACCGCCCGCCATCTGCCAACTTTCGCAGTTCGTCGCGGGCCTTGATTCCCTTTTCAGTCTCACGCGCCCACTGTTCACTTGTGAACGACTTGAAAGGTTCCGTTTGGCGAGTTCGCGACACTTCCCAGCCGTCCCAGTTGTTCGCACGGATAGCCTGATTCACGAGCGAGACGACACCGAACGGGAGCAAAATGTCGCCGTTAACCGTGTCGACGTCATGGATACGGACGCGAACCACCTCGCAAGCGTTGGCGGGAAGTTGAACAGGGTCGGCAGACAAGATGACTGCGAGAAATGCCGCTATCACTTCGACACCTCCCGCCGCTTGGCCGCCAACAATGCGGCATCTTGAAAAACCGTTTCCCAATCCGTTCGATTTACCCCTACGCCGATCCGCAAGAATCCCACCACGGGATCGGCTTCCACGGTCGGATCAATCGGCCCGAGTACATCCGCCAGCAAATCGCCTTGATAGTCCTTGGGAGGCTTGAAACCGAGTTCGAGAGCGGCGCGGCCGGGATCAACCAACCCGTAGTCGTAGTCGTGAATGATGCTCGTCGTGAGTTGCCCAACCTGGGCCACGATCGACTTCGACGGGTCAAACTGAAGCCCTGCCGCACAGCGATAAACCGCCGTGGAGTAATCGCGACGAGCCCGAGCTAGCAACCCGTCCGCGTGTTCGATGTCCAAAGCGTAGAACCCGGCAAGTTTGTCGACCGCTTCCTCGCGCGAGATGCCGAGCTTTGACAAGTCCGCGAACACGTTCAAATTGGATTTCAACAACGACTGAACGTCGTTCCTGACCGTTCGCCACCCGTCTTCGCCTTCGAGGGCATGGCAGGAAATGCAAGATCGGGCCGGTTGCAATCGCGACGTGTGCGGCGGCGGAATCGTATGATCCCGCACCAAATCGGGCGGGGCCTCGTCCACGATGTTTCCATTGGCATCGGCCAGCAGGTAATCGTGCAACCCGTTCGGCTGGGCTACGATGATTTCGCTGCCGTCGTCGTCGAAGTCGATGAGATTTCGTAGCGGGTGCGAGTTCGCCTGGATATTCCCATCCTTCACGTCGCGGGTAATGCTACCGAGCCCACCGGAGAGCGTGGGGAACAGGTCGACCCGTCTCGACTTCGCGGTCACTCCCGACCGGAACATGGCCGCGCGTCGCTCGCCTCCCACCTGCTGAGTGGTGCCAACGAATAGCCCGCGTTGACTCAACCAGTTATCGAGGGCCGTTCCCTTTTCGGGCTTCTTGATCACCTGCCGAAAATTGTAGTAGGCCCCGCCGTTCAAGGTCGAAAGTGCCTTGACCAAGAACCAATCCGCCCGGTACACGGCACCCACGGACAACGAAAGATTCGCCAAAACCGCCGCATGATCAGGGGCAATAATCGGGGCGACGATTGCCAGCCCTTCACCGGCGTCGATGTTCGAGGCTGGAACGTGGAGATACGGATCTTGCCTTGCGAGCGAATCCCAAGTGGCAATCGTTTTGACCAACGTGTCAGCACGCGGGGATAGTCGCCGCAAGTCATAACGGATCATCCACCCATTGGCGATGACGGTGCCAAGTTGGATCGTTTGCGCGTGTGAAACCGCCGTGTTCACCCCGAAGTTGAGCGCCGGCACCCATTGTTCGTTGCCCCAACTGGGAATCGCGAGATAGCGTTGAAAGGGTCGATCGGTTTCGGGGAGTTGAACCAGATCGGACAGAGCCCACCCGGTCCAATCGGCGGGGCCAGGGAGCTTTTCGAGTTCGGCACCACGGGCAACGGTTGCGACCAGCGAGATGGCCGACACGATCAGCGCGAGCGCACAGAACCACGTCAGACGGTACACCTCGTCGCGTAGTTCGCTGATTCGGCTTCGGTCGTCGTCGCTCATTGGATCACTTTCCGAAAACGTGGAGAGCGCCGGCAATCATCAAGCAAACGCCTGCAATCGCCAACGCAACACACGGAACCGCGTAAATCGGAAGCAACACCATCCACCATGACCAGTCAATTACTCCGCACAACTTGAGGGCAACGAACAAAAGCCCTAGTGCCATCGGAAACGAAATGCCGCCACCAACGCCAACCTTCTTTGATTCTGCTCGCATAACTCGCCCCTCTATGCTTGAACCTCCCGCCCATCCGCAAACCGCACGAACACTTTCCCGCCACGAGCCAGCACCCGCAACAATTCCGCTTCGCCTTCCGGCGTCGTCGGGATCGGCTTCGGCTTCCCACGATTCGGGTCCGCTGGCCCGTACCTCGCCACCACTTCCGCGATGTCGCCCGCTTGCGGCCACCCGATGCGAGACGAGTAGAACGGAGCCATCAACGCCCCGCTTTGCTCGCCAAGGTGAGACACGCCCAGCCCGTGGCCGAGTTCATGCGTCAGCACCCGCACCAAATCAAGCCGATTCGTGGGCGGATTGTCGGAGATCGTCCACGCCTTGCCTTCCGCCGCGTCCACGTTGCAATCCAACGAGTCGACTGGCGAGATTCCCGGATAGGGCAGGTAGCATTCGGCCAACTTCCCGCCCGGCATTTCGCGGATGAGTTTGAATTCGATGTTGGCCCGCGTGTTGTTCTCCACGACCTCCACCGGGTCAATCCCGCACACCGCCGCCCATCGCTCGAACGCTTCTCGGATCGCGTCCCGGTAGGCGTCTTGCGTAAATTGCGGAAGCGGAGAGATTACCCGCCATGTAATCCGCTTGTGCGGCCACCGAGGAAGACCGCCCGCACCGATGGGCGCGGATGATCCTTGATGGTTGCAGAAGCGGAAGCCGTCGAAGTTGATGTCGTCGGACATGGCGGGTCATCCTGGTTGACTTCGTTCCGTGGCCGATCACGACCACCGCCGCAACGTGTCGCAGATCACTTCCCCGCGAGCGCGCCCACCAACGCCTTGAACAACGGCAGGAATTTCTGAGCCGTTGCCAGCTTCGGGAAGAACGGGACCAGCAGCCCGAACAACGAATCGAAATCGATCTTGCCGAGCACTTCGGCCGCTTGGAGAGCTTGCGGGCCGCCACGTTGTTCGCTCGCGTCCTGAATGAACGCCGCTCGAATCTGTTCGAGTTGTCGCGGGCGGTTCGTCGCCGCAATCAACGCTTCACCCTTCTTCTGGTCGAGCGTGCCGTCTTCCACGTTCTTGCGGATTGCGTCGCGGGCGACTTCTCCAAACTCGCGACGCTTCGCCCGTTCGTCTCGTCGTGCCTGCCGCCGCTCTTGTCCTGCCCGTGCCATGATTCGCCCCTTGAAAGAAATGCCCAAGAAAGACCACGAAGGACTTCTCAGGCGGGAAGCGAATCACAAATTTCAAAGCACGTCAAACGGCTTTACTATCTTCGCGCGTCGATCCTCGCACGTTGCAGGTCGATCTTTCAACCAGCATTCAACCACCACCGAGGCACAGCCGCACAATCGCCGCAAACTCGCCCGCGTCCGATGGCGACAACCGCAACGGGAATTCGTCGCGATGGGGAATGCGTCGATCGAAGATCACCATGAGCCGTTCGGCCAGGATGGCGACGATCTTTTGCATCCGCTCGTACTCCGCGCCAAAGGTCAGTTCATCGAGTTCGTTCGTGGTGCGAATGTGGAGCACCGCCACCCGCCGCCAATGGGTTCGACGTTGGCACGTTTGGCACACTTCCACCTGCGGTCGACCAGGTCGGTTGTCGAGCGGCGTTCCGCATTCGAGGCAATGCCGGATGATGTGTCCCCACTTTTCCGGGTTCTTCAATTTCGGATCGTCCATGCGTCTTGCCTTCCTCCGTGCTTGCCGCCACCACTGAGCCGAAAATTTTTCTACTGCCGACATCGAAAACCCTTCCGTGAAAAAAACTCGATTTTTTGCCGCCCACCGACTTCCGCCATTCACTCGCCGCCACTCATCCACGAACATTGATCCCTTCCGCCGTCTTCCGAATTTGCTCCCGCCACTCGTCCAGACTGCGCGGCCGATCGTCGCCCAGATCATCCGGCCAGCCGAACATGATCCCCGCGCGGCGGTTGATCCGCCGATTGCCACTGGAAGCCGTCCAGTCGCTCGGAAATCGCGTCGCGACGAGGTAGGCTCCGTTGGGCGTGGTGACCTCGCAGAATGCGTAGGGCGAAGGCTGGGGGCCGTTCCTGTCGATTTGCTGGGCACCGCCCTCCCCGCACCCCTCGCCAGATGCGGCCAGCGTCGGGGTGATCGAGTTTGCTGGCCGGTTCGACTCGTCGGAGCCCGAAAAAATCGCGTTTTTTTTCTCGTCTCGATTTTTTGCGTCGCAGACGGAACAGCGAATTTTTTTTGCCTGCGAATCGAACCACCCGAATTGGGCGACTGAATGCCCGCACTCGAAAAAATCGCGTTTTTTTTCGTTTTCCGAGGCTTGCGAAAGTTGCGAGAGAATCGACATGGAAAAAATCGCGATTTTTTGGGGTTAATTGGTGGTCGGTTCTGGCAAGTCCCATTGCCGTTTTTCTAATGGGACTTACCTAAGTTGAAATGCTGTAATCTTTTAAGTGCTTTATGTCCCATTAAGTCCCATTTGCGAGGGTTCGACTCACTTCACACGTAAGACACATATACGCTTTCCTTACTCCCTCTATATCTCTCTTTTCCTCTATTAGCTGAATGATCTAAGAATCATGGGACATATGGGACATAGTAAGGGAGATAAGGGGTTACGAAAAACTTTCAATGGGACGGCAATGGGACTCGCATGGGACGAACGTCGCGAGAGTGGCAAAAAATCGCGTTTTTTTCGTTTTGAAATTTCAATAGTTGATTTCATCATCATCGGAATTCAAAAAACCGAGATTTTTCACCGCTTCGCCGTTCACCGAGTCAACGCGCCAGCGGACGCCAAATAGAAAATATTCGCGTTTTTCTTGCGTCCCCAATTTTCGCCGTTCAACACTGGGAAAATTTTTGCGAATTTCTTTCCCGAATTGGCGAGCGTCCAGGATTCGATAGTCCGAGTCCTTCGCCCATTTTTTGTAGACGCGATAAACGTCGTCGGAGGAAATCGAGAAATCTCCTTCGGCTTCCAGGAATTCCTTGAGAAATTCCCGCGCGGGGTTCGCCTCGCAACGGTAGTCGTCAATCGAGGCTTCGGAAATTTTCGACTCCGTGAAGCCGCCTTGCTGACGAAGCCGAATGAGCCCCTTGAGTGCCCAGTAGAACATGCCGGGTAGCTCGCCTTCGTGCTCCCAGTATTCGGGCTTGTCCATTCCAGCGATGCGTTCCGATTTCTTGATTTGGACCTGAAACGGAATCAGGATGATTCGTCGCCAGAGTCCTTGGGATCGGTCCTTGAAGTAGGGGCGTTCGTTCCACGACATGACGAGCCGCGCCGTGGGGCTGACTGAGATCCGCGAGAGCCCTTTGCGGTTCATGGAAACCCGGTCGCCGCTGGCGAACCGCTTGATAACCGCTTCCATCGCATGATCGACCGTCTTGGGAACGTCAGCCGCGATGTTGGCGAGCTTGCCCAGCGTGTCCGACATCGCGAATTGATCGGCGAAGTCTTCAAGCGAGAGGCAAGAGCAATTGTCCTTGCCGATGATCGCCGTGAGCCCGGCCAGGAAGGATGACTTGCCGTTGGCTCCTTCACCTTCAAGGCAGAGCAGTTTTTGGTGGCTCGTGTCGGGCAGGAGGAGATAGCCCGCGAATTCCTGGAGGATCTTGATTCGCTCGGGGTCCATTTCGAGGCATTTTTCCAACATCGCTTCCCACTTCGGACAAGTCGCGTTCAGGCGGAATTCGTAGGGAAGGCAGACGGTGGAAAACCAGCGTTCGGTGTGCGGGATCAAGACATCGTCGTCCCGCCCTTCAAGGATCGCGTCCAGGTCGATGAGCCCGTTTTTCATGGCAATGAGCGTGCGACGCCTGCCGGAATTCTTGCGCGAGTCATCAAGCCATGTCAAAAGCTCGACCGTGTCGGGGACATAGCAAAGCGAAGCCGTCGCCGTAAGCACGTTGGACAACAGGGAGTTCGTCACCTTGGTTGCCACGGCCTCCGTTTCCCCGAGTGCTCGGCGATATTCGGCAATCCGGTCGAATTCGGCTTCAATTGCCGCGGCAAGCTTGGACCGCAATTCCTCCTCCGCGATTTTCCGATACTTCCCGCGCGCCGGCTTCCATCCCCACCATTCGCCGCGCCAGAAGCGGAGAGCCCCGCCGCCGTGGGCCTTCGCATACTGGTCGAGGTTCATGCGGGCGAGCCGGTGCGGATCGTCGTCCGCCTTCTTGTCTCCGTTGTGAGATGGCTGCTTGGCCGTTACCGTCTGTTTCTTGCCGTCGTAGTTGATCCGAATTTCGACACCCGGGGCGACTTTGAAAATCGGGGCCGACTCTTCGATGGCCGCCAAATCTTTGAACGAGTGGCCGGCGCAAAGGTAGTCGCGGAGATCCTTCCCGTGCGATGACTCGACCGCATAGGGCAGGCGAATCTGACGCACTTCCTTGGCCGTGGTCGTCAGGGCGGGTGACCACTTGGCGTTTGATCCGTCTTCCCCGGGTTGATCGGCGTCGTGCAGCACCCGGGCGAATCGATCGGCGAACAAGTCCACCATCCACGAATGCGGAATCTCGCCCGCGCCGTTGGCGTTCGTCACGAATCCGACATGGGTTGGAACGTCCGAGAGCGAAAGAGCGGCCAAGAGATCGGTTGGCCCTTCGAGCTTCCACAAGTGCGTACAGATGGGCGACGTGATGGCGGTCAGGTCGCACATGATCCCGGGCGAGCTACCCGGAGCCAACTTTACCTTGACCATGTCGAGCGTCGCTTTCCCGGTCTTGTTGTCCCGGGATTTCTTGGGAAGCGGCCCGCCTGCGATGTTGTAGAGCGTCCATCCGCACGGAGTCACTTCGGAGATCGGCTTGCCGCCCTGGACGGCTGCGACGGCTTCGGCACCCCAAACAGGGATGGCGATGACGACGCAACCAGCGTGCTTGGCCTTGCGAGCGCCGACGCGCTGCAACGCGATTGGCAACACCCCGGGTTTCGCTCGAATGCACCACGAAGCGGCGTTCAGGTCGTTCCATTCGAGGAAATCCAAAGACTCTTCGGGGTCCGATGGCGAGTCTTTCTTACCTCCCTTCTTCCCCTTAGCTTCCGGCTTCACCCCGAGGTACTCGGCAGCGAGTTTCACCGATTCAAGGAAATCACAACCCATCATCCATTGGATGGCAGCGAAGAAATCGCCGTTGCGTTCCGAGAAACACTGGTTGCAAAGCACAGCGCCGGCCGATTCGTCGATGAGTCGGAATCGATCTTGTCCGCCGCACTTCGGGCAGGGGCCGTGATTGCGGGATAGGTGGTCACGTTTGATGCCGGCCACACGTTCGAGTAGTTCGAGGGTGCGACCAGCGGCGGCGGATCGGACGGTTTCCACGTCAAAATGAGCGTTGGTGGATGAGGTCGAGGAGGCGGAAGACTTCGGGGCCATGTTGGGAATCCATTCAGCGAGCGGGACGAACTGGGCAGCCAGGGCGAGCGATTCGATAGAGAGAAACAGGCGGGTGGGGAGTTCCCGCCTATTCAAAACGCCACCCGAAAAGACGAGCGGCGCGAGCGTGACGAACTAGTCGAACATGTCGTCAATGTTCGAATCGGTGGCCGGCATCGCGGGCGATTGCTCGACCGTCGCGGCTGGTTGCTCGACCTGCTCCACCGTGGCCGATTCCTCCACCGTGGCCGCCTTCGCTTTCCGCCCACGCTTGGCCGGCTTGGGCTTCTCCGCTCGATCCGCTTCGGCCATCGCCCAAGCGTAGCCGCGTAGCCAATCGTCACCGCGATCGGTTCCCGGCATGTAATCGTAGGTGCCGATGCCTTCGCCGTTCTGAAAAGCGTCTCGACCATTCCCCCATGACAATTCGGAGGTTACTGGGGTTGCAACATCGCCCCTCTTTTCGAGTTCTGCGATTCGATATTGCAGCCAGTTTTCCATCGCCTGCGGTGGCATCTTTTCCCACTGCTCCCAGGTGGGGCAGGTGGAGCCGGTGCCGTCGAAGGATTCGCCGCCAGTGGCCGGTTCGGTGGCGGTTTTCGTGACTGTTCCCGCTTCGTTGGTCGCCTCGTCAACCGGCGTCCGCTGAACACTCGCCAGAATGTCACGGTCCCGATTCGCCGATAGCCAACCGATCACCGCGTTTTCGATCATCGTAATTTTCGCTTCGCCGATCCCCTTCGGCCACTTCTCGCGACCCAAGGCGATTTCCGAGCGAAGGTCTTCGAGTCGCCCAACCGTGGTGACCTCGCATTCGACGAGCTTCGTGACGAGCGACCGAGAAAGCCCGTGGGCCTGCAATTCGGCCACGGTGCAATCTCGCCAAGCTTCAGAGTTGCCGGAACCGATCCCGCTTCCCGTGGTCGATTCTCCAACCGACGATCCTACGAACATGGCCGACGATCCCGACACACTCGCACCATCCCCACCAAATTCACCAACCGTGGCCGATTGTCCCGCCGCAATCTTGGCCGCTCGATCCGCCGCC
>Ga0208147_1000602_pt1 | contig 12443 bp, 22 predicted proteins | sample DEB3_08_DNA_FD_184520 | JGI IMG/M metagenome (GOLD analysis project Ga0208147, IMG submission 184520) | Aqueous microbial communities from the Delaware River and Bay under freshwater to marine salinity gradient to study organic matter... | ecosystem: Environmental > Aquatic > Marine > Coastal ... | reverse complement strand
GGACGGGGGTGGTTAGGATTGCTTGATCGCCAGAAAGCTTTGCCAATGGCCGGAAACCGTGGTGTTGTCGGCGCTGGCGGTGGCAACCATGCGAAGGTCGGAATTGGGCGGAACAATGGCGTATGGAGCAAGCTCCTGGGTATACGTGCTTTGGGCCGCGGTTCTAAGGGACATTTCAAACCCAAGCGGGCGCCACACACCGCCCTGCGCCCTATATTCCATGTCTATGTCTACGTTGACGCTGGTATTTCCTTTTGAAATTGCGGCGTATACCTTGGTGATAATGCAGTAATCTTGATAGCTAAACGAAGTGGCGCACTTTTCAGACTGATTTTGCCCAGCGGCAACCATACACTTTACGGCCGATGCCGTTTGCGGGACGCCAGCCGTGACCGTTACGCTGGTTGAGGCATAGGCGTAAATATTTCCCACAAGATTGGACGCGGGAGATTGAAACGTCCCATTCGCAACATATATCCGCGAGCAACGGCTAAGGGAGGTTGTAAGGGCAGCTGGAGTTTGGCCGTTCAGGGTAATGTTTTGCGTGGCAAAAATTAGGTTGTTGTCAGCGTCGTAATAGTGGCCCTCAACGCTTAATGTCCCAGCGTCCCCGGTGCTGGACGAAACCAGATAATCAATCTTATTGGACGTAAGGAAGGTTTCGTGCGACTCCGATGAGGGCAGAGTCATAACGGTAACGGTTCCGCTCGACGCATTGGCGGTTCGGCCGAATTTTCGCAGCGTCTTGGACTTTACGGCGACAGCATCGCCGTACTGCTCCTGAATTTCCTTGATCGCCAAGGACACCCAAGGATCGGATATAAACTCGGATGGGGTTTGTTCGGTTGTGACTGCCATTGTTTTTTTTGCCACGCACGGCCCGAAAAAACACAGGACGGGGTTAGATAATGAACTTCCTGGGCCTGGGCGCGTGTTGCGCCACTTCCTCGGGAGATGGGTGGGGATTAAGAACAACCACGTTTTCCGCGCCCTTCCCCGTTGGATCGAAGCGGACCAAGGCCCCGGGAACGAACCCCAGCTTGTAGAGTTCGCTCCGGTCCCGACCGTCGTATCCCCGGATTTCCTTGGGCAGGAAGGGGCGGGCGTTTCCTTCCCTATCCCGAAGGATGCAGCACCCGGCCTTATCGACGAGTTCTAGAATGCCCGTCGCCTCGCCCTGATCCCTGGCGCGGATCATTTTTTCTTCTTGTGCCTAGCGACGACTTCCATGATGCCGCGCACCCGTTCCTGGGACTGCGGATTCTGGTAGTAATCCCATGCGCCCATAAGTGTTTGCGCCTCGGCTTCGAGGGCGGCGACATCGGTACGCCCAGCCGTATTCCCGGCGTCGTCCGGCATGAACTTGGATTGCCCGGTTTTTTCCAGAACTTCTTCCCACGCCTGGATTTCTTGGGCCGTCATTTCATTGAACCCAAGAGCCTTGACCTTATCCGCGCCGATAAGGGCGCCGACCTTCCCCTCCACGAAAGAAATGCGTTTGTCCGCGTCGTCGCCGAGGATTTTGCGGTTGGTTTCCAGTTCCTTGGAAAACGATTCCCGCTGCGTGGTGATCTTGCCCAACTCCGCTTCGGCATACGACGCGGCGATTTCCATGAACTGTTCATTGGACAGACCGGCCTTGTGCGCCAGCGTCTTGCCGAGATTCCAGACCGGCCCGGCCTTGTCGAAAACGTAGTAGTATTTCCCGTCTTCCGGCTTGTCCGGGGCCTTGTCCGTCAGAACGAGATTGCTTTTAGACAGGCGTTCGAAGATTGGCCCTTCCTTCGGCATGGCGATTTCGTACGCATCCGGGCTTTCCGGGCGGTTGGCGAAAATCTCCTTCTCGATTTCCGGTTTCAACGCCTCCTTGCCCTTGGCAAACCGACCGGATAGGTCTTGGTACGCCATAGCCATGGTCTGGACGTCGACTTCGTTCTTGTCGGTATTCCAGAACTTATCCGGCGCCCAATCGGGTTTTGCCGATGTGGCATTGGGGGTCGCTTCGGCGGCTGTCCCCGTGGGGGCCGCTTCAGCCGGTGCTGCGTCTGCCATGCTCGATTCTCCGTTCGATCAATGCGACCAGATAACGCTGGCCTTCGATGTGCCGTAGTTCTTCCGTACTCACCCCAGCGCCCTGAAGGTTGTTGATCGTGATGGACTTCAGGTACGCCAGGAACTTCTGCGCCACAGGCTCGCGGAACGTTTGCGCCGCCCATCGGTTCAATTCTTCCTCGTCATCGACCTTGCGCTTGATCCCGTCCGCGCCGAAGGTGAGCCCGGCGACGTTGGCTATCCGCTCGCGGGTGCGCTCGGTAATGCCGGTCATTTCACCCACCCGTCGTTGAACTTGCCCTCGTTATCCGTGTACCGGACGACAATCGAACTGCGGGAATGGCCCGATTTGTTTTCGCCCATGCGATGGACCGTCTTCCTGAGAAACAGGCAGGCATCGCCCAAGCGGAGGTTGATGGGAACCTTTTCGAATTCCTCGATGTCCGATTCCGATATCCGCATCTGTGTCAGGCCGTTCGGCACGGCTTCCCTGACACCGTGGATTTCCTTCGCGTGGCTTCCCTTCGCCATGACCATGGTGCCGTTTTCCTCGTTCACCTCATGCAGCCAGGGGAACCAGAGGGTGATCGCGTTGCCGTTGACGAAGTAATCCGCTTCGGAATGCCAGTCGTACCGAAACCGTTCGACCACCGACTTGTTGAAGAACACGGAGCAATCCGCCGTATAGGCCGGGCCGGTGATTTCCCACGTCGTCGTCATCAGGATTTTTGGCAGCACTGAAATCTTTCTACCCGGGATCGTTTCGGGAAGTTCCTTGCAAAAGCGGTAGAAGGCCTTCTTGTCGGCCGCTTCCAATTCCTCCATCGCCTTCAGGATGTCGGCGCGATTGGCCCCGGCATGGATTTTCAGTAGATCGCGGGCGTAAATCCAAAGGCCGGTCAGCAAATCCATCGGGATGGCGTTTCGGATAAACACGTATCCGTCGCGGTTCAGTTCGTAGTTCATGCGGTCGGCGGGTTCCCCTGGGCCGCCGCAAGGGCCTGCATGGCCGCGATGGCTTGCTGTATTTGCTTGGATTCGATCTTTGAACGGATGACGTTCGGATCGGCGGAGAACTTGCGGGCGAGATAGCGCGAGAATTCCTCGGCGTTAATCGTGATCGCCGCCTGTTGCGGGCCGACCGTTTGATTGAGGACTTCGGCCAAGCGGACGTGGCGAAGGATGTCGTCTTGTGCCTGGGCCCGGGTGATTGGAGCCAAGGGGCGGACCTTAACGAACTTGCCGTCGATCTTGGGTAGTTTGATCGCGCCCTGCTTCTGGCGGATGTACGCGACCCGCTTGATGGTCGGGACGAACAATTCCGTCAGGACGCGGTTGTAGGGGCCGGCGAATCTGCGAGCCCGAATAGAGGCACGTTCCAATACCTCGGTCGCGGACATGGGCGTCTTGTCCGTGGGGCCGAGGTCGTTGGCGAAGAAAATCTTATTGATCTGCTGTTGAAGTTCCGAAACCACGAGCGAGGACACGTCGAACCCCGAGGTTCCCATATCCAGCCGGGTGATGCCTCCGGACCCCGGAGCCTTCGGGATGATCGTCCTCGGTTCGATCCTGACGGTATCGAGGTTCAGAATGCCGTCGTCTTCCGCCTGCCAAATACCAGAAATAGCAAGGTCGGCGTTTTCCAGAACGAATTGCTTGACGAGGTTCACGGTCTTCACGTCGGGAAGGGCGGTCATCGCCGGGCCGCGCCCAATGACCTCCCCGGGAACGCGGGTAAATGAATGATCGATGAAGGGTTTCGATCCTTCGCCCTTCGCCGTCGAATGCTGTATTTTCTGCCCGCCGTTTCCTTCGGCCTTCGCCAGGAACGCGCACGATATCCAGACCTCGGAGCCCTTCTGGTTCCAATCCCGCATCGCCCCCTCGACGACTTCGATATCCTTGTCGGGGGATTCCTTGATGCAGCGTTGGATTTCCTCGGAGAATTTTCCGTTCGGGAACACGACGGGAAGGCTCGCGGCCTTCACCTTCTTCGGACGGAACAGGCAATCGATATCCCCGTAGGGGCCGGTGTCGAAATAATTGTCGGACAACGGAGAGGCGCGGAACCGGACGGGCTCGGACGAATCCCCCTCGTCCGCCAACAGACACCCTGTACCGATGGCCCAATCCATCAGGGCTTCGTGCGCTTCGTTGCGGAAATTCGAACTATTGACTGTGGTGATGATGTCTTCCGTCACCTCGGAAAGGCGCCGGTTCAATTCATCCCGATCCCCAACGGGAACGTCGTTTCCAGCCGTCAGTTCGAAGGGGCGGGAATCCGTCGGCCAGATGTCGTCCAACATCTGGCTCGCCAAATCCTGCAAAGCCAGGGGAGCCGTCGAATCGTACAGCCTGTCGAGATCGGGTTTGCCGTCGTCCTTGGACGAATACGGCCGTTCCCTTAGGGGGAGGCAGTATTCGTAGCATTCGTCGATGATGGAATCGTTTAAGGCCCTGCGTTCCTTGGCGCGCTTGTACCGGCGCAGAAACGGTTTCAGTTCCGCGTCGTCGGTGGAAGAAGTTTCGGTGTAGTCGGCCACCTATCCCCCGAGGATCGAGGAGAAGCCGGTTTCGCCGCCGGGACCGAGAAGGGAACGCCGCCCCCTTCGACCCGTGCGGAAGGCGCGCTCTTCCTCTTCCTGCTTAGCCTTCAGGGCGTCGGCTTCGGCTTTCGCCTTGGCTTCCGCCTCCTGTTGCGCCTTCAGGATCGCCGAGTTGTCGGGCGGCGCCGGGGCTTTCGGTGCGCTGAAAAATCCACCCATACGGATTCCTTTCGTTTCGTCCGGCTAACGTGCCGAGAAACGACGGAAACCGCACAGGACGGGGTTATCTGCGGCGGGCGTAGCGTTGGAAAACGGACTTCGGCCTGGGTGCCACCCTGGCCTTCATCGGCGGGGCGCCCTTCGTAAGAAGCGCCCTACCCTCCCCGGCCCCGATCATAAGGTATTGCAGGGCGTCGGCAATGTGGGAATGTTGGTTCTTTAACGGAGAAGCGGCCTCCGCACCCTTCCGTTCGGGGAACATATATCCCCCGGACATGGCGGCTTTCAGGAATACGCACGTCGGGGAGAGAACGAATTGCGGAACGCCCTCGGTCATCCGCGTAAGAACCTCGCGAACGGCGTTTACCCGCACCACGGGATCGTTCGTGGGGGCGGGAACGATGCTCACCCCCTCGGCACGGAACATCAACATGGGGGAGATATCGTCGGCCTCGGCCAAGTGTTCACCCGCTGGATCGCCCCAGGCCTTGTAACTGAACCCCGGGTATTCCTCGGCCATATGCCTTTTGACCCGGCGGGCAAATTCCCGTGCCCCGCAGTCCTGGGCGGTGAGTTCCGACAGGATGCGCCATCTATCGAACACCCGTTGCGCGAATACAGCCGCAGGGGTGCGGCCGAAGTCGCAGGCGAACATGATCGGATGGCCCTCAAGGGCCGTAAGGGGCTTGGCCGCGATGTGCACATGCTCTTGGAATTCCGGCCAGACGGGGCTCCCAGGTTCCTCGGAGGCGGGTTTATTGCAGCAATTACGCCTTACCCACGACCTGGGTTTCCCGTGGACCATGTTTTCGTAATACCCGGACGGAAGCCATTTAAGGTTCTCCGCCTTCGGATTGGTCACGTACCCCGTAACCTTGCCCTCGGAATCGAATTGTTCGAACATCCCCGGAGGCTGAATGAAGATTTCCCAGGTAGGCGGCTTGGTATAAACCCGCCGCTGGTCCTCGGTCGTACCGGACGGCATCGCAGACTGACCCGACATGATCGAGAACCAATGCAGTTCCGACCCCGGGTTCGTGTCCGCGATCAGGAAGGGCCGCTTACACCCGCCCTCCATCAGCTTCTTGTCGGGGTACCGCCCAAGGCACGGCTCAAGGTCGTCCAGAACGTCCCGGGAAATCTCCGCAAACTCGTTAACCCACGCCGACGAGATTTCAGCCGACTTAAGTTTCTGTAAATCGGCCGGATCATCCAAAGATAGAAAAATAACCTCCCAATCCAAGTCCCCCACCCGGATATGATGTTCGAACGGCCGCGACCATATAAACCTGCCAAACTTATCCTCCGGAAAATTCTGCAGCCACGTCTTAACCGTCGTCCGCTTCAATTCATCGAACGTCCGCCTGACAACATACGTCCGAGAACGCCTGACCCCATCGAACCCCTTCGGCTGCTTCAACGCCTCGGACAGCAGATTGTAGCAACACAGATTCGACTTACCCGAGCCGCGCGGACCCTGGATCAACCGTACCCGAGCCTGGGACAGGAAAAAACGCTCCAGCGTGGCCCCATCCGGCGCGTACGAAAGCGAAATCAAGAAGACCCCACAAAGGCCCGCCAGATCGCCCGTACAGCCTGGGCGGAATTCGTGGACCCCCTAACCTCATCGAACCGCGCAGACGCCCGAGAAACCATGTCCGGCGTCAAATCGAAAACAACGCCACCAGAAATCCCCCGCTCATCCAAGGCATCGGCTACAGCACCACGAAGCCGACGAGCCTCAGCATCAAAGACAATCCGCCTAACCATGCCGTACCCCACAGGGAATAAAAAAAACAGGAGAGGCACCTGAAGGGGAAAGTCGTGAGGGAAACCCCTCGGGAGACGACCGGCGCGCGATTTTTAACCCCACCCCCTTCGCCTGAGAATCGTGCGATTTCATGCCCCACCCCCTATGTCGCATAATGGTCATTATGGCAAATCGCTATTTGGCTGTGTGCGTTATCAATCATTTACGTTATCGCCGTGTGCTGGTGTTATGGCAAATGCGTCATGTTCGATGGTCTTCGTGTCGTCCGGAGAGCGCATGACGATGGTGAGTGATATGCCCTGACCGGCGCTTTGTGCCCGATCCTGCGTGGGTTTAACCCCATTCACCGCCAATATCGTCTTCGCGATGTCCGCTTGTACATACTCGCTCTCTGCGTGCTGCATAAGGCGTTCGGCTGTAGCTGATGCCATGAGGAAACCATACGTTCCCACGCGCTCGCGGATCATGTCGTTTATCGTTGCTGTTGCATTTGGCTTCTTGAGGGCACGCACCAGGGATGTACGATCCATGCCAGCTATCTCTGCCGCTTCGCCTTGTGTCCTGGCTCTGCCTGTCAGGAGCGCTTCGATCGCGGTTCGTGTCTTCTTGCTGACTGGACGCAGCTTCTTGGTTTGGTCCTGGGTCGCTGGGAGCTTGGCCATTAGATGTTCAACGCCACGCGCTGCCAATTACCATCGCAATCTGTCTGGAAAAACCATGATTGGCCGCTACCATCGGTCCACCACATGATGTCGTCTTTGGCAAAGCTGGTTACGGACGCGGGCCGAATGACTGGATAGACAACCTTCTTCCCAGTCTTTGGGTCGATTTCTGTACGGGCGCCGATCCTCTCGAATACCGGCAACGCAGCAATCTCTTCGTTGGTCATATCCTTGGGGCGTTTCGACATGATTCGGATAAAGCCTCTTGAACGCGGGCGCGCGAGGCTATTAGCGCATTGCCTTGTCATACTGTCACAGGACGGGGTTTAAGGTATTGAAGGCGCTTGTTTTATATTTCAAACGTTCCAGCACACTATAACCCTGCGCAACGGGCCTTGTGACATAAAGGCATATCTTCCTTATTGACAAGTGTGTGACCACATGTCATAACACCATCACTGAAGGCGAGGGAACAACCCTGGCCAATCTTAACGAAGGAGAGACGGTAATGGCTACTAAGAAGTATGCGCCAATTGGCACTGTTTCACATGGCACCATGCGCGAAGAAGACCTACTCGACTCGTTTTCGGCTGAATTGAGCCATGCCATGCGAAATTACATTTGGCAAGGCATGACGGATAAAACCGAGGCTTTCGCCAGGTTTTCGCAGATGATCGAAGACTCCGCCAGTGTCGCTCCGGAATCCGAGGATGCTATGCGGCTCATCGATGAACTATTCGATGCACTCGACTCGTTTTCCCCCCCATACACCAGCTTTGGCGCCAATGAAGGAGACGGGGCGGATTATGGATGGTGGCCTATTATTGACGCGGAGTCGTTGGAAGACGCTCGCGACTCGGGTTATCGCGTTGAAATCTCCGACCATGGCAACGTCGCGTTATATGACTCGCACGGCCGCGAAGTCTGGTCGATCATTTAACAAGCGCCGATCTGGACGATCCCGAACAAGAGGAGGAATAAGCCATGACTACGAAACACCGCCCCGGACCTTGGAATCTAGCCCGCAACGAGGTGCAAAACAGGCTGTTAATAAAGTACAGCCTCCACACCGGCGGTCCGCTGGCTTACATCAGCGTTGAGGATAGCGAGGAGGGGGAAGCCAACGCCCGCTTGATCGCAGCCGCGCCGGAACTGTTGGCGGCGCTGAAAGAAGTGGTCGCCGAATTCGACGCCAAGGCCGATGAACTGCCCCCTGGGTATATGCAACGCGATACCGGCGGCATAGCCTACGCCCGCACTATCATCGCCAAGGCGACCCAATGACGCTCGATAAGTCACCGATGCACCCGGCTGAGCTAGAACAGCTTGGCCGGTCACTGCATGGCCCGCAATGGAAATCGGCCCTTGGCCGCGACCTTGGCCTAACCTATCGCCATATTCTGCGGCACTGCCAAGGCGTTTCGAAGATACCCCTAACCACCGCGTTGGCCGTCAGGTACTTGGCGATCCATTCCGAAAAACCGCCGCGACGTGCGAAAGGATCGCGTTGAGTTGGTCAGCCGCCTCGGCCGTTCGCCGCAAACTCTCTACCGCCTTAGCCCCCCCGTCCTGTAACTTTTGAAAACTTACGGGACGGGGTTTAAGCGCGACCGATACGCCACCCGATTCCAGCAGTGCTAAGGCGTTTCGAAGGTCGTTGGCCGGTTGCCCGCCGTTCAATACCACGGACGAATCCAAGAACACATCATAACCCAAAGCCCGCGCCCACATAAGCAGCCACGTTAAGCTAGGGCGGCGCTTGCCGGATTCCCATTTCGGCAATAACCCTTCTGAACAGCCGATCTTTTCCTCAGCCACCAACTGCGACCAGCCAAGGCGATTCCGGGCTTCTACAAGCTGGCGTATTGCGTCGTCTAGGGGGTGGTTATTCGTCATCCTCAAACATTCCTATCAGCCATTCGATGAATCTGGATAGCCACGTCACGCCGTCCTCCGTGCCCAATCGGGCGCGCTGGCGATTAGGTCTTCGTCGGGTGGTGGTGTCGTCGGGGTGCGCTCCTTGGCGATCCTCGCGGCCTCCTGAAGCCTCGCAAGCGCCTTGACGGCTGCCTGTTCCTCGCTGCGCTTGATCGTGGCTTGGTGCGCGTCTGTCTCCGCGCGTTCGCGTTCGATTTGCTCGGGTGGTTTCGGCGCCGTCAGGCCGTCGATCTTGCGCCGCTTTGCCACCCTTTCGGCCGTGATGTCCGATTTTATCCAGTTCCGAAACGCCTGATCGTGGTCGGCGTAAACCAGCCCCTTGGCTTGGCATTCGTCGCGGAAATTCTGCACGATCCAGTCGTACTCGGTCGGGGAATAGCCATGCTTCGCGGCCAATACCGGGTGATCGGCCTTTGGCTCCCAACCTTCGGGCAAGGCGGTTCTTGGCTTCCTGCGTCTCGAAACCTTGGTGGTGTCCCCCGCAAGGGGGACTACAGGGGGTTCTTCTTCCTTCCTATTATCTCCTCCATCCTCCATCTGCGGAGGTTTTTCCGTACCGGTTACGTCTTGGTGGGGAACCGGTTCCGAACCGTTATCAGTTAAACCTACATAAGTTCGTAACTCGTTCGGTAGCGGGTAGATAGCGGTGGGCTTCTTAGGGCGCTGATACTTGCGGAAGTTCCGAACCGCTCCGTAACTCTTTCCGTCGTGATCGAACTTAATGACGTGCTTGTGCTCCACCAGTTCGGCAAGCATGTCGTCCATATCGACCTGATCGGCGGGGAACAGCTTCATCTTGAGGGAAAGCGGCTTCCATTCGAATATGCCCTGGTCGTCTGCCTCGTTACGGATAGCGATGGCGAGCAGCCGTGCGGCCATGGAACAGGCCACGAAATCCTCATCCGACCATTGGCCGGGGTGTGTCGATCTAATTCGCGCCATCTTCTTTTGGTCCTAACTTTTGTGGTGCCGGGCTGCCGAGTCCGTATGGCTTATCCGTGTTAGTTTCAGCTTCGGCGTAATACCTTTTTGCTTCAGCAACCAACTGCTCCCAATCCTTGCTACTGGCTCTGAGCCATCGCTCCTCAATCATCCCGCGCTCCCCCGTGCGATTGCGTACAGTTCCCCGTCGATCTCCGCCCATCCGAAGAAGATCGGCCCCTTGGCACCCTGCTTTTTGCAGTCTTCGGCTAATGCCTGGGCAACCTGGGGCCATAGGATGTCGTCCGGCATGTCGATCTTCTGCTTTGCGATGATGTAGGTCACGTAATCACCCATATCGTCAGGACGGCCAGGGCACAGATGCCGATGACAATCGCGGTTGCTGCGACAATCCCGTAAGCGATGCCGATGGCGGATTGCTCGGGGGTCATGCGGCTTCCTCCTTCACCTTCGCCGGTAGATAGCACCGTTTGTGATGCTCGGGGCAGTACGGGGAATCCTGTTGCTGATCGGCTTGGCAGTACCGCCAGTCCTTATCCTTCGGGTCGCCGATGATGTAGCGGCATCCCTCGGGCTGGCGTGTCGATTCGTCGGGTTGAACGACGTGCTGATTCTTCCGTGGTGCGAGTCTGCGAAGGCCCATGCGGAAGGCATGACCGAGGATGACGTTCTTCGTAACGCCCAAGATCGTCGCCATTTGCTCGGCGGTGTGGTATCGTTCGGATGCGTACAGCTTCGCGATTTCGCGGCGAAGGTCTTGACGGACGGGGCGCGTATCCGCCGTCGTCGCCTTAAAGCCGTCCACAGCTTCATCCGGTGACAGACATTTAACGCATACGCCCTCCGCATCCTTTGTTGAGACGACGCCCCCACGGCCCGGAGCATTGGCCGCACGTCCAAAAAGAAATTCGCTCTGCATTACGCCGCGACCCCCTGATCCTGCCTGCGTTCCCTCTCGGCGATTATCTTTTTGTAAAATTTCGTTGGGTTCATTGTGTCGCGCCTCTCATTGCATGGCCTACACGCGGCGACCAAGTTCTCCCAATTCGATTTGCCGCCATGGGCCGATGGGTTAACGTGCTCGATAGTCGCCCCCTCGCGAATATCCTCACCGCAGTAACAGCAGCGATGATTTTGAGCCTCGCAAAGGCGCTCACGAATCTTGCGACGGCGTTTAGAATTAACGCGACTCATTGCCCCCATTACGCCACCCTCCCCAAGTCCTGTAGCCGTTCCCTCTCCGCTGCTTTCTCATCGCACCACTTATCGAGGTCGGCTTTCATGGCGAGGTAGTAGTTGCGGCGGGAAATCTCCCCGAGGTAATCGTTCCGATGGCCGTATGCCTTGAAGCCACGGCGGGCGTCCTCTAGGTTCATCACACCGCCTCCACAATCACGACCGCTCCGGTGATCTCGTCGGACCACCTCGCCGTCACTTCCCAAACACGCGAGTCGTCGGCTATAATTCCGGCCGACACGATCAAGTCTTCCGTCGCCTTAATCAGGTTCGACACGTCGCGCTTTCGGTTGTCCTTGCGCTCGAACGTCATATCCAGGCGCACCCAACCCGCAACCTGACCGGGGCGTTGCGTCGCTATCTGATGCAGCGCCGCAGTGATCCAAGATTTGTAGACACCCGTCTTGACCCGCCCGACCCTTGAGACGTTTCGGTACATCGCATTCACGGATGGGGGTAACGGGATGGATAGCGTCACGCTCCCGGCCGGGCGCTGACCGGGTACGCGAATCGAGGCCATCGGTGCTTCGCGAGAACGCATCAAACGACGAACGTCCTTTCATATGCCGTAATGTTTATGACGGCGCCCGCATCCCGGTCGGCTTACGGGAGGCGTCGGGATTCAAGCGGCGGCTGTCCTGTCAAAAACGGGCTGGTCAATGCGGGCGAGAAATTCCTCCCGCGCTTCCTTCCCGGCCGCGTTCCATGCCCGCATGAGGGCGTCTACTTGACGCTCGACAATCTCAACGTCGTTGAGCGCATCGCGGGCTGGCGGTACGGGCTTGGGTTGCGGGTTGAGGGCGCGGCTTACCGTCTGCCGACTAAGGCCGGTGTCCTTGGCGGTCTTCGTTATCACCGACTCCGGACGGCCAATAGGTTTCTTAGAATTGTTGTCCATTTTGGACGACAATTTCCGCTCCCGTTCTTCCCTCGCCTTCAACAGTTCCACGTACCGCCTGATTTGTTCGTCGCGCTGTTCTTTCGAAAGATCGACCCGGAAAAGGTTTTCGGCAATCTCCCACATCTCACGTTCAATGGGATTCATGCGAAGGAATAAGGCGTCGATTTCCTCCCAAC
>Ga0208147_1000601_pt1 | contig 12474 bp, 14 predicted proteins | sample DEB3_08_DNA_FD_184520 | JGI IMG/M metagenome (GOLD analysis project Ga0208147, IMG submission 184520) | Aqueous microbial communities from the Delaware River and Bay under freshwater to marine salinity gradient to study organic matter... | ecosystem: Environmental > Aquatic > Marine > Coastal ... | reverse complement strand
GTCTAAGTTCCCGGGTTATCGGGTAACAGTAATCCGGGATTCCTAACAATTGGAATAATATGGAAAAAGAAAAATTTAATTTTTGGATTAGGGACTTATGCCCTTGGTTTGATGAAAAATATAGTTCCGAACGCTTTGAAGCTCACGCGGATCACGACGGTTTTGTTGAAGCAAAATTAGTATCGCGCCTCGCATTGGGAACTGGTATCAACGAAGAAGCGCTTATGCAAATGGATAACATAGCGGTTAATTTTTATCTTTCTGGAATGCGTGTATTTTTAGAAATTTATCAAAAAATGAGGTCGCGCGGACAGTTGCCAGCATATCGGAACGGACGCTTAATAAGCTCCAACGTATTTGTGAGACGTTTGGGGATTATATTGCAAGAACGCGAAATACCGCTGCGCTACGTATGGCAAGACGTTACTGACGCTCTTCTAGCTGGTTTATCCTCTGACCAAATTGTCAAAAAAGGTATTTGCAAAACAAAAGACACGCCCAACAAAATTAATGCAAGTCTAGGCAAATCGCGTAGAAAAGTGCCACCAGAGTACAAAAAGATGATTCTGGATTACGTTGCGGAGAAACAAACTGCTAAAACCTTTAATTCTTATTCCTATAAATAACCCGTTCCCATCTGTCCTTACAATTATCATCCGCGCAAGTTTTTATCGCTTTAGGCAACCAAGCCATATTAACCATAGTATCGCACCCGCCTTCGGATAATGGAATCGTGTGGTCGACTTGCCAATCCGCTCGCTTAAATTGAGCAGGTAGCGGCCACATTGCTTCAAACCGTTTACGCTCTGCAATGTTTCGCACAATTTTACCTGCTGCATTGCGCTTTGGTTCACTTCCACAATATCGTGGGTCCGTATTTACTGTCGGCTCAGCATAAGCGAGCGCAGTTGCAAGACAAGCCGCAACAATAACAGCAATAATGTTTTCAATTACTTTTCCCAATGGCCCGCCCCTCCAATTCTAACACCTACCCACATCGCCCAGGCTATCGCCTTAGCTTTTAACTTACTTTTACCATCTTTTGTTAAGCATTCAACAATAACGCCGCGCAATACTTTATCAGCCGTTTCCCGATCGGTAACGCGATCACTTCCTGTCGATTGCGTGTGTTCTTTGCGGTATAACCAATCGTGCAAAGTAGCCGCCTCATCGCCAACGCCGCCAAATAGCATATACATAAATGGCAATCTTGGAACCGAAGCAAAGTTTGTCACAAATCCAGCATCAACAACTATCAATCCGATTGTGTCGCTGTTATATACCAGCGGCTCCAGCAGTTTCCAGCTTCTTTCATCAAGCTTTTCAGCTTTTAAGCTGGTTTGAAATTTACCCATGCTTTACATCCTTTTTATTTTTATCAACCGTTTGCGGCACTAACAAGCCTATTCCAGCGCCAGCAATTGCAATTTGGCTCATTGTTAATCCGTCAAGATATGATAAGCCTCCAGCGCCAGCGCACATCGCCGCAAATGTTGTTATGGCGCGTCCTGTTGCATGAGCATCACCAAACATATATTGTAACAATCCAACGCTCGATATTTCGAACGACCACCGACGATAATATGCGTATAGCATCCCAATAACGCCAGATGCAACAAATAACCCAAGTCGAATTGCAAGCTCTTTGTCAATTAACTCTATCATATTTTCACCGCAATGCCCGCAAGAATTTTGGCCAGCGTAATTGCATCTAATATTGCTTGATAACGTGCCCCTGCTGCAATTAATCCGTCTACAGTGTTATTAACTTTTTTCGCTCGTAATTGGTAATCTGTCAACAATTGCTGGTTAAGAAGTGAGTATTCGTGCCAGTGTTGCGCTACAATGTTTTCAACAGCTTTGTACTGCGACACTAATGCAGCGTATTCAATTGTAAACGTTGTAAACAATGGTGTAGTTGAGTCAATGTTTACAATCGACGCTTTCCACCGTTCTGCAAATGCAACGTATTCGTTAAGCGCATGGTCTACAATTAATTTTTCAGTATTAGTAAGAGGTGCGCTTTTAATAACCACACCTACTTGTCCGCTTTGGATCTGGTCGTTCGCAATTGTAATATTCGCTAAATCGTCCGCACTGTTTAAGACGGTTTTGCAACCAGGTAGCAATATTAAAAAGATACCTGAAATTAAAATTAAACTTAAAATTTTTCGCATATCAGCACCCGTAATACCAAGGAATTAAATCGTCGTTATTTGTGTAGACCATTTTGTCGTACTCCTTTATTAATTGTTAAACACTGCATTCGGTTTTGGCCGCTTACTATTGAGCAATGTACCCATCCGGAATTTGATATTCCTTGTGTATAATTCTCAAGAATCAATTGATCATAAACTAAATTTATTGAAATCCATAATGCAAGATCATAATTTGCAATCCCAGGAACCTCAAAATCTGCTGCTTGTCCTGCTATATGTTGCGATGTCTTGCTACCATTAAGCGCTTCATTCAACTGGTAGCATCGATACCCGCTATTTAGTTTAAACGGTATTCCGTAATGATCGCGCACCGGCTCCAAAATTCTGCAACAAACAATCTTCAGTCGCTCAATAATTTCATCGTTTGGCGTGTTATCAATACCAAGCTCAACAGCTTTATTGCTATGCGTTAATTCTGCGAGCGTAAAATGTGGTGATAGTTGCATAATTACATAAATGGCAAAATTAGAGGTGATTTATCCCAAAGCTCCCAATTGCACCAATCAATAGTTATCGGAACCGCTCTTGTGTAGATCGACGGAAAATAGAACCGTGTGAGCTTGTTGCTGTTTACTCCTGCTTGTATCCCGCCTATTTGCGTGTGTAAAGTCTGGATTGCGTTCATTTTTCCGCTTGTATATGTTGCAATTCCTGCCCACGATATGCCAGTGCTTTGATCTGCATAATTATCCGGACGCTTACAGTACACCATCATTTTGAACCATTGATTTAACGGGACTGTTATGCTAGTTGCGTTTTGATTCCAGTAAATAATCTCACCGTCTACTCCGTTTATTCCCGCGAAATTATCGCCTCGCACTTTGAGATAAATTGTTCCGCCGCCGCTTGGGATTTGGCATTGAACGGACATCCGATAATCACCGTAATCATAATCATCGTCTTGTCCTGTTTTAAATGCCCCTAATGCCAACCAGTATGCGTCATTTGGGTACGATGAGTCTAACAACGACCCTAAATTCGCTGGTAGAAAAACATCGTATTGACAATAAAACTCTTTGATTACTGGTATTCGCGTTGCGAGTGCATTCTGTATCCGAAATGGGTCTTGTGGAGGACTTGCCCCGTTTGCTGTTTTCAGCTGCGTCCGGATAAAATTACCAGTAGATCCGTCTGGCATAGTTCCGCTGACTACGCTATTCTCCATGCGCGTTAATAGTGTAGGTAAATCCGTAGTTGACGTGTCTTGATGCAACATCTGAAAAGTTGACGATGTACTTGCCCCAAACATCGTATTTAACGATGTTGGAAACGTGTAGCCTCGAGCTGAATGTACTACGTCCTGTTTCCATTGGCTACCGCCGCTAACCGCCACCGGAGTTGATAATGATCCGCCAACAATGTCGTAGATTGCTGCAATACATTTTGGCGCATTACCAGTGCAATTAGCTGCTAGAGATAAAGCATCTTTTATCATGATGCTAACCACTCAACCGAATAACTCAGTAAATCTAGCGTATCATTTGTGTTCTTCGTGCCTCCAAGCGTCAATATCATTGCACTAGCTGTATTGACGTTTGTCGTGCCATCTGCTGCTGCTGTTGTACCGCCAGTCCCTGTCAAGGCACCCGATGAGTTAGTAACAAAATTTGTCGCAGAAGATATAACTGCGACAATTTGTCCGTTCGTTTTCAATGCATCCGTCGCTGGTATCGATGCAGTCCACAGCGCCGCGTCGGATGTTGTTCCCGCAGTTCCTAGACACATATTGAACGGGATTGTTGCGTTAGCATTATGCCTATTCGTGCGGAATGTGCATATCAGCATATCATCTACACCCAATAAATTCGCCGGTATAGTTGGAGTGCCAATGCTGAATGTAAATGACGTGGAGCCCGCACCAATCGTCAGTGTCGGTGATGCTACAGATCCAAAGCTGTCTTTAAATAACGTCGCTCTTCCGCCCCTCGGCACGTATCTAGTACCATTTGACCTAACTTCGATATTTAAGGAAGTAATTAGCGCTCTCAACCCTGGATAGGACGCAGCAGGGAAATCCGCAACAAGTAATGCAAGCGTGCTATACACAACATAAGGACTGACTAATTTACGTTTTTGAGTTGCTGCCGTAGGCTGTATATACCATAGCGACGGTTGACCGTCAGTGTCTGAATAAACATCTGTGACGAGCACATGTCTTGCAGTTGTTAAATCAAATCCGCCAGCTTGGAATTGAGCTAATGTCACAGACGGTGTTGCTGGGATAATTGTACCAGCGGCGTCATAGAAGCTAGTACCGTGATAACTTGGAATTTGGAACAAATTTCTTAGTATTTGGAATCCTGGAATGTTCATAATTATTGTCCGTAGGTTGCAATTGAAAGGCTTGCATAGACGCCTGTAAATACAAACTCATCAGTTTCCGTACCGTTCGCGTCTTGGCACCAGTCAATTGCAAGTGTCGATTTATTAACACGATATCGACGCCATTTTGATGCAGTTGTTGCGGTATTGGGCGACTCCGCTTCTGCGACATACATATATGTAGCATTTGTATTGTCTATCACTGTTTTTGGTATCTTGTCATGGACAAGAAATACATTACCACCTGGATTTATTGCTGTCACCATGTTACCACTCCTTAAAATTACTCTTTGTGCGCTTCGTTGCGATAAAGAGGTTCTTTTCGTTCAACTACAAATTCCTGAGATTTTTTGTTGATATTTACAATAAACCCATCGTAAGCAGCATATGCGATCGCAAGTATAAGAGCAGTGACCACAGTCATCCAACCCTGTTCAACACGCCTTCTTAGATTTTTCCCGAAGCGCAAATCTTCGCGAAACGCTTCAACGGATTCCGGTTTATCAATATCAACACCTAAAATTGCAAATACCTTTTTAACTGCTAGATCTGCGGATCGTAAACATACATCGTCCCCATTAAATTTATGATGCTCTACCTCTCTGTCTACCATAACACCCTCTTAAGTTGTTCATTATTAATTATAGAGTTATTATGACGTTGGCCGTTCTTATTTTATGTTTTTATATTTGCTGCTATTAAAAATAATTGGTCAAGCTGTTCACTTGTAATATTCAAAGCTGCTGCACCTGCCAAAAGCACAGGATCGTTCCTGTGCCAAACCTTAGCTTTATTTATAAAAGCTAATTCCTCAAACGTCCTTGCTTGATCCGTTGCCCAAGTAGTGTATGCTGTCGAATAACCAGCGCGATGTAAAGCGAGCAAACCCTGTACCGGGTCAATAAAGTCTGGCACAGTGTCAACAATTCCAACAGGGTTATAAATATTTGTCATGATATTGTTCCGCACATGATTAAGTTATTACCGGAAGCATAAAGCCACTTGGTAGCAGTTAAAGCACAAGACATTGACGGTAACGTCCAAGTGTGCCAGACGCTGCTATAGCTTGCTGCCTTATCCGTTAACGTATCGCTCACAACAATTATCGGAGATACAGAAACTTGCCAGCTAGACGATATTGTTGTTCCGCTAATAGTAATCTTATCAAACGCGGAAGCTCCAACAGCGTAGAAACTTGTTCCCGCAGTTGTATCAGTTAGAAAATCACAAGTTGTTGCAGGGCCACCCGAGCTACCCCATGTCAACGTAGATCCTGAAATTGTTGCAGCAATAGGCCCCGCTGCCAAATGCCCAAATACCATTGTCGTCGTATCATACGCTTTAATTGGGCGTTTCTTTTGGTACTTCCAAGTCTGTGTTGAAAATTGGGCTGGTAGATTATTTGTCTTTGCGCTAATTGAGCCAATGACCGCGGTTGTTCCACTAGCAGTTCCGCCGTAATAGTTACCAGTTGTCGACGTTGTACCATCCATAACACAAGCAATATAGGACGAACCTTCAACATAAGGTAAAAGAAATCTAAGTTCGTTACTTTTGCATACGTTAGTAGCTGCGCCAGCTGCTGTTTCTAAAGTTAATGTTCCTGCTGAATGTGTGACAATTCTAAAACACATTTGCCGTGTTGAACTGGTTCCGCCACCTGTCGCAAGATATGCGATAAACGCTTCTGTATTGCTAGACCTTGCTATTTTCAAATTTCCAACAGAATTTGAAAGAGCGCCAGAAGCTGCTGGCGTCCCAGCGGTCACCGTAGTTGTCGAAACTGTGTAAGATTTTAAGTCATTCGCATTAGTACGTGCAGTCAGATAATTACCCGCCGACAATTTGATCGGTGTATCGGTCATGTTTTCGCTATCTGTAACTGCTGCGCCTTGCGTAATTGCAAGCGTTCCTGTATTTACGCTACCCGCGCGAATTGTAGTCGCTCCATTCATATGCGAAACAAACGCGACATAAGTTGTCGTCGAATCTTTAAATACTGCAGCATAATTTTCGGAATGATATGCGCTAATAGTTACCGCTGCACCGCAATCGTTCGCGCTTGGGTTGGCTGCCGCTACATACCAGTTTGTCGCATCATGGAACAGAATGACGTCAAGATTTGTATCGAGACTTGCTGTTCCAATGACTGTATTGGACGCGGAACCTGTAATCGTATCTAGCGTCGGTGGCGTCATGGTACAACTACCCCAAGTTCCGTGAGCTGTTTCAACGCTTGTTGGCATAATAGATTTTTCAGTGCCAGCGCTAAAACCGGTCGAAATTGTCCAACCGTCGCTAGTAACCACACTGCTAGCCGGTGAACTTGCATTACTTGGGCACACTAAACCAAATTTGATGTCACCGGTAATTGTAGATAAATCCGGTAACGTGTAGGAACCGGAGGCATATAAAGCAAGCTTGCAATACTTTTCCGAAATTGTTCCCGCAGTTGGTTTAACAATTGTCCCAAGATCCGCCGTTGTTTCGTCGTAGCTCCCGCCTGTTCCTGTGTCGCCTTTGTCGCCTGTGCGAACAAAAGATAACAACAAACTGTCACCATTTGTGAAAGGACTTGCCGCACTACCGACAACAAATGCAACAGTGATATTTTTATAACCAGATGGCGATGCAAGAGACGAAACGCTAAAAATTAACCAGTCATTCGGATCGTCAATGCTAATTAAGCGAATAAAACCTTTGACCGTGCTAGTTGAATCGTCAAAAGTGTTGAGCATTGCAGACACATCAACACCATTATTTTCGTTGATGTTCGCGCGAATTGTTGTAGAGGAACTTTGACTTGCGTTATCTAGTCTTAAATATCCAGAACCAGGATCGGCGTCTGTAGTTGTATCGCTGAAAATATAATTTATTGAAATTGGACTGCCGGAAGCTAGGTTTGTCAGAGCAGCTTGGTATTGATTCATCTCGGTGACAAATGTTTGCAGCCATGCAAGCGTCGCATCAGCCCTTGTCGAGAAATTTGCAGGATCATTCGTGCTCGGCGGTGTTGGCATTGCTGTAAATGGCATTATATTTCCTCTATGCTCAAATTGACTATTGTGTGCGATTGGTGCTCTACATTAATTTCAAAATTCTTGTAAGCGCCTATTGCAAAAAGCGGTTTGAAAAAGTAATCCGAACTATCGTCAATTCCCGTCCAAATTAATGACATACCCGCCGCCGCGTCCCGTAAATTATACAATATTGCAGATAAACTTTTTGCTGCAAAAATTCGTACATCTACAATCGGGATGTTCCGTTTTGGTATCATTTCAACTGTTCCCGTATTCGCATTACGGGTAAACGTTGACAAGTTGATTGCGCGTGATGTTGCGCCATATTGTGCGTAACCCATGAAGACATTATTCCCAATTGCTAGGTATCCAACAGACGGGCTTCCGCTAGTCGCTGTTAACGTAACTGTTATTACAGCGTTGGAATATGGCGGAATAGTAAGCAGCACAACTTCCGAACGTGTTGAAAAGAGTTCGAAAAAATAACCATACCAATCAACAACTTCACGAGTATTTAAATCCTCGATGTAGCTATAGACTTCCGTTCCGCCGCTAGTAACCACAACTTCCAGCGTATTAACATTAGTCATTCCCGCAACAACTAAAGTGTTCACCCGCTCACCTGGAGTTAAAACAACTTCGATTGGGCTCGCGGCTGTTGATTGCGTGTTACGATACATATCAAACATTGCATACTTATTTGTATACCGTGTCGGCTCCCAATTTGTAGTATCTAAGTCCGGCGTCGTTGCAGTTGTACCGTCTACCAATCTTGTGTAGATAATGTGGTCAGTATAATAAGCTTCATCACCAGCGACATAAGCAGTTCCAGCATTCCAAGCTACTTCACCTGTATCCGGTTCGGGGATGGTCGAACTTGTTAACAGTGAATCTGCAATAATGTCTAATGGCGGAATTGCGCGTGTCATTACACTGTCCTCGTATTAAATGCTACCGAACTGCCCTCGCTAATCAACTGATACAGAAACGTATTAAATTTAGCATATTCGTCTTTTAGCATAGCAACGTTATCATTCATTTTGCTTAACTTTTCAATAACTTCTTTGTTTGTCACGTCATTGTTATAACCAGCCGGCGTTACTTTTTCACCAGGGTGCAACATTGCCAGCATCTCACGCGGAACGTGCTTTGTCCCGCTTGATAACTTGGGAACTGATACATTTAAACTCCCCAATGCAGTTTTACCGATTGTTGTTCTAGCTAATGCGCCAAAAATCAAACTTGCAAATGGTGCAAGCTCGTCCGGTAATGCACCATTCGGGTCTGCAAGTGCTTTAAACTTTAAATAGGGTGAGTTGTTTAAGAACTCTTTGATGGTATTACTACGAGTACTGTACGCTCTTTGCATACTTGCGTCGATCCCACTTATTTGGCTGTTATTGCTACCAATTAAGCGGTCAATTGCCAGTTTAGAGCTCGCTACATCTTGCCTGTATGCCAAGTCTGTTGTTGATCTAACACGGGATAAATCTAAAAAGTTTCGTACTCGTTCTTCGACATTGCCAGCGGTAGCAGTAGATAATGCGTTTTTAGCAGCTAAATATTGCCGATTTGGGCTTAAACCACTTATCTCGCCCAAATCCAAGGAATCTTTGAACGATTTCAACGTCTTATTTAAATCGACAATACTTTCGCGCAGTGTGGTCAACCTATTTGACGTTGTTTCGTATTGCTGATTAGCTTCAACCGCTATTTTTACAAGCTTTTCCTGCTCCCGGTTCATACCACGTAAATACGGATCTGACCCAGGGCCGCCCGTTGCATGATATGAACCGCTAATGTTACCAGATACTAACGTACCACCATTTGCCAATACTGCACGAATGGATGCTGGCATTCTAAGTTCTATTGCTTTAATAATTCCATTCGCTTTTTCAACCTCACGTTGAGCAGTTCTTGCAGCTTCTGATGCAATTCTTGCAGCTTCCTGTGTGTTTTCCCAGGTACGGACATTGAAAAACGTCTCTTGAATTTTTAGTAATCCAACAAACATATCTTCCGATATACTACCAGCAGTACCAACCGACTGAATCAGTGCTTTGTATCGCTCGAGTGTTAAATCTGCGGATAAACCAAGTTTTCCTAGTTCTTCAGCTAGGCTGTCTTGTAACGGGCGCATCCGTTCCGTTTCAGTCAGGAAGTTTTGAGCAAAAAATGACATACTTTGTCCAAAAGCAGCTTCTCCGCCAAATTTATCAATTAACCGGCCTCGGTCTTCGTAATTTAACGAACCAACCAAAGATCTAGATTCGGTCAAAGTTTTTCCTAGAAAATAAACAGTTCCGTTAACAAGTGTCAAATATTCGCTATTTAAACGCGATAACGTTTGTAGAGATGTCTCGCCAAGTTTTGCAAAGTTCTCAATATCAGGAATAACGTTCTTAACAAGCGAATCCGAAATACTTGCCAGCATTTCGTTAATCGCTTCGTCCGTAAGCTTTTGTTTCTTTTCGGACTTTATTTGTATTTCTTTGGAAAAGTTGTCAACCAATTTTACATCCAATCCCAAGTTTTCAACAAATTGGTGTGTTGAATTATAAAAACCTTGGATTGAGCTGTCTAACATCAACTCTAACTGGCGCGGTAGGGCATTGGTGACCGATTTGTGTTTATTACCCATAAACCAACCACCTTTTGAACGGTAGACGTCGGTTATGTCACCTTCAAAACCTTCACTAGAATACGTTCCTTGCAAAGATTGTTGACGGAATTTATATGGGCCGCGACCGAACATTGCAGCTAAAAACCCGCCGATAACCGGTATCATTTCTGCACCGCCGAGCTTCTTGTCGCCAGCAAGCAAACGACCAACGATGTCAACACCTGCAAGAGCAATGGCTGGCCCAGCAAACGCACTTAACATACTTCCAGCACTTGCAGCACCACCCATCCCAACACCACCAAGCGCAGTCCCAGGCCCGCCTATAAAAGCCGTTCCCGCTCCACCTGCTGCGCTAAAAATACCAGCACTCGAACCGCCTAAACCGCCAAAAAACGAACCCGCTGCACCTGGCAACAAACGACCTGCACCGCTTAACAAATTAAGTGAACCAAAACCACCTTTAAACATGCTGCCCAGCGATAAAGCACCGCTGCCCAGCGATAAAGCATTGCTACTAATACCGCTGCCACCAACGGTAAACAAATTCGCAAGACCAAGCGCTTGAGATATTTTAAGCCCGGCCATTTCTGAAACGACGCGCAAAACAGCATTCTTAAAGCTTGCAACCATGCCGTCTAGACCATTATTAAAGAAATCGAAAACTAAGTTTCCAAAGGCAGTTTGGATATTGCGTCCAGCTTGTATCCACATTTGCGACACGCTATCCGTCGTGGTTTTAGTTTTATCTTCAACCTTGTTTAATTCTGTCGCAGCTTTGGCAAGTGCGCGATTGTATGTTTCAGCAGTCAGATACGGTTTTAAAGTTTCATATTCCTTTAACGTATCATTATAAATTTCTTGTTTAGTGCGTAAGCTTTCTGTGAGCTGCCGCGCTCTCTGTGCTTCGTCCGAATACTGTTTAAGCTTATACAGCTCCATGTCGAATGCTTTTGTCTTGCTTGCACTGTTGCGATCTGTTGCACCGGTATCGACATTTTTAGCGTCGGATGATTGGCGTGTAGCTATTGTTTCGCGGTCGATAGCTTTGGTTAACATATCACGTTTGATAATATTAGCCTCAACCATGTCTCGCGCTTTGGACATTAAAGCTATTTCAGCTTGGAAATCTTGTTTAAAAAATCCCGCTATTTGTCCAACTTGCCCAAAGTTACCAGACATTGCAGCACTACCCATTGCTCCCAGAGCGCCAGCACCTTTGCCGACAATATTGAACATTGCAATGACGGAATGCCCGACGTCAATAAGATATGCAAATGTCCGTGCTATCGAATCGCCCCAAGCTTGTAGAGAGCCGTTTTTACCCGCCGCGTCCGCTGCCGCGTTTAAATCCTTTAATTCTCCAACGTATAGTTGCACTGCAACCAAAACGGATTGGTCAAATACTGCGCCAAGCTTAACTTTCAAATCTTCTGCATACCGTGCAGCCGAACCAAGTTGTTTGCCAGCGGTATCCATTGCAGCTTCATAAGTTCCTGCAATCTTAGCACCTTCAGCAATTACAGCATTAAGAGCTGCATTAGTTTTTTGAGCCTGTGTTAATTGAGTAGTATTAACGCCAAGCTCTTTTGCTAGGTCCCTGTATGAGTTTTCGAGCGAAATATTAATGCCAACAGTACGCAATACCTCGACTTGTGAAGTTTGTATACCGTGGATTAATCGAGAAAAAGCTTCTGATGAGTTAACATTTCCAATAACTGCCGCATCTTGTGCAATGCGTGCAAGTTTGGTGGCATTACTTAAATCAATATTAGCTTGGATAAGTTTTGCAGCTTGTTGGCGGGATTCAAGCATTGAAATCCCGGTTTTTTGCAATGCTTTGTCGTAACCATCTAATTCTTTGGCAGTATAACCAGCATTACGACCAACAGTATTGAGCACAACACCTAGAGTCTCGTAGCGTGACGACAGCATTGCCGCTTCTTGTGCGTATTGCGCGAGCTTTAATGTAGCGTAAGCACCTGCAACCGTTTTTGCAATGTTGGCAAGCCCCACCGTCGCACTTTGCAGCTTGTTTGTACTATCCTCAGCACGTTTTCCAGAAGCTGCAAAGTCGTCAAGGGCTTTTGCACCATCCTTGACAGACCTTGCATCAATTTCAACGCCTAATCTAGCTATCTCTTCCATGGCTTTCTACCATCACAGCGTCCATTTTCATTAAAATCTTAACTTCTGTTGGCGTAGGTTTTTGACCTGTTAAGTCGCTCCACGCTTTCAACTCAGTAAAACTAATTGGATTTAAACTTGCAAAACCCGCTGTCCGTTTACTATT
>Ga0208147_1000599_pt1 | contig 12491 bp, 9 predicted proteins | sample DEB3_08_DNA_FD_184520 | JGI IMG/M metagenome (GOLD analysis project Ga0208147, IMG submission 184520) | Aqueous microbial communities from the Delaware River and Bay under freshwater to marine salinity gradient to study organic matter... | ecosystem: Environmental > Aquatic > Marine > Coastal ... | reverse complement strand
GCGCCACTATTTGGTTGCACTCTTGGGCGGCCGAGTGGTGGGGTACGGGGGCATGATCTACATGGACAACGCCGCACACATCACCAACGTGGCGGTGGACGTTGCGATGCGACGTCGGGGGATTGCAACCGAACTGATGTTGGATCTCTCGTGGGAGGCACGTCGTGCAGGTATGGCATCGCTCACGCTGGAAGTTCGCGAGTCGAATGTGTCGGCGCAGTCGCTGTACCGACGGTTTGGATTCGTGCCGGTGGGTGTGCGAGCCAAGTACTACGAAAATCGTGACGATGCGATCGTCATGTGGTGTACCGACATCCAGGGAGCAGAGTTCGAGCAACGCCTGCAAACGATCGAAGTAGAACGGAACTCGTCATGACCACCCGCGGTAGCGCGCTCAATCAGTCGGCTGCTGCGTCGACGGGAACCTCCACCGTGGATGCGTCCACCATAGTGCTGGGTATTGAAACCAGTTGCGACGAGACGGCGGCTGCAGTGGTGATGGGTGGAACCGACGTGCTTTCGTCGGTGGTGGCAAGCCAGCTCGACGAACATGCGCGCTTTGGTGGGGTGGTTCCCGAGATCGCGAGTCGAGCGCATGTGGAGATCCTGCCGCAGGTGGTCGCCGAAGCATTGGAGCGCGCAAACATCGATGTATCCCGAGTGGATGCGGTGGCGGCAACGGTTGGTCCGGGTTTGGTGGGCGCCTTGTTGGTGGGGGTGTCTGCTGCAAAGGCCACGGCGTTGGCGTTGGATGTGCCGTTCATTGGTGTGAATCATCTCGAAGCGCATCTGTATGCCGCGCTACTTGATGAACCCAACGCACAGTTTCCGATGTTGTTCGTGCTGGTTTCCGGTGGCCACACCTTGTTGGTGGAGATGACGAGTCATGACTCGTACCGTGTGATCGGGCAGACCATCGACGATGCCGCCGGTGAGGCGTTCGACAAGGTGGCGCGCTTCTTGGGCCTGGCGTATCCGGGCGGGCCCGCAATCGACAAGGCAGCGACACGTGGCAAGGACACCGCCGTTGCGCTGCCACGCGCGATGTTGAACGATGGCCTCGACGTTTCCTTCAGCGGTCTGAAGACTGCGGTTATCAACTACGTGCGAGCGAATCCTGGAGTGTCGAGCGAGGATGTTGCGGCATCGTTCCAGCGTGCAGTAGTTGACGTGTTGGTGCACAAAACCCGTCGTGCAGCGCAACAAATCAACGCAAACACCATCGCGCTCGGTGGAGGTGTTGCCGCCAACTCGTTGTTGCGCAGCGAGATGACCAAGGCAGGGGAAGCTGACGGAATCCCCGTGGTGTTACCGTCACGGGAGATGTGTACGGACAATGCTGCGATGATTGCGAGCGCCGGTTGGTATCGCATGCGTCGCGGTGAAGTTACGTCGTTGGACGCCGGCGCGAACCCGAACCTCAAACTTGGGGCGGGGCAGCGATGAGCACAGCCGCGCCAACGGCAGCGATGAAGCCGCTGGCCATTCGCGGCACCACCACCGACGGGAGCCCTGGACGTGGAATCGACGTGTGGCCACCAGTGGTGCTGGCGCCGATGGCCGGGGTAACCAACGCACCGTTTCGTTCGCTGTGTCGCAGTTTTGGCCCGGGTCTGGTGTACGTGAACGAAATGATCATGGCTGCGGCACTGGTGTACGGCAACTCCCGCACGCGATCGATGGTGACTTTTGCGCCAGATGAGCACTTTCGCAGCATGCAGTTGTACGGCAGCGACCCCGTGATCGTGGAGCGAGCCGTGGAAATCTTGGGCAGCGAGAACCTGGTCGATCACATCGATCTGAATTTCGGTTGCCCCGCCGCCAAGGTCACGCGCAAGGGCGGTGGTGCTGCGGTGCCGTTGAAGAAGAACCTGTTGTCGGAGATCGTGCGTGCAGCAGTGCGTGCGGGTAGTCGCTACGGCATTCCAATCACCTGCAAATTCCGTATGGGAATCAACGAAGAACTGATGACCTTCATCGACACCGGCAAGATCTGTCGCGACGCCGGAGCAGTCACTATCGCATTGCACGCACGCACCGCCCAGCAGCACTACGCACCGAGTGCCCGGTGGGAGGCAATCGCGCAACTCAAACAACAGGTGAACGGCATTCCGGTGCTTGGCAATGGCGACATCTGGTGTGCAGACGATGCAATGCGGATGATGCAAGAAACTGGTTGCGACGGTGTGGTGATCGGCCGAGGTTGCCTGGGTAAACCGTGGCTCTTTCGCGACTTGGTGGACGCTTTCAACGGCCGTTCCTTACGACCAGCGCCGCGGCTTGGGGAGGTACTTGGCGTGATGATCTCGCATGCCGAGGCGCTTATGCAGCATCATCGCGATAACGGCCGAAATGACGACACCAAGGGCATTCGTGAGTTTCGCAAACACTGTGGTTGGTATCTCACGGGGTATCCCGTGGGCCCGGACGTGCGGCGTCAGTTCGCCGAGGTGTCGACGCTCGACGAAGTACGTGCACTGGCGGCATCACTCGACCATTCGTTGGCACTCGTCGCCGGGGGAGAGCGTTTGCCCCGTGGACACACCAATGGACCAATCAATGTGGTGTTGCCGCACGGTTACTTGGAGCACTTGGACGACCTGCAAGTGCCCGACGACGCGATGCTCACCACCATGAGCGGCGGATGACGCTGCTACTCGCGCAATGAACGGTCGCCCACCGCTGGTGCTTGCCTCGCGCTCACCGCGACGAGCCGACATCCTCACGCAGATGGGTGTGCCATTCGTGGTGGACTCCGCAGATATCGATGAAACCCCGCTTCCCAACGAAACTCCGCGCGAGTTGGTGATGCGTCTGGCGACGGCGAAGTGTTTGGCGGTGGCGGCTCGTCACCCCGCCGACACGGTGGTGTTGGGCGCCGACACCACGGTGGATGTCGACGGTGAAATCTTCGGAACGCCCACCGACATCGATCATGCACGCACGATGTTGCGCCGACTCTCGGGACGCACGCACTTGGTGCACACCGCGGTATGCGTAGCGCAGGGTGGCGCCCATCGCGCCGACCGCAACACCAACCATCGCACGGCACTCGACACTGCAGCCGTATCCATGCACCCGATCGACGCCGATCTCCTCGAGCGGTATCTCGCTACGGGGGAGTCGCTTGACAAAGCAGGTGCCTACGCCGTGCAAGGTGAGGCGGCCATGTTTGTGGAGCGCGTCACAGGTCACCTCACCACGGTGGTGGGGCTGCCGGTGCGGGTGGTGGAACAGCTCCTCGGGTCGTTGTCGGGTCGCTAGGGCCGCTCGGGTTGTTGCCCCGCCCGCCTCACCCCTAGCATTAGCACTCGCCCGCGGAGAGTGCTAACCGCTTTCCAGGGCGTCAGATAGCCCGTCTCCCGCCTGGGGGACCTGCACGAAAAGGAAACAACATGAACCTGAAACCCCTTGATGACCGAATCGTGGTGAAGCCTTCTGAGGCCGAGCAAACCACCGCATCGGGTCTCGTCATCCCCGACACCGCCAAGGAAAAGCCACAGCAGGGCACCGTGCTTGCCGTTGGTCCTGGTCGCTGGAGCGACTCGGAAGGCAAGTTCTTCCCACTCGAGGTGAAGGTCGGCGACACCGTTCTGTACAGCAAGTACGGCGGCACCGAAGTTGCGCACAAGGGCGATGACTTGCTCATCCTCACCAGCCGCGACGTTCTCGCGATCGTCACCAAGTAATCCACTCGTAAACACACTCTCCACCCGTACTCACGTACACAACAGAAACAGGAACATCACATGCCAAAGATGCTGAAATTCGACGAAGAAGCACGCCGCGCTCTTGAAGCCGGCGTCAACAAGCTCGCCGACGCCGTCAAGGTGACGTTGGGACCGAAGGGTCGCAACGTCGTTCTCGACAAGAAGTTCGGCGCACCAACCATTACCAATGACGGCGTGTCCATCGCCAAGGAAGTCGAACTGGAAGACCCATTCGAAAACATGGGCGCCCAGTTGGTGAAGGAAGTCGCCACCAAGACCAACGATGTCGCCGGTGACGGCACCACCACCGCAACGGTGTTGGCCCAGGCCATGGTTACCCACGGCATGCGCAACGTTGCCGCTGGTGCAAACCCCATGGGCTTGAAGCGCGGTATCGAAAAGGCCGTTGCTGCAGCAGTGGAGTCGATCAAGTCTCAAGCCAAGGAAGTGGACGACAAGGGCGACATCGCCAACGTCGCCACCATCTCAGCTGCCGACGCCGCAATCGGTAAGGTCATCGCCGACGCCATCGACAAGGTGGGCAAGGACGGCGTGGTCACCGTTGAGGAGTCCAACACGTTCGGTATCGAGCTCGAGTTCACCGAAGGTATGCAGTTCGACAAGGGTTACTTGTCGCCATACTTCGTGACCGACCAGGACCGTCAGGAAGCCGTGCTCGAAGAGCCGTACATCCTGTTCCACTCGGCCAAGATTTCGACCGTGCAGTCGATGCTGCCGCTCCTCGAAGGTGTGATGAAGACGGGCAAGCCGCTCCTCATCGTTGCCGAAGATGTCGAGGGTGAAGCACTCGCCACGTTGGTCGTCAACAAGATTCGTGGCACCTTCAACTCCACCGCCGTGAAGGCCCCTGGCTTCGGCGATCGCCGCAAGGCGATGCTGCAGGACATGGCCATCCTCACCGGTGGACAGGTCATCAGCGAAGAAGTGGGCTTGAAGTTGGAGAACGCTGGCCTCGACCTCCTGGGTCGTGCCAAGCGCGTCATCATCGACAAGGACAACACCACCATCGTTGACGGTCACGGAGACAAGTCCGAAGTCAATGGCCGCATCAATCAGATCAAGACCGAAATCGACAACACCGACAGCGACTGGGACCGCGAGAAGCTCCAAGAGCGTCTCGCCAAGTTGGCTGGTGGCGTTGCCGTTATCAAGGTCGGCGCAGCAACCGAAGTGGAGCTCAAGGAAAAGAAGCACCGCATCGAGGACGCCGTGTCGGCAACTCGCGCAGCGATCGAAGAAGGTGTGGTCGCCGGTGGCGGTACCGCACTGATTCGTACTCGTCCGGCAGTGTTGAAGGTTGTCGAGTCGCTCACGGGCGACGAGGCCACCGGTGCACGCAGCGTCTACGACTCACTCACCGCACCAGCACGTCACATCGCTGACAACGCAGGTATGGAAGGCGCAGTTGCCGTTCAGCAAGTGGAAGCCGCAAAGGGCAACACGGGCATGAACGCCGCAACCGGTGAAATGACCGACCTCGTGAAGGCCGGCATCATCGACCCGGCCAAGGTGACTCGTGCAGCGTTGCAGAACGCAGCATCGATCGCAGCGTTGGTCATCACCACCGAGTGTCTGGTTGCCGACAAGCCTGAAAAGGCTGGTGCGGCACCGGCAGGCGGCGGAATGCCCGGCGGCGGCATGGGGATGATGTAGCGCAGTCCTCTGCAACGTTCCGATAGCGCGGAACACACAACGAATCTGAGTTAACGGTCGCTTCCAAGCGCGCCAAGTACGGCGCCATGGAGGCGACCGTTGCTCGTGATGAGCGAGTCCGATCGCCACTCGCTGTCACCGTGGCGATTGGTCCACGTGCCGCCAGCTTCGGTGACGATCGCAGCAATAGCGGCGATGTCGTACGGCCCGAGCCCGATTGCATCGATGGCGAAGTCGACTGCACCTTGCGCCACCAGCATGTGTTGCCAGAAGTCGCCGTAGTTGCGCAAGCGACCAACGTTGCGTTGCAGTGCGTTGAGATGTTCGGTTTTGTTTGCTGCGTGCCACGACTCGGTCACCGTGATGCTCGCACTTGCGCGACGAAGCTCGCCGACGTCACTCACGTGAATCTGCTGGCTCGTGCCGAAGGTGCCGTAGTGCGCGCCGAGCCCGCGTGCCGCCCACCAGCGCATACCAAGCGCAGGGGCCGATACCACACCGAGCACCGGCTCACCATCTTGCACCAGCGCAATGAGCGTTGCCCACACCGGAACACCGCGTACGAAGTTGCTCGTGCCATCGATCGGATCGATCACCCATTGGAACGATGCGTCGGTCGGACCAATCACGCCGTGCTCCTCGCCGTACAGCGAATAGTTGGGGCGTTCGTTTCGCAGCATGTCACTGATTGCCGATTCGGTGTTGCGATCGAGTTCGGTAACCTCGCTCCGGTCGGCCTTGCGTTCGACGGTGAAGCCGCGTTGTTGAAAGCCCGGCAGGCTGACGCTGTCGGCGACATCGGCGGCCCGCAGGGCGAGTGCGAGATCCTCGGGGGGAGTCATGACCCGCCCGACGCTAGGGCAGCTCGCCATCGAGAAGGAGGTGGCGTTGGGCGACGACGCCGATATTCCACTTGCCAGCACGTGAGTTGTGTTACGTTAGAATTGAATTCACATTCAGTCATACCTTCATTCCACGTCTCGAGGTCTTCATGCGTTCCCGTCTTCTCACCGTTGCCGTTCTCGGAGCACTCGTGTTGTCCGCGTGCGGTGGAAGTAACTCCACCGCCACCCGCGCTCGCAACTCGGCAGTGAACTGCTTTGAAACTCCCGAAGCACAAACCCTGGCAGTTGACACCGCGCGTTCGAATCTCAACACTGCGCAGTCGGCGTTGACGGCCGCCGGCGACAAGGCAGCACTCGATTCGGAACTCGCAGCTGCAACTACCGATGTTACGGACAAACGGGCCGCGCACGATACAGCGAAAAAAGAAGCTGACCGCCTTATCCGAATCACCTGGGATCTACAGGCCGAGGGCTATAGCCCCAGTATGCCGAAGGGCCCCGACAGAGATTTCTACATCCAAGCACTCCGCGAATGGGATGCCGCGCAAAGGGTGGCTGACAACTTAGTGTTGCCGTTGACGAGAGCCACGCAGCGACAATCTGCAGCGAAACGCGCGGTGGATGCGTGGACAGCTGCAGAGTCGAATGTCAGCAAGGGTCAGACGGCGCTAACCGCTGCTGAGGGCACACCGCTGTGCGCGACGAACGACATCGTGGCTGCGGATGACTCCGCCGAGAACACGACCGCAACTGAGGACACGACGGCGACTGAGGACACGACGGCGACTGAGGACACGACATCTACCGATGACACCTCTGCTACCGACGACACGACGGTAACGCAGGACACCACGGCGACTGAAGATACGACGGCGGCTGAGGACACGACGGCCACGCAGGACACCACGAGCGCTACTGCCGACAGCGGATCGAGCGACGAAGCTGGAGCCTCCGAAGAAAGCTCCTCTGATGCGCAATGCGTGGTGGTGAATACCGAGGTGGACGGCATGGTCGAAGTCGGTCAGATCTTTGACTTCGTCGTCACGACGAACGTTCCTTGTGGGTCTGATGTCTGGGTGCAGACCGAAACACAAGAAAACGATGCGGCAGGAGGTGTTGAGCACGGCCAGATGACCATTGACGGAACGACGGTGACCCTTTCGTTGCGCGCGGTCTCCAAGTCGACCGTATTTATCAAGGCTTGGGTGCATCCAGACGAGACGCAATGGATTCAAAACGAGGTGTCCATCGTTGCTGCGGGATCGCTTGATTCCAGCAGTGGGTTGTGCGAAGGCGTTACCCCGTTGGTCTCGTGGAGTGACGGTGGCAATGGCACCTTGACGGTGACCGGTAATTGCGCAGAAGCAGTGCGGGTCGACCTCGAGGTATTCAACGAAATTGGCGACATTCTCTTCTGGTCCCAGACCATTCTGAACAACGACACCACGGGTTACTCCGTCGATGACGTTCGAACGTTGTTGAAGAACAACGCTCAGGTCGGCTATCGCGCTTGGCACATGTGCGCACCCGCCGACTCACAGTCGACTTCCGACTGGTTCTGGTGTGGTGATGCAGTTCAGGCCATATTCGCAGGTGAGCCGAGCGCAACGGAAGGCTCAGCAACTTCCACCACGGTGGCTCCAACCGAGGAAGTTGGACCGCAGCCAGTTCCAGTAGGACTCCTGACGCCAGTGGTAACGACTCCTGGGACCGATGCAACGTCTGCAACTCCAGTCGCTCAAGTGGTCGTCGATCCTGCAGTGGTGATCTTGCTTTGCGAGCAGGACTGTGTGGACAAGGTTGCAGACCGCACCGGTATTGATGATGGTTTTGTCGAGATGCGAATCGACGGCGGCGAGTGGGGTCCTGCGCTCGGCGGAATCATCCCGGTGGGCGATGGTCTCATTCCCGTGGAGTTCCGCGCGACGCCCCTCGAAGGTGAGCCCGTCATTCTCGCCGCAAACTTCTTCGGTAACGGCGAGTCCATCCGAGAAACATCCACGGTGAAGCCTTCCGGTGAGATCGTCGACGCCGATGGTGCGGTGATTTCCACCGTGCCGGTGTACGAGACCGTTGAAGCCGATGGCTCGCCATCGCTCTTCATCGTCATCGCAGTCATAGCGGTTCTCGTGCTCCTGTTGCTTGCAGTCATCACCATGATGAAGCGCAAGCAGCGACTTGCTCAGAGCGTCGACGACGCATCCCACAAGGCGTGAACCTTCGCCGCAACTTGCTGGTTGTCGCAATTGCGGCAACGTCGGTGGTGGGTTGCAGCTCGTCGAGTTACGGCGGCGAGCTCGTCACTTCGGGCTTGGCACCAACGAGTGATGGCTTTTCATTCGCGAATTTCGGAAGCTCGGCAACCCCTGAGGTGTTTGACGCATCCGACATCGTGGCGATGTTCGGTGACAGTGAGTGCATCGACGGTGTGGTCGACCCGTGCGTGCTGACGCCTGAGGCGGCAGCTTGGGCTCGCATGGTGAACGAGTCGCGATCGTCGGGTCACTGTGAAGGAATGGTTGTGCAGGCAGCTACCAGATTTCGAGAGCGACAAGAGCCAGCCACTGCACGCTTGATCAACGATGGCGAGGTCACGCATGCGGTGATGCGGGCGTTCGCTACACAGTTTCTTCCCGAGGCTCAACGCGCGACCGCGGAGTGGGCTCAACGCTCACTTCGTGACATCGTGAACGAGTTGGCTCGTTCCTTCGAGACCGGTGACGAGAGTTATTCGTTGGGTCTCTATACGCCTACCGGTGGTCATGCGGTGCTGCCGTATCAAATTCGCTCGATAGGTACCGACGTCTTCGAGGTGTCGGTGTACGACTCAAACTGGCCGGGCTCAAATCGAGTCGTCATCTTCGATCTTGGTTTCAATACCTGGCGATTCTCGTTCTCCGGCGTGGACCAAACCAAGGATCCATGCCAATGGACTGGTGGCCCAGGCGACGTTGACCTCACTCCGCTGAGTGCTCGTCTGGATGCAACATGCCCATTTTGTGCCGAGAAGGCGACGACCAAGTCATCGATGTTGTTGATTCGATCAACCACAAAAAACTGGACGCTCACCACCGCCCAAGGCACGTTCAGTCCCGCAGACGCTTCGACGCTCGAAGGCGTGAGCGTGCGACCGATTCGCTCGGCTGATTGCAGCAATGTCGTGGTGAATCCGGAGTATCTCGTATCTGCCGACTCCGATGAGATTTCGCTGAACCTTCCAGACCCATCGTCGGTGTACGTCGTCAACGACACGTCGGTGGTGGAGCTCGTGACGGATACCGGATCACAAGACGCCATCACGGTGACACCCAAACGAGTCGAGACGAAGGGCAAGAAGGTGAAAGTGACCGTGTCATCCGGTGAACTTGCCGTGCAAATTACCGAGGCCTCACCGACGATTGAGATTGCCGAAGACGCGATTGAGGTCGTCGTGCCCAGCTCGTCAGGTACCGGTGAAACAGTCGTCACGGTGACTGCTGCCGAAAGTCAGGTATCGGTGCAGGGAGGGGGCGCAAGTGATCCAATCGTGGCGCCGACGACATTGAATCAAGTGGAGTCACAACCGCCGCAAGTGTTGGAGGTGACATCCACAAAGCCCGAGCTTCCCAGCGTGAGCGATCGAGTTGCTGCGGCTACGACGACGTCGACCACTTTGGCTACCACAGAGACGACGTCTCTACCAACCTCGACTGCTGTCGCATCCAACCCGACCTCCTCGGTGGCAGTTGCGTCAACTGTGGTAGTTGCTAGCACAACAGGCTCAACGACGACGGTTCGACCGAGGACCAGTACCTCATCAAGCACGACGTCGACAACGACAACGACAACGACAACGACAACGACAACGACAACGACAACGACACTTCCCCCAACGACAACGACAACGCGTCCAACAACTACAACCTCAACGACTACTACAACGGTTGCGTGGGTTCCAGGTAGTTGGGCGTACAACCAGGATCCACCGGCCTGTAGTTACAACGGCGGCCCATGTGGTTGGTATCGCGGCTCCGCACCTGGCGAATACACCCTCGGACCGCCCGGCCCGTAGCTAATGCAGTCGCCAATCGGTGATCTTGCGTTACTTCTCAGCCTCCGGATCAGCATTGAAGTACACCTCTGGAGTGGCTTTTAGTGCTCGTTTGAAGGCGTCGTATATCGCAATCCAGTGGAGATCACGTGGACGCTCGAAACCCGCGAGGTTCAAAGCACTGAGCCCGATTGGTAAGGCCATGAACATGAAGGCAAGCAATTCTGTGTCGTAATCCGGCAGTATTTCGCCCGCATCCCTGCCCTCCTTTACGACTTCGCGGTACTGACTCAGCAGTGATGACAGCCGAGGAAGGATGGTGGCTCGAGCTTCTTCGTTCTGCCAGGCAGCATATACCGCTTCAACAAGTAGACGCTGTGTTGTACTGGGGCCGGAGTCGCTCGAGTTGCGTGGAACCATTGCCGCGATCTTCCAGACCCACAGACTGTCACCGTGATTTGGAAGTTGGCGAAGAAGGTCGTCGTTATGTACCCGTTGTTCTTCGATTGCGTGGTCGAGCGCAGCGGTAAAGAGATCGGCTTTGTCGCGATACCAGGTGTAAATAGAACCGACGGTGACACCTGCTCGCTTGGCGATATCCACCAGACGGGCTCGCTCGAAACCTCGCTCGGCGATTTCCTCTACCGCAGCGGTCAGAATGCTGTCGCGGGTTTGTAGCGCCCACGGTCGCCGATCGCGACCATCAATGTTGACGATGCGTGAGTCCGATTTCTCCGAGAACGGGCTCATGCGTGACGAACCAATGCCGAAGTCATCAGGCGAGCAGCTCGCGTGATGTGCGCTCGACACCCGCTGCGTCGAGACCCAACTTGGCGAGAATCACGTCGGGCTTGGCGTGCGGAATGAAGCGTGTCGGCAGTCCCAACACCTTGATGACCGGTGGGGTAACGGGCGCCACCGACGTGATGGCGTCGGCCAGCAAGAAGCCGATTCCGCCATCACGGATGCCATCTTCAACCGTGATGACGTGACGGTGCGTAGCTGCGTCACGAATCATGTCGTCGTCGGCCGGAACACAAGACCGAACGTCCCACAGCGTTGCAGAGAGTCCACTCTGGGCGAGCGCTGCAACGGCCTGCTCGGCTGCGCCCACCATCTTGCCCACCGCCAGAATGCAGAGTTTCTTGGTGGGATCACTGGCCATGCGACGGGCATGCAATCCGGAACCTACGTCGTGCTCCGACACCTGACGCGCGTTGCCTTTTGGATAGCGAATTACCACCGGGCCGGTATCGGCCAGCGACATGGCGTCGTGCAACATTTGCTGGAGGTCTTGTGCGCTCGACGGTGCGAGCACGCGCATGCCCGGCACTTTGGAGAGCAGCGCCATGTCGTAAATGCCGTGATGGCTGGGGCCATCGTCACCGGTGATTCCGGCGCGATCGAGGCAGAACACCACGGGCAAACGATGCAATGCCACGTCGTAGACGAGTTGGTCCCACGCACGGTTGAGGAAGGTGGAGTAGAGCGCAACCACCGGTCGCATGCCTCCCATCGCCAAGCCTGCTGCAAACGTCACCGCGTGCTGTTCGGCGATACCGACGTCGAAGAACCGATCGGGGAAGTGTGATTCGAACGCAATCAATCCGGTTGGGCCGGGCATGGCAGCAGTAATGGCAACGATGCGTTGGTCGCTTTGTGCTTCTTTGATGAGTGCATCGGCAAAGGCCTGTGTGTAACCGGTAGGCACCGACTTGGGCGGACCACTCACCGGGTCGAACACTGGTGCGTCGTGCAGATGTTTTTCATCGTCGTCTTCGGCGGGGGAGTATCCGCGACCCTTCTGCGTGAGCACGTGCACCACGATGGGACCCTCTTCGGATCGAGTGGCGGCTGCATTCAGCGCATGCTCCAGCTCGGCAAAATTATGGCCGTCAACCGGACCTACATAGCGAACACCGAGTGCCTCGAAGAATGCAGTGGGCTGGAGGTACTCGCGGATGCCAGCTTTGATCGCTTCGAGCCCACGCTCGGCTTGTGGTCCAACGACGGGAAGGTCGTGCAGCCACTTCTCCAAACGCCGCTGGCGTTGCACGTACACCGGGTTGAGTCGCACGTTGGTGAGCGTGCGCGACAATCGACGAGTGAAGCGGTCACGCGGGCGGGGCATGTCGCTGGTTTCATCCAACGGGTGCGGCTGATGCGTGAGGTTCGACACCGTTGGCGCATAGGACCTGCCGTTGTCGTTCAGCACGATGATGACGCGACTCT
>Ga0208147_1000597_pt1 | contig 12494 bp, 8 predicted proteins | sample DEB3_08_DNA_FD_184520 | JGI IMG/M metagenome (GOLD analysis project Ga0208147, IMG submission 184520) | Aqueous microbial communities from the Delaware River and Bay under freshwater to marine salinity gradient to study organic matter... | ecosystem: Environmental > Aquatic > Marine > Coastal ... | reverse complement strand
CAGCCAAGAGCCACATTGCAACCTCCCCAGCTTTGAATATGACCGCTACCCAAATCTGTTCCAAAAATCATTGTTGCGACACCATTATTAAAATTACTTCCTGGAACACAAACTAAACCAGGAGAACTTGTTGATGTGCCAAAACTAATTGCCCCACTCGCATTATTAACTTTTAAAATTTGTACAAGGTCTTGATTATTATATCTAAAATTAGCTATCGAACTTTTTACATCATGAGTATTGCCGCTAATATCAACACTCATTCCAGTAAACCTTGTTAAACTAGCTCCACTCCAAGTTTGACTGACTAATAAATTTGTTTGATTTCCTGTGACTACCCCACCAGAAATATGAATTTGTCCAGAAACAATGTCTCCAGTGGTATTAACATATCTAGTGTCACCAGCACCAGTAGTTAAAAATGATCCTGTTTGACTAGTGGTAATAAAATTACCAGTTGCAGATTGTAAAGCGTAACGACCATCAGCCGCCCCTGTTGTTAAAAATGCTCCAGTATCAGAAGGTCTTACAACAGAACCAGTAACAAAATTTCCAGTCTGCCCTGTCACCACAAAGCTGCCAGTTGCGGACTGCAAGGCGTAACGACCATCGGCTGCGCCAGTGGTCAAGAACGCGCCCGTGCCTGCGGCAGCGGCGAACGCTCCAGTTTGCCCTGTCACCACAAAGCTGCCAGTTGCGGACTGCAAAACATATCTATTATCTGCCGCGCCCGTTGTTAAGAAAGCTCCAGTTTCAATTGATTGATTAAAACCAGAGATTTCTCCATTAGAATTAATATAATAAAATTGATCGCCAGATGGGAACAATCCTAAAGTTCCATTTTCAATTGAGTATGGAATACCTGTTTGATTTTTAAATATTGCTGGATATACAAAGTTTGGGTCCATTTTATTATATTACATTATTAACATTTCAATAGCATCAACATCAGCAATCCATCGTGTATTTTGTCCAGAGATGCCGCTGCCAAAAATACAAAAAATACCAGAATACGCTCCTGTATTAAAATCTCCCGTTACTGAAAAAATTGCTTTTCCAGCGTTTTCCATATCTGTTCCAATTGATTCTAAATGATGTATTCTATGAGCGCCTGCATTAGAAGAGAGAGTGCTTATTACAGCTTTTCTCATGAACTGAGAAATATTCGCGTCCTCATCTACTCCCAAAACTTTGATGGTAGCCATCATCACTTTATCTGCTTGATTTTCTAAAATATTAAAATATAAACCATTTCCATCTAAAGATAATGTTGACACTCCCGTATCGTAACTTAAACCATTTAAAACAAATTGTATTTGCTGAGATACACCTATTGTAGAAAGTGACGAAAATGCTCTTGCAGCAAAACGATCAGACCTTGCAAAGCGACCTCCAGCTACAGCATATTGCGCAGTAGCTTCATTGTTTGATCCACCCAATATTGCTGCATATTGTCCAGTAGTATAATTTGATACGCCTCCAGCAATAGTAGAGAAACTTCCAGAAATAAAATTTCCAAACCCACCGCCAATAGTACAGGAATCTCCAGAAGTTATTCTATTTATAAAACCACCAGCTATTGTATTGGTGTTAATTACTGCATCAGTACCATTTTCGATTGAGTTTGTTAATCCACCTCCAATTACTGAATAACCTCCACTAATAGAATTTCCAGACCCACCTCCAATAACTTGAGCGTGAAAATCTCCATAAGTATTGTTTGCTCCGAAGAATCCTGTGGAAGCTGTTAGTTTATCAGCAAAAGTTTTATCTCCACTAATTAACTGATTACCAGTAGTGTAAACAACATCTGTTCCACCACCCCCGCCGCCATCAACAAATGATCCAGATATAGATTGGCCATTTCTTTGATATAGGAAAAGAGTTTTTGTGGTTGTTCCAGAAAATTCTAATCCAGTAATGGATTGATTGTAGCCAGTAATGGCATAGCCGCTAATGGATTGACCATCTGATAATTGATAGTATCTGCCATCGGCTGCGCCAGTAGTTAAAAATGCTCCCGTTTCCGTTTTTAAAGCATAGTTGCTGATTCCAGAAACATCGCCAGTTGTCATTTGTCTGGCGAACCAAGAACCACTTCCAGAGTTATAAATTAATGTGCTATTATCCGCTGGATTTACTGCATAAACGCGATGAAGCTCTTGAATCTCAAAACCGTTTTGTACTTTTACATAAACCTTACCATTATTAGATTGTGAGCGAAGAACAACTCCCAAATAAACAAGGTGATTATTTCCAAATGGTTTGTTTCCTGTTCCATAAATTATGTTTCCTGTTGGACCCAGCCACATAGGATCACCAGCAGCGGCAGCACTGGTATCAAAACCTTCTAGCACACCCTCTGTAATTACATAACCAAATTCATTAACTGCTAAATTTTGAGCCAAAAGGCCAATTGTTTTTGAAGAGGTTGTTTCTCCAGTATTTGATGCTAATTTAAATAATGGATTTGCACCGTTTGCACTATTAATATAAACTGGCTGGCCTTTGTAAACTGTCGCCCCTTGATCATTTTTAGCATACAAATGAATAAGATCAACAGGATCGCCACTTAATAAAACTGGAATATCCGTAACCGTTGGTCTTGTTTGAAAATCTTTGAGTCCAGAAATGTCTTGGTTGCCAGTTAAACCAACATATCTTAAATCCGCTGCTCCAGTTGTTACATAAGACCCTGTTGCATTATTTAAATTAGTAATCTGATTTTGCAAATAACCACTGACTCCAGTAACATAACCAGTTGTTGCAAAAGAAGAAGCATCTCCAGTAATAAATATGCCAGTTAATTCTTCATATGTTTTAATGGTTTGCCATTGACCAGATTTTAAGAAATAAAGAATTTCATTATTATTTTCGTTTTCAAAAACTAAAGCTCCATCATTTTCAATTCCGCTTTGCGGAGTATTCAATCCAGAAAAATAAACTCCAGTTCTGCTGAAACTTGATATGTTCGGCGGGATTCCAGGAGAAAATATAACAGGATCTGGAGGTGAATATAAATATCCAGAAACAACATCACCATAAATTAATCCAGACCCAAAATCGTCATATGGTAAAAATTTATAATATAAAGTTTGATTAATCGGAACTTCGTTTTTTTCAATTATAATTGACTGATTAGATGAGTCATTTAAAAATGTCTCTGTCTTTAAAAAAGAAAAGCCACTTAAATCATAAGCAGTTCCAGAACTAGATCCAGTATATATTTCAACCTTTCTAGGTATAAAATATTGATAATTATCAATAAATGATAAATTAAAATTAATATAGTTAACTATTCCAGAATCAACAGTATTATCAAATGTTGCAATAGATGAAATATTTGATGGTAAATGATAAACTGTTGCTATTACATCATTTTGTAAATTATTATTTTTTACATCAAAAAGTAATTGATAATATCTTTGCGCTCCAGAACCAGTGCCAAATGCGGCTAAATTTTGTTCTTGAGTAAATGTAAAATTTAAAGCATTTTGATTTATTGCTAATCCAGTAACAAAAGTGCCAAGACCAGTATAAGAAACTCCAGTTGTATATAGCGAAACATCATAAATAATGTCACTCAGTCCTTGTGCGAATTGCAGACCTTCAGAAATAGAATTTCCATATATATCTTCATATTCTAATGTAATTGAAGCATTTTTTTCTCTCGACAAAAGAAATGCATATCCAGTACCTTGAGAATTTTCTGACGGAACGAATGAATCTGATGTCGTTGGAAATTCTGGATAATAAATTGGTACTGGAGCTACTGTAGTGGTCGGAACTGGCGTTGTCGGCGGTGGCGTTGTAGGCGACAGAGTAGTTGTCGGTGATGTGGTAGTCGTTGGCGCGGAAGTGGTCGTTGGCGCGGAAGTGGTCGTTGGCGCGGAAGTGGTTGTCGGCGCGGAAGTGGTTGTCGGCGATGTGGTAGTCGTTGGTGCGGAAGTGGTAGTCGTTGGTGCGGAAGTGGTTGTTGTGTATCCACAAGTGGGGGAATTATATTCAACAACAACTTGAAATGACCCGCAAGAACCATCAGCGATATTCGCCACTCTATCAAACCCATTACAGCCATAACTAAGTATAGTGCCAAATACAGGACACGGCGGCAGCGTTGTAGGCGGCAGCGTTGTAGGCGGCAGCGTTGTAGGCGGCGGCGGTGGCGGCGGTGGTAAAGTTGTCGTCATTATTGAGAGATATTTTTATTAATTTTGAAAGCCGTCACCACAGCGTTAGTTCTTATTGGAGCAGTATATGAAACTAATTTTAAGTTACTGATTGCTGTTGGAGATATTGGATTCGGGTAAACACCAGTTTGTCTTGCAATTACCTTTAAGGTGAATTGTCCGACTTCAGATTGGTCATTAAAAGTGAAAGAAGTTTCACTAATTCTCTGTTTAATAGATTTATATTTGGGGGTTATTAATTCAACATCGTAGCAATTAGCTTCCGAAACTGGATTCCAAGAAGCGTATAAATCAATAAAATCATTTTGAGCATCATAATCTCCAGATGTAAAGTTTGTGATTTGGGGGTAATCTAATTGATAGATGAATTGATTTTGAATTGAATTACTCTGTCCTTCGCTTACTTGACCAGTTCTTGATGATGGGAAATAATTAAAAAAGTCATTAAGTGACTCATTTGATTCAATTTCAGCAAATTTACCAGTATCAAATTTTATTGCAGTCACTTCATACTCATTTAAATTTAATTCTTTAATAGCAGCAATTTTATAAATTTCTTGTTTTGTATTTGATAAAGTAATTGAGCAAGGCGCTCCAAGTTTGATATTCTTTAAAAGAGTGATTCCAGAACATCCAGTATCAATAACAAATGTTGATCCATAATCACCAATTCCAGTTTGTGAAGCCTTTAAGGTTACCGCCATTGGAATATCATTTTTATATAATTCTCCAACATTTAATTTTGAAGGACTCTGAGATAAATCGTAAAATTCTGATGTTGAAATTTTACCTGTTGGAATCAATACGGTAATTTCTCCAGTAATACCGCTGGCATTAAAATCTGAACTTTCTAAATTTATATTAGTATAAATACTATTTGCGCCCAAATCAACATTCAATACTCTACCCACATGTTTTTTAAATGAACGAAGTTCATCATTAACAGCGATCAAATCTCCTGGCCTGCATAGCAATGTTTCAAGACCCGCAACGAATTGAACATTTTGATCTTCATTAATAGTGGAATAAATGATGTGTTGCCCAATTCTTTTTGCATGGGCGCGACTTGTAACACCAAAAGTTTGCGCTGATGTTCTTAAAATACCGCGATTTTTAATATCATCTGGATCTTCGACATATTCAATTTTTTCTTTAAAAAGATCGTCTTTATCTAAAAATGACACTTCTATCACATTATACTGCAAGTCCCTGCGGTCATTTGTATAAGTAAAGATGCCGTCTTTAACATTTGAGTTATTAAATATTGACATGATGGGTTTTAACCTATCATTCGTAAAATTTATTTCAGAATTTGAGTAAAATAAATTGCCTCTGAATGATGAAACTATTGTTTTCAACATGTCAAAAACATTTGTTTTATCGGCAATAGCTCCATTAAAAGCGTATCTTGGTTCATAACCTCCATCTGCCGCAGGAACTCCAACGAAAATTCCGTTGTCATCTACTGCGTCACAATATCTTCCGATTTTATACAATTCCCAATAATTTACTTGAGTAGGTTCAATAAAATTACCTAACCCATATCTTCTATTAATTAGAATATCAAAAAGAATCCAAACAGGATTATCTGTCCAAGCAAATTTGAAAGTTCCATCCCAATTACCCTCGTATATAGTTTTATCTTCTGTTGTTGCAGCGGCAAATTCAGCATTTGTTAAATATCTTTTATCTATACCATTTGGTTTTAATGGGAAATAATTACTTGGAATAAAAACTTTTTTAAATCTAGCATCATAGCTTCTGGCTGGAATTTCTGGTGCGCTACGAGCATCTATTTTTAATCCACAAACACTAGAGTATGGATATGAAAATGCGGAATCAATAATTTCAGTAATTTTTTCAACATAAATTTCTCTTTTAATTAAACTAGAGAAACTTTCGTAAGTGACTCTTGAGACTCTGACGAATCTAACTTTTCCGCTTTCTGCTGGAGGCAGTTCAATTGGAGAAGCAATGTTTTTTGTGCCTACAATAAATCGGCTGTATTTAGGTATAATTTCAGTTGAATTGTTTTCTTCTCTTCCAATATCAATTGTACATGGAGAATCCGCGACTCCTTTAATTTCATAAAGTCTCGGATAATTTGTAAAATCAATAATTTCATTACCTTCTTTATCTTGATACCCACATTCAATTTTTAATTTAACCAAGCTGGGTATGATTGATCCTATGTCAACTGGCTCAGGATCTCCAACAGTTTTTGCTAATTCGTAACCAGCTAAATGAGCTATATCTTTTAATACTCTAACTCCAATACTAATTACAACTTTACTAACATTTGGATTATTAACAATGTGAACTAATGGCTTGGGTCTTTCAATTTCATAAGCTATTGCGCTATTAGCCCAATCACTATAATTAACACCCGCAGCTGTATTTGTCGGTTTTGCCGCAACTCTATTATCGTCACTTCCTTCATCACCAATCAATGTTAAAAGCGACCCAGCAATTACCCCTATATAGTCATCGTCTAAAGATGGATTATAAAAATCATTTGGCCAATTGCCAAAGTCATTTTTATTATCATATTGAAGACCATATTTTTTGCCATAAAGATCGTCTGGATCGTCATATCTGCCCAACTGAACTGCTTGATTTGGGTTAATATAAAAACTTTCAGCAGCTCTTTGAAATTCGCTTAAGTTTAATGAACTTTTCCATTGAAGAGTATTTTTAATAGGAGTGCCAGTGGCAGTTTTAAAAGCGTCAAGATTGAAGTCTTTCCATTTATAGCTTTTGATGTTTCTATCATAAACATATCTTGAAATTACTAATGTTGCTGGATTGCCATCTGGCGTTGTTCTTGATTCAACTTGTTGAAATATACCAGTATCCAGATCTACTGAATATGTTATTTGTTCTGCTGCTGTATAATAACTCGTTACATATGTATATGCCCTCATTACTCTCTCTCCAACACTATTCCTGTAACCAGCGTATTCTTCCTCTTTTGATACAGTAAAAACATATTGAGGCGCGTATGCGACTGTCACAGTTAAAATCTTGCCAATTCTTGAATATGATTTAACCTCTACTCCACCAAGACGAGCAGCAGCTAAATCTTTCACTGTATAAAATACGGGGAAAATATAATCATAGGAAGTGCCTGGTCGCAGGTTACCCTTCTTAGGGCTTGCAATCTGTTTAAAATATTTATTTACGCTATTTATTTTATCTACTTCGCCTTGGGTCACAACATTTTCCAATCCAGTATCAAGGATGTCATCTTTTACTCCAGAAATAGCTGTTTGAGATTTTGGATCAAATTTTGTATCTATTAGAGTTTTGCCTGTCTTTATCAAGGTTGATGCTGGTCTATTTTTACCAAATGGTCCAGTTAATTTAAAACCATAACCTTTATCTACATAAGTTTTATTAAATAAACTTAATGGTCTTTGAAACTCTTGGCCTTCTCTAATTTCACAATTTGCATTTGCAATATTATATTTATATTTAGGTTTTGCTATATTTAAATACTTTAAACTTTTAATTACTGCATCAACTGAGTTTTTTAAAATTTTACCATCTTTTTTGTATAAGAAAAGATAAATAGACCCACTCCATCCACCAGTAAGAGTTGGGTAAGTTAAATCTATTTTTCTTCTGCTTTCTAAGAATCTTTTTTTATTTAATTCTGTAGCCTCAAAAGGCAAATATGTTTGATTATAAATATCTCCATCTAAATCAAGAAAATCAGAAATTTCAAAACCATAATCCGCAGGATAAGAAACGCCATCTACTATTGTTGTTTGTGGCATTATTGAAACAAAAAGCCTTAAACAAACAAATGGATACTCATCTTTAAATTTATCTGGAAAATCTGGCAAAAGAAAAGTTGATACTTCTAATGCAGAATTATAATTAAATTTACCAAATTTTAAAATTCTTATATAATCATTTATGATGGATAATGAACTTAATCTAGACTGATTAGCAATATTCGTTGGTGTGATCGGTATATCAATCAAGTCTTGATAAATACTTTTTGCAATATTATCTTTACCATCCACGATAGAATATGAAATTTTTCCATCTTGAATATTAATTGATTGATTATTTATAATTTTTGGAAGATAAATTAGTCCACTAATATCATTGACCGCTTCTTCAACGGTTTTTTCTTGAAATTCTCCATCTTTATAAAAGGCTTGAGAAAATACGCCACTCAATCCAGTAACTGCATATTTAGCAAATAAATTATCGCTTGCTACTGTGGTAGCTTGTTTAATTGGAACATCATTTAAATAAATGCTTTCAAAAATTCTTTCATTATCTACATAAGCTCCATTCTGAGAAACTAAACCGTCAATTGAACCATCAGCAATCAAATCAAGACTTTCAGCATACTCAAATGAGGCAAGAGCTTGCAAATCTCCTAATTTTGGAGGCTTTAATGTTGGTGGCGGAGGTGGGTCAGGCTGTTTAGGCTTTTTACCAGCACCAGCAATATTATTTAAATATTTTTGAGTAAAATGGTTCATTTTATTAAATTGCTGCTGCTTTTTGGTAGAATACGCTTGCTCCACTTGGCAAGAAGTTAGCATAAGCGTTGTAATCTATTGCTGTAATTAGAGCAGATTGATTTACTCCTTTTTTATTTGAGTTGTTAAGAAATTCATCTGCCAAGCTAATTGCTAATGGGAAGCTCTTGATGGAACTCTGTATAACATAAGAGCCTATTTTTAATCTACCATATACTAATGGTACTGGATTTCCTTGTTCAGCAATGTTTTCTCTATTGCTAAATGCCAAAGATTTACTAAATGCACTTGTTCCCGCCGATGCTCCAGGCACTTTAGGATATTCTACTTTTCCAGCTTGAGTATAAGTATAAAGTGCTGTACCAATTGCTAATACAATATTAAAAATTGTCAATGGACCTCCACCATTAATAATTGGTACAAAATGTATTTTTTGATATTTATTTAAAGTTTGTAATTCATTATTTTTCAACCATTTACCGTCAACAACAAAAGTATAATGAACATGTTTAAGAGCTAAGTCTTTTAAATCTTTGATAAAATTATCATAATTTGCCTCCATAGCAAAAAGCAAATCTTTTGGCTTACTTAAAGCCAATTTATGCTTTTTACCATATTTTTTCCCTAAAATACCATGTAAATAAACTTCTGTCATAAAGCGCCTTTTACCTTGTCCAGTATATTTACATCTATTTCATGTGTTTCTGGTATATAAAATGAAAATTTATTTTCCTGCACAGAATACATCAAATATGGAATACATAGAGAATCACAAGATTCTTTATCAAAATCCGAAAATTCTGCGTCAACATTGGTATGAGAGTGGAATATGGCAATAATGTTGTACTGTGTAGTAAATTTTATAAAATCTACAGGATCAATAGAAAAATATAAATTAGGTTCTGGCGATCTATTGGCAACCATTTCAGCAATAAAATTGCCATCTTGATAACCTAAAAACCCACAACACTCAATATTAAAATATTTATTACTATAATCTTTAAAAAATTTAAAGATTTTTTTAATATCATTTTCTGCTTTTAAAACTTGCTCCATATTGAAATTTGTCTGTTGCTGGAAAGCCCCCAAATGGAAGATAAAATGCTCCACTTGGTTTTGCATTTAAAGTGGATGGAACTAAATTTTGTACATAAACTCCAGTTTGATCAACGCCAGAGGTTCCAGTATAATAAATAGCTGTATCTGCAAAACGCTTGCGACAAGCGGAAATAATTTTTGAGCATCCATCAGATTGCCAAGGACTCTGATCTAATGAAGGAAGATAGTTTTCATCAGCTACATGATATTTTTGACAAACATACCAAGTTCTAAATGGATCTTTATCCGTTGTTAAATAAACAATATCTCCAGTATTATAAGTTTTACCATAAGTCCATTCATTTTCAGTCGTTTGGAAATTAAAATTGCCAGTAGGAATATTAGTAAAATGACTGTCATCATCTTGGCAAACTGGTGGACCAAAGTAATTGCATCCCAAACCTCTGTATTGCCAATAACAATACCTACCAAGCACTAATCTTCCAGGAATGGAAAAATTTTCCAAATCAAATGGAGAAGTGAGTTCAAACTCAACAAGATTAATATTTTCTTGGGTTTTTTGTGATATAGTATAGGTATCTTTAGAAATTGAAGAATTCGGGTCAGAAACGCCGAATGGATTTACGCCTCCTTCAAAATTACTATCATCAATGTGCTTTAAAAAAATCTTAGTTCTTTCTAGTTTTGCAAATTTAAAATCATTTTTTTTACGCAATAGATTGCTAATAGCATAGTTAACATTACTAACTCTAATTTTTGGCCTATTAATTCGATTAAGAATATTTGATTCAAAATCTTCAACTTCAACTGCTAATGGCACATGTAATATTCCATTTAGAGTAATTCCATTTTCTATGCCATTAGAACATGGATGAAAAGGAAAGTAAGAATCTGGCTCGTTGATAGTATCATAATAGAGCTTATAAAACTCCAAAACTGCTGTTGGCTCCAAGTCCATCAGGTCTTGAGAAATTTTATTATTGATTGGCATGACTATTAATTATAAAGGGTTGTCCTATAAATTACACGAATTTATTAACACATTTGACAATGAAGAAAAGGAACAATTAAGAAGTTTTTACAAAAAATTTTTTTTCCGTTCTAAACCTGTTCCATTAAATTGCAATAGCATCTCATTATTAAATCACGAAATTGATCAGTATTTTGAAGACACCTGCTTAAATAGCAAAATTATTAATTTTTTTAGGGAAAATAAACTAATACTCTCAATCGCTTTTGATTTTGAAATGAAAAGTTTGACAATTCCAGATAAATATCTTAAATTTATGAATAGATTTGAACAAAAAGAATGTTGTGAATTTTTTTTCGCAGCTTCTGATTTTAATAATTTAACTGAAATGCAGTTTTGTGTTGCCAAAACTTTCGAGTATATAAAGAAAAACTATAATAAAAAATATATTTTTGGTAATATTATAAGGCAACATAAAAAAGAAAAATTTAAAAAAACTATACAAAGAATTTTTAAATTTACTATATTAGACGACAACTTTACTTTTCATGAGATACCGTAACAAATATGATTTTTCTGGCCAATGCTCTCAAGTTGGAGAAACCGCCGAAGACCTCTTTCAAAAAATAGCTTGGGACAAAGGCTGGAGTGCCAGATCAGCTACGCGCAAAGAACAGTTGCAACACATTGATTTTCATTTATATAACGATGAATCTTTGAAAGAATATAAGGTAGATGTAAAAGCAAGAAAAAAAGTGAAACGCACAGACTCAAATATTAATGATGAATTGATTTGGGTTGAGTTTACCAATGTGGCTGGCAGAGAAGGTTGGTTAAATGGATTGGCAGATTACATTGCTTTCGAGCAAGAAGACCATTTTATTATTTTCGATAGATTGGGCATTTTAAATTTCTGTAAAAAGAAAGTAAACTTTAAAAATAGAGTCACTCAATCAAAGGATGCAGTATATAACATCTATCAAAGAAGCGGCAGAAAAGATGAAATTTCTTTGATTCCTCTTAACGACTTAAAAAAACATTTAGGATATTCTACTTGGCCCAAATGATTGATTTACCATCATGTAATAAAAAATGGGTATGGAGTTTAATTTTTATTCGTATTCCTAAAAATGCGAGTACATCTATGTACTATCATTTAGGAAATTTAAATTTAATTAAAAAACACGAAGAAGATTTTAAATTACTATACAATCAACCATTATATAAACAAGGCATTCACCCGACACATGCAAAGCCAAATGAAATTAGTTTAATATTTCGGAATATGGTGCATCAGCATGTTTCTTTTGCGATAGTAAGAAATCCTTGGGATAGAATTGTTTCATTCTATCAATCTATTATGCAAAATCTTAAAGAGCAAGAACTTGAAAGATTGTGCAATCTTTATAAGATTAATTTTAATTTAAAGTCATCATTTAATGATTTCTGTGAAATCATAATGGACAAATATGAAAAAAAACAAGAAATTTCTTTAATAAATCATGATCAATGTTCTTGGCTTGAAGGAATGTTTGAACCTAATTTTATACTAAGTTTTGAAAATTTAAAAGAAGATTTTGCAAAAATGCTTGACATTTGCAATATTAAACATATAGATAAAAACATTCCGCATGAAAACTCTACCAAGCGAAAACCGTATCAAGAATACTACAACGATCAATCTATAAAAATCATCGAAAAAATCTTTGAAAGAGATATTGACAAATTCAAATATTCGTATTAAACTATAGTATGGTCGGTTCAATTAAAATT
>Ga0208147_1000595_pt1 | contig 12524 bp, 8 predicted proteins | sample DEB3_08_DNA_FD_184520 | JGI IMG/M metagenome (GOLD analysis project Ga0208147, IMG submission 184520) | Aqueous microbial communities from the Delaware River and Bay under freshwater to marine salinity gradient to study organic matter... | ecosystem: Environmental > Aquatic > Marine > Coastal ... | reverse complement strand
GGTGTTTCAGGACTTCAGGGTTTAACTGGACAGTATATGGCTCCTGCTGCTGGCCTTACAGCAGCTTCTGCAATGATGCCTACAAGTCAAGAAGTAGGCATGTATATGAATCCTTACATGCAGAATGTAGTAGATATTCAGCAGCGGGAAGCACAGCGTCAGGCTGATGTAGCTGGTCAAGAGCAAGCTAAACAGGCAGTGGCTGCTGGTAGCTTTGGTGGTTCAAGGGATGCAATTGTAAGGGCTGAAGCTGCACGTAATTTACAGACACAGTTAGGGGATATTCAATATAAAGGTTTGGCTGCTGCATATGAAGATGCACAGGCAAGACTTGCTGCACAGCGTCAGCGTGAATTTGCTGCTGGTCAACAGTTTGGTCAGCTAGGTCAAACAGCTTTAGGTGGTAATTTACAAGAACTAAGTGCATTACAACAAGCTGGTTTAACACAGCAGTCACAACAACAGGCTGCACTTGATATTGCTCGTCAGCAATTTGAGGCTGAAAAGACATTTCCAGAACAGACATTGCAGCAATACTCTTCAATCATTCGTGGCTATGCTGCTCCTATTGGTGGGTCTTATACTTCAACGGGTACAACTCCAGCACCGTCTTATCTACAGCAACTTGCTGGTCTAGGTAGTTTGGGTACAGGTTTATATGCTGCCAGTAAGATGTTTAAAGAAGGTGGCAAGATCGGTGGTAATGGTGGTTTAGCATCTATTATTGTTAAACGTAAAAAGGGTGGTAGTGTAGTTAAATTACAGGATGGTGGTGGTTTTGGTCAGTCTGTTGGAGGTTGGGAATTTGACATGGGACAAGGTAATCAACCTAATGTAGACGTCACACAGCAAAGAATGGATGAATATTTAAATCGTTTAAAGACATTTAGTATTGACGATTTAAAAGAAGTAGCTAGAGTTTCTCCAGAATATAGAAATGCAGCTTTAGCAGAACTAAAATCTAGAAAACCAACATTTGATCCTGCTATAGACGAGGCTGGTCCTACTGGCCCTGTTGGTTCAGCCACATCTTATGATAACTTTAAACCAGCAGCTACTACTGCACAAGCTGCCGCTTCAACATCTACAGATGCAAAAGATAGTGATGAAATTGATTTTTCTGATCCAAAAAGTATCTTTAAAAACTTTTTCACATCTTCTGATGAGTACAGAAAGGCTTATACAGAAAGTTTAGAAAAGATGCGAGAAAGTGCTAAAACTGATAAAGAACTTGCAGGACTTAATCTTATTCAAAAGTCTTTGTCAGCTATTGCATCTTCTCGTCCCGGTTCTATAGGGGCTGTTATAGCAGAATCTTCTCCTGTTGTTGCTGAAGCTACTTCTGCTGCTCTTAAAGCTGATAAAGAAGCTAGAGCAGAACTTCGTGCGGCTGAACTGGGTGAAAAGAAACTTGGTTACGAGATGGAAAAAGAAATGACATCTACTAAAATGGCTCTTTGGAAGGCACTGCAAAAAACAAAACTTACTACTGATGAAGCAACTAAAATATTTAAAGCAGCCTCGGAAGCAACAGATGAAAATACTCTAAAAGCACTAATTGGAGCATTACCTAGTAAAGAAGCACAGATGTTGGCATTTGAACTTTATGCTTTAAGAACAAGAGCCGCTGGTGGAGATTCAAGATCTGGTGGTTTGCAAGCTAATATAGCCGCTGGAAGAAAATAAAAAGATGGCTGAAGATTATAAAGATATTGAATCTACTGGACAAGATAATTCTCTGTCCTATGATTCAATTCTAAATAATAATGATATTCTTAATTCAATGTACTATGCATTGAAAGACATGGGTACTGATGTAGAAATTGATCCAAAAACAATTTTGGATACATTTCTTACAAAATCACGCTATATAGATACAAATATTCTTTCTACAATTAGTACAGCAAATAAGGTATCAGATTATACAGACGAGCAGAAGCAATCTTTAGCTAAGGCTATGGATGCAGTAAACCGTATGCCTAATATATTTTCTGAAGGCGGTGCACCAACAGGATCAGCTATTGCTGATTATGCCTTAGCTGGTATTTCAGATCCAACAAATCTATTGTCTGCTGTTGTAGGTGCTTTTACTTTAGGTACTGGTGCTGTAGCAACCCGTGCTGCTGGTACAACCGCTAGAGCAATTGCAGTAGATAAAATTAAATCTATAGCAACTAAACCTGTTCTCGGTGCATTGGCTAGAGATGCTGCTGTAGCTGGAACTGCTGGTGCAACTCAAAATATTACTAAACAAAATATTGAAAAAGATATTGGTTTACGAGAAGATATTGATTTAGGTGAAGCTGCAATACAGGGGTTGGCTGAAGGTATTCTAAGTCCCGCTGCTGGCGTTGCAGCTAATATTGGTGCCGGTCTTGTGGGACGAGGTACTGTCAATATTGCTGAAAAAATAGCACCAGAAAACACGGCTGCTGCTAGGAATTGGTTAAGAAATAACTTTTCTCCTGCTGCTGGCTTAGATGATGCTACAATTGCTCTTACAGAACGTAGGGCTGGTGAAGTAAACTCACTAGGTGAACGTGCACAAGATATTCAAACTACATTTCAAAAGAATCTAGATAAAACTTTTGGTAAAAATATATCTGAGCCGGATCTACAATTAATCAATAAAGCATTAGAAAATGATGCACCATCTATTGCTGCTCTTGGTCAGAGAAACGCAGAACTTGCTCAAAATGTTACAGATTTTCGTAACTTGGTAAATGAAGCAAGTCAGTATGGTTTACAATCTAAACTTAATACTCAAGCCCGTGGTGTATTTACAAACAATGCGAACTATACCCGTGATGTTTACGACAGGTATTTACTGCGTAAAAGAAAAACTAGTTTTGAAAAATTTCTTAATCAGCAGCCAACTATTTTAAATGATTTAAAGCAGATGGTTATTAATGACAGGGCTAATCCTGTTGTTGCCGATAGAAGGTTTACTCATATTTCTGATCAGTTTTATGATGCAAACAATAATATTATTCCCGGTGCAAACGTAGATGGAATTATACGAAAAGAATTTGAAAAACTTTATAACACAACTGGCTGGTCTAGGCGAGAAGAAAATGTATTTCAGCGTAGAGGACAATTTGATCCTGCCTTTAAAAAACTTTTAGGTGCAAACGAAACTCCTGCCGCTAGAATTACAGAAACAATTGGTGGTATTATGGATACCGCCTCTAAAAGTAATCTTATTTATGACTTGGCAAAAGACGCGGAACGTGCTGGTAAAGGCGTAACCCTTGCTCCAAATGCCACGGCTGGTGAAGCTAGTGTACAGCTTGGTAATAAAGAAGTTGTAAAATTAGTTAATCCCGGTGATAAGTACGCAGTATTTAATCAACCATTTCTAAAAAAGGTAGATCCTGCTCTTGAAAATGTATGGGTTACTAAGGAGTATGCTGATCAACTTAAAACATTTCTTGATCCTGCAAAAGAGATGCGTGAAGTTTTATTTAATGCTAAAGGGCCACTAGGAGCATTATTTAAAACATTTGCTGGTATTCAAGCATACGCTAAATATGGTAAGACTATTCTTAGTCCATCTGCACAAGGTAGAAACTTTATTAGTGCTGGTGGTTATACAACAGCCGCTGGTGACTTTGGGGGTATTGCCAAAGGTCTTAAAACTTATTTAAGTAAAAATTCTTTAGAAAAGGAATTACTATTAGATGAGTTTGCTAAATCTGGTCTTGGTGGCTCAAGTCTTGAACTGGGTCAGGCTTTGTCACGCCTAAAAGATATATCTGCTATTACAGATGAAAACTCATTCATTAGTAAACTTATGCGTATTCAAGTTGGCCGTATGAATGTTGGTAAGAAATTTGAAAAGGCTTACGCATTAGGCGATGATCTTTTTAAACATGGAATGTACTTAAACAATAAAGAAAAAGCATTAAAAGTTTTAGATGCCTATCCAACAACTGGTACTCTTAATAGAACATCTATTGTTAATGACTTTGCTATTAGAAGACCAGATCTTGTAGATTCTGTTAGGACAGATTTCTTTGGTCCTAAAATGACCGTTGCAAAAAGAAATCAAATTCTATCTGACTTTCAAAGAAAGTATCCCGGTGCAACAGCTAATGACTACTTTGCACAAGAAGCTTACTTGCGGGATGCAGCTAGGCAGAAGGTAGCTGCTATTGCTCCTATGTACAATCGTATTGCTCCTATTTTTGAAAAGATGAGAGTTGTTCCTGTAATTGGTTCTTTCGTAGCATATCCTGCTGAACGTCTTAGAAACACATACAATATTCTTAAGATTGGTACTGACGAACTAAAGCAAGGTATTGCTACCGGTAACAAAGAACTTATTGCTCAAGGCCGTAATAGACTTCTACAGTGGTATGGTACTCAAGGTGCTTTGTATACTGGTGTCTATGCAGTAAATGAAATGAATGGTAATTCTGAAACTGTTGACAAACTTCGTAAATCTGGATTACTACCTGAATACAAAAAAGATAATGCAATTCTAATTACAGGTAAGACTAAAGAAGGTTTTCCTAAATATTTAGATTTAAGTTATATGAATCCAGATCAATATGTTGTAGGTTCTTTCGTACCACTTATGCTAAAAGCTTCACGTGGTGAAGATGTATCAAAAGATCTAGATAAAGCTATAATGGGTGCTACAAAGAATATATTTCAGCCATATACAGATCCAAGTCTTTCATTAGAGTTTTTTGATCTAGTAAGAAATTTTTATGACGACCCAACACCTGAAAAAATTGGTAAAGCAGCTAAAATTCTTGAGCCGGGTATTCTACGTTCAGTTAGAGATGCAGTATCTGATACTGGTGTTACAGACAACACACGTTATTTATATGATATAGATAAGTTTTTTAATCCAAGAAACTTTGGTGCTGTACCTCGTCGCTCAGAGGATGCTGCTGAATATGTTCTTAAAAACGCATCTTCTTTAATTGGATTTAGAGAAGAATACATTGACCCTAGAAAAGCTGCTGGCTTTGCACTTAAAAATATAACTGGTCCAGCAGAACAAAAGTGGAACAGTTTTAAGAAAGATCTTTCTTCAATGATTTCAGATCCAACAGCAGCGTACTCAATGGAGAACTATCTTAAAGATTATAATGAAGCTTTAAAAGAACAGTTTATTCTCCAGCAAGGAATTAAACGGCTAGACGATGGCTTACGCCAGTTTATGAGTAGAGAACAAGTTAATAAACTTATGAAATCTTTCGATCTACGTGGTGTTGCTCCTTCAAAAAAGGATGTATTATCTATTTTATATGGTAAACACACACCACAAAGATTGTCTACCAGTAAAGAATTTTGGTTAGATGTTCAGGAAAGTTTACGTCAAAAAACTGGAAAATATCCCGGTGCAGAACTTACTGCTTTAAAAAATAATATGCAGAAACTAGAGAATATGTATCAGGGTAGAAATCTTTTAGGTGAACCACCAGATATTACAATAGGAGAGTAACTGTGCCAGAAGTAAACATGTTATGGAATTTATTGCTTAGTATTGCTGCCGGTGGCACAGTGTGGTGGATACGTGGAGTAAACACACAAATAGCAGAACTGCGTAAATTTATATCTATTACAAGAGAAGAAGTCGCTAGGGATTACGTTACAAAAGAAGACGTAGACAAGGATTTCGATAAGATTATTTCTAGGCTTGACAGGCTTGAAAATAAGCTAGATAAACTATTAGATTTAAAATAAGGAATAAAATATGCTAGATCTAGTAACTGGTGGTTTATTTGGAGGTATAATTGGTGGTCTATTCAGACTGGCTCCAGAACTTCTTAAGTTTTTTAATGGTATAGCAGATAGAAAACATGAAGCTACCATGCTTAAGCTTCATATGGACTACACAGTAAAGAAGGTTGAAGTTGAATCTCAGATGGTCTTGGATAGTGGTGGCCTAGAAGCCCTTAGAACGGCCATAGAAGCCCAAGGTAAAAAGACTGGGGTAAGATGGGTAGACGCCCTTTCTGCCTCTGTACGGCCAATTATTACGTATTGGTACGTGGGTTTATACTCACTTATAAAGATAGCCGTAATCTTTACCGCTGTTGCCGCTGGCCTTGCTGCATCTGGTGGAGAAACTGTTTGGAATCAACTGGTTACTGTTTCAACATTTATTAGGGATGTCTGGACTGTAGCGGATATGGGACTTTTATCTGGTATTATTAACTTCTGGTTTCTTGACCGTGTAATTAGAAAGAATGAAGGACGTATCTAATCTATGCGTCATATCAATGAACAGGGACTAGATCTTATTAAAAGGTTTGAAGGGTTCTATGCCAAACCATATATATGTCCAGCAGGATATTGGACTATAGGCTATGGTCATTTATGCGATAAGAACCATAAGCCTATAAGCAAAGAACAGGCAGAAGAATACCTAAAGAAAGACTTGGCGATTGCAGAAAATGGTATACTAGCCTATTCTCCAACTGCTATGGCAGATCTTACGGACAATCAATTCTCTGCCTTGGTATCATTTGCATTTAATTTAGGAATTGGAGCGTATAGGTCTTCAACATTAAGAAAGAAGATCAATGCTAAAGAGTTTGATGAAGTTCCTAACCAGCTAAGGCGGTGGGTCTTTGCAAATGGTAGAAAACTTACAGGGTTGGCGTTACGCAGAAATGCAGAAGCTGCTTTATTTATGAGTTAATTTCTGGTTTAGGTAGAGAAGAAGGGGAAAGACCTGTTTCTAGGTCTTCTTCACTATCTTGAGGGGGATTGTCGGCTTGATCGTCGGCATCCCCCTCTTCTTCTTCCTCTGCAAACCAAGAGCAACGAAGAAAAATCCTTGTTGCCCTTTCCTCACCTAAAATTTCTAGATACTTGATAATATCAGACTCTAGTTCATGAATAGAGGATGGAATTACTTCTTCTTGTTTGGTGTTTACCTTAGAGAGAAGTTCTAATGCTTTAAGAGCAGTGTTAGTATGATTGTTCTGTTTAGCAGCTACATACTGCTGCTCAATCTCCTCAATGACGTTAATCTTGGTTTCTAGTTCTTTCTCTAGTTCCTCAATACGTTCCTTGATGCGAGGATCATTGGCAAGTCTACAGCCCTGATTTGTTGCTGATCGTACTGAATATCCAGCAACCTTTGCAGCTTCTGTAGCATTGCGATAGACTACGTAAGCTTGGGCAAATTTCTCATGTTTTTCAGAAAGGCCATCGTGAACAGGCTGCTTTTTAGCCATTACTTTTTACCTTTAAAGTAATCTAGATAGTATGGAAGTTTGGCATGGAAAGAATTTTTAAATACTTCATGTACTAGGGTGTTAGTTCCATGAACTACAATGTTAGCATCTACAGTTTTATTGTTAAACAATCGTTCACAATCCTGTGCCATAGCCAAAAGTTCTCCAGTAGTCCAAAACTTTACACCATTAGTCTCTACTGGAATGTACTTTGGCTTATCATCCAGTTTTTCTTTCTTTTGTTCTTCTGTAAGGAAGGGAATGTTACAATCAAAACCGAATAGATGGAAGTTTCTAAAACCTAGTAGGTGCATAAGACCAAAGCCACGCATTGCAGCACACGTTCCTCCAGTAACAAAGGTAGTGTCTGGAGATAAATTAGTGCTTTTGTTAACCTCAAATATGCGAGGATCTTTAGTTGCTTGTCTAATTGCGTCTGAATACGCATGCCAGCCATGAACATTTTTAGTTCTTTTAATTATATACTTTGTAACTGAAGGGTCAGTCATAGATGCAATAAAGAAATTTGTAAATTGATCTATATTATTGAATAACTTTTTCCTTACAATTCCATGTGTAGATACACCATCAATTGGACGAGGATCTAGGATAATACAACCCCATTGATGAATTTGTTCTGAAAGTAATTTAGGATAACTATGTTTAACGGATAGAACGACACCATTAGTTCTTTTAATTGTTTCTCTAAGTTCATTAAAGTTAAGTGATGGACCAGCAGATACGATAATTGCAGTCTCAGAATTAGGTCTACAAGCCTGTGCAATTCCCCACTTCTTAATAAGACTTAAATTTTCATTGATATTATTAATGATATAGTCCTTTGGCATACAGTCCCTAGGACGTACAACAATAGGTACACGCATCAATTCTGGCGGTAGAGGCGGTAGAGAAGTATCCTGAACATACACAGCAAGATGCGTAATTCCACCATCTTTAACTTTATCGCTAGAAGGAAGGACCATACAAATCTGTCCATCTTTCTTATGTTCAGAAATCTCAGCAAATAATCTATTTGTTCCCTGATGTTCTTCACCTAAAATATTCCCATTCTCATCTTTACTAAAGAAATCGTCAAACACAATTACGGGAACATGTTTTAAATTTTCGTAATCGCTACGAACTGTTTCTTCGCTATGTCCACCGTCAATATATGCAAAAGAAGCTTTAGCAATAATATCTTTTGCTTCTTTAAGAGTTTGCTTAGAATCTCCTTTAAATAAAGTAAAGGTAAAAGTCTTACCTTTTTCTTTCATTTTAATTGCAAATTCATTAAGACGGTTTGTTATTGCGTCAAGAGTGTTATGACGTTTTGAGTTTAACTCGATTTTATCAAGTTCTTCTGTAGCTTCTTCAAATAAATCAAACCCTACATAACTAACGCTATCTGTTTTTTCAAAAGCTGCAAGAGCCATTTCAATGGCCCTACCACCATTCCATGTACCAACTTCTACAATTGAATCTTTAGCGTATGTTCTTACAAGTTTTGCTAATTGGTTATAACGTGGAAGTTTAACATCTGGAGCAACATCATTTGGAATGTCATGCTTTAAATTACCCTTAAAATGTTTCATGTACTGAGATAAGGGTGACTGTGCAAATGCCGCAAGTCCCTTAACGTCTGGTGTAAGATTATGTGCACGTAGGCCATGTGCAATATAAATCTTTAACAGCCTGTCAAAGATAAACCCATCATGCCATTCACGGTATGAAATAACTTCACCAATATCATAGCAACCGCGAAGATCACCTAGTAGGCAATAGGTTGATTCACTACTAATATTAAAAGCAACAAAAGAAGTTTCACTATAGTCAACGTCTTTTCGTCCAAGATAAACAAGTTCTGCTTTATCTGGTAAAATCTTTAGCAGCTTTTCTTCTGACAGTGGTTTTGTTGTAATTGTATCGGCATCTAACCATACCATCCAGTCAGAATTTGTTGTAGTATCGCCAAGTTTAAAGGCACAGTCCGTCATAGCATAAACTTTGTGGCACCACTTAATGGCATCCATACGCCAATTGTAAGGCGTTTTTCCACCCATAGTGCCATCGTAAACTTTCATACGTTCACGATAATCTAACATGTCTTTGACATTGTTAAGATTACGATATTCTATGATAGGTGATTGAGGAAGATCAGCTACAAGATCTTCTGGAAAGTCATGGTAATATGCTGTAAGTTTAAGATCGTCTTTCCAGTTTTCAATAACTGAAAGAAGCATATTCTTGGCATAGGTTTTATAGCCGTCAGGGCTAAATGAAGTTACAAAATTAATCATGTTTCTTTTTTTCTACCTTTAATCTGTCTAAATAAAAATCTTTCCACTCTTTGGCATAGGTGCCATCAATTTTACGGGTAGGCTTCCAGTCTTTATAAACAGGACCGCCAGTTGTAAAATGAACATTCTTTGGTTCAATATTCTCTGGACTATGACCATCAAGCCAATTCCACTCTTGTTTAATGTTCCCTATATGTTCTGTTTCAAGCCAATAGAAGCCATGAAGCCATGAACCGGGCTTTGTATTTACATCGCCAATAGTAAGTTCTTTTGTTGCAGGATGGTCTAGGTTCCAAAGAACAAAAGAAGACCAGTTCTTTCTATTGTACAATGTTTGAACCTTACCATCCATCTTTGATACTTCAGTAGGATTATGGTTATGCTGAACACAGCTAATTGCTACGTTATGGTTGGCACCATGAGTGTCAAAGATTTCTGTAATGTCTGATCGGACATACATATCACAGTCCATAAACAAAGCAAGTCCACTATACTGATTTAGCATAGGGACTAGAAAACGTGTAAAGCTAAACTCTGTGGAGAATGGTTTACGATCAAAGGTATCAACCATACCATGTTCAGATAGTTCACCGCTACGCCAATAAAGGCCAGCCCGACGAACATCTGACTGTACAATAGGAACAATATTGTAATGATCTTTTGTATTAGCTTCAATTGACTTTTTCAGAACATCACAATAAATTTCTTCTGATGGATCGTAACCAATGTAAATTGTAGGAGTTTTATGGAACATTTATAGTTCTTCTAGTTGTTAATCTGATCTACCATTATATATTAAAAATTAAAGTTTGTCAATGTTTATTTAAAGTCTGGTCCTGTAAACCACCCTACAAGGGAATACCGCATACCCTCTTCTACAGGAGTAACCCTATGGTGCATAAAAGATGGAAATACTGTAATCGTTCCTGTAGACTGTAACTCTCTGATTGTATTATATTTATTAGGTATTGTTGGAATACCCCACTTTTCAATTTGAAAATTACCACCAGTGTAATTCTCATTTAAAGCAATTACAATGGTTAGTTTTCTAACCAAATCTTCACCGGGTGTTTCCGTTCCTATGTCTACGTGCCAATCATAGAATTGTCCCGGTTCATAGATACAAAATTGAGGCGTTTGAAATCCTGTAATATCTAAGTTCCATCCAGATTCTTCATTAGCCCTGTTAATATATAAGTACATTAGTGTAATAATATCAGGAGAGTTAAGCCAAGCTACTTTGTTATTACGTACTCTACTGTCAAACCTAGTACCGTCACGTTCAAATAAGCCACCAGTTGAAAGTTCTAGATCAAGACAAAGCTTAATCAGACCATCACAGAACGCTGCTGGTAACTCTTTCTTAAACGAGAAGTATGGAAATTCATAAAGCATTACTATTGTACAAGATCAACAACCTCACATACTCCAGCGGTACAGGCAAGCTGTTGGCTGCTGGTTGTGTTGTCTTGGCTTTCGTACTTTGAAATTTGTGACCAATCTACTTGCTTTGGCATCCTTGCCAGAAGTTCTTCATACTGTTCTTTAGTACAATCCTGATATGGTGCCTGATCATAGATATGGTCAGAATGTGGTAAAAATGAGATACCAGAACAAATATCAAAGTTTTCGTATACCCAAGCACCAACTGATACCCATTCGTTGTCACGCACAGAGATTGTAACAGAAGGCTTATGCTCTGTCCAGTTTAGTGCATAAGTCTTCCACATGTCAAGCTGTTCAATAGCAGTCATATCGTTACGGGTAACAGCACCGGGAGGTGCCTTCATTGGAAAGGAGAATACAACTACACGATCAGGATGAAACTTCTCAGGTTCATTTGGAATACCAGCATCCTGCATCAGCTTGGTAATGGGATCTTTAATGTCACAACGTACAGTACGAACATAGTACTGGCTATGTCGTGCATGAATACCGCTTGCAGCGTCTGTTAGCTGACTTACAGTGCCTGAAGGCTTGCAGCATGTCACAGCAGTAGACTGTGGGATACCTAGCTTCTCTGCCCACTCCTTATTAGTTTTAACGGCATGTTCACGAAGTACTGAAAGAAACTTCTCATCCGGCTTATTAGTAATTGGTGCATCCATAATACCAGTTAGTGATACACCAAGCAGCCGTTCTTCTTCTGTATTCTTCTTCCAGACTTTCCGTAGATATGGGAAGTTAGTAAAGGTTGACTGAATTGTGCCAAGGACGGCAGCAGCCCAGACTTTATCCTTGAGGGTAGCTTCTGTATCTGAAGAACGAACTACAACCTCAGTTAGATTGCAGAACTGGTATGGACGAAGAATAATCTCTGAACATGGATTGGTTCCAAATTCATGTTCTACATTACGTCTACCATTCTTTGCTGCGTGTTTAGTTGCAGCCTGACGGGAGAAGATACCACGTTCACCAGATTTACTTTCTACAAGTGAAAGCCATTCACGCAGGAATGTTTCTGTATCTGGTTTGTCTTCATAGATTGCAGAGTTATTGGCTAATGCACGGTGAGGAGAATAAGTCCACCACTCACCTGACTTAGCCCTTCGCATATGATCGTCCTGTAGGTCTGACAGGCTGATCATTGCAGACCGACGAACACCACCAGACACAACAATATCTGCAACCTTACACATAATATCGTGACATTCAAGAGTATTTAGTTTTCTACCAGCAGCCTTCTTGAATGTCTCAACACAGAATTGGAATAGTTCTACAAGAGGTTCTGGTCCTGATGCACGGCCACCAAAAGTCTTTAGGCGGGAACCGGCAGGACGAACCTTTGATACATCCCACTTGGGAACTTCACCACTATATAGCATAGCCAGAAGTTTACGGAAAGCTTTAGCCCAACCTTCTTTGCTATCGTGAACTTTGATAATATCTTCTGAATCAAAAAGCTTCTCTGGAATTTCAGGAAGCTTATTTGTGTATCGTGCCTCTACGCTATAGCCAACACCTGTTCCACAGAGCAGGATCATCATGGCTTCGTCAAAGGACTTAGGGTCGTCGATAGGCAGAT
>Ga0208147_1000592_pt1 | contig 12528 bp, 22 predicted proteins | sample DEB3_08_DNA_FD_184520 | JGI IMG/M metagenome (GOLD analysis project Ga0208147, IMG submission 184520) | Aqueous microbial communities from the Delaware River and Bay under freshwater to marine salinity gradient to study organic matter... | ecosystem: Environmental > Aquatic > Marine > Coastal ... | reverse complement strand
TCTTCCAGCAGAGCGTATCTCAAAGCTTCTCGAATCTTGGAGAACTGCTCGCCTTACAAAGTCAACAGCGTTTCTAAATGCTGATGTTGAATTGCAGGCGTTGGGCATCGATCCAGCAAAATTACAGCTGAACGAGGCTCGTCAGTACGTCGCTCTGGAATTGGCTCGCGCCTGCAACCTGCCTGCTTATTTCGTTAGTGCTGAAACTACCTCAATGACTTATAGCAACAGCGTTTCAGAACGCCGTTCGCTTATCGACTTCTCAATGAAGCCAATTCTTGCTGCTATTGAACAGCGCCTTTCGATGCCAGATTTTTGCCCTTCAACTGGAGAAATTCGCTTCTCACTTGATGACTTCTTGCGTTCAGATGCACTTCAGCGCGCTCAAGTTTATGAAATTCTTAATCGCATTGGCGCAATGAGCGTTAAGCAGATTCAAGAAGAAGAAGACCTGATTGACAATAAGGAGAATATGTAATGAAGATAACCATGCCGGTTGCTATTACAGCAGCGGATGCAGAATCTCGAATTATCGCAGGTCGCATCGTTTCATGGAACGCAGAAGGTAACACTTCAGCAGGACGCACGATGTTCAAGCCAGATTCAATTACTATGGCTAAGAATACGAAGCTAGTCCTTCAGCATGACACTACTCGTCCGCTTGGAAAGCTCATGAGCTGGGAAGCAGACGCTACAGGCATCACAGCAGAATTTCGTATTGCTAAAACAACCGCAGGTAATGACGCCCTCGAAGAAGCTGCAACTGGACTTCGTTCCGATTTCAGCGTTGGGGTAGATGTCCAAGCTTGGGATAACCAAGATGGCGTCATGGCTATTAGCGCTTCGGATCTCGTAGAAGTAAGCCTCGTTACAGATGGCGCAATTCCAGGAGCCGAGGTCGCCAAGGTCGCGGCTGAGGACACACAAGTTTCTGAGACAACTCAGGAAGAAACACAATCAACCACAGAAGGAGAACAAGTGTCAGACACTACCGTTCCAGAAGTTGCTCCTGCCGCAGAAACGGTAGAGGCTGCAAAGGTTGAAGTTAAGGCTGCGACAGCACCTTACATTTCAACAACTGTTCGTAACCCAATCGTTGATAAGGCTTCTTATCTCGAGCATTCAGTTCGCGCAAAGCTTGGTTCAGAAGAATCTCGTATGTTCGTTGCAAGTGCAGCAGACACAACAGATAATGCTGGCCTCGTTCCTACACGCCAACTTACAGAAGTCATTAACGGAATCTCAAACGCAGACCGTCCGTCAATCGACTCAATCTCACGCGGCACTCTTCCAGATGCAGGCATGACATTCGAAATCCCTAAGATCACAGTTGCACCAACAGTTGCAATCGCATCTGAAGGCGGAACACCATCAGAGACAGACCAGAACGCAGCGTTCGTATCTGTCGATGTAAAGAAGTTCATCGGACAGCAGACATTTAGCCTCGAGCTACTTGACCGCTCTTCACCAGCATTTTTCGCAGAACTCGTACGCCAGATGGAATACGCATATGCAAAGGCTACAGATAAGGCAGTTTCAGATGCTCTTATCGCAGGTGGAACAGACGGCGGAAACCGCACAGTCTCAGCTGCGAACATCGCAGACTTCGTGTCAGATGCAGCAGTTTCTATCTACAAGGGAACACTCGGATTCGCTGAGAACATCATCGTTTCACCAGAACAATGGGGCAACCTAATGGGCTTGGTCGATGGTTCAAACCGTCCAGTATTCCAGCAAACAATCAACCCACAGAACGCTGGCGGAACTTTGACAGCTACTGCGGTTCGTGGAAACCTTCTTGGTCTTAACCTTCGCGTTGATCGTCAGCTCACAACTGGCTCAGGCGTTGGCGATAACACAATGCTTATCGTTAACCCAGATTCATACACATGGTACGAGAGCCCACGCTTGTCACTCCAGACTAATTTGATTAGTACTGGTCAGGTCCAGGTGGGTTACTACGGCTACGGCGCAGTTGCGACAAAGCTTGGCGCAGGCGCATATCGCTGGATGGTTGCATAACCAAAACTAATCATGGGGGAGCTGCTGCTCCCGGTGGCTCCCCCAGTCGTTTAATAGAGAGGATGTAGAGATGGCTTCAATAGTTACAGTTGCAGAACTAAGGTCTATTCTTGGTGTTTCTACATCCCTTTATAACGATGCTTATTTAACAGATGTAATCGATACAGCTGAGGCAGTCATTTTGCCTATGCTCGTTAAGTATGCAAACTCAATCGATGAAGTAGAACTAGAAGCGAATGTCGCTATCTACAGAACAGTAGGACAGAACGACTTCTCAGCAGGTCAGAGCGTAGTCATCACAGGATGCGGCTCCCCATTTAACGGAACTTTCACAATCTCAGATTCTTACGATGATCTCTTTACTGTAGCAATCACTAATGCAGATATTGCTCCAAAGCAGGTTATTCCTTCAGGCTTGGCTACTCTTTCAGGCGCTTCAACTTATGTTGGTGTCAGCGCAGTAGAGTCAGCAGTCCTAGCCGTATCAGTTGAAGTATTCCAATCTCGTATCGCTCCTGGTGGACAGATCGAGGGAATCGACTTTACTAATGTCTCGCCTTATCGTTTAGGTCGCAGTCTCTTTAATCGCGTATCAGGACTATTAGGGGCATACATCGACACCGATTCAATGGTGCAATAATGCCTGCTTCAACAATCCTTGACACAGTACGCCAGCCATTAGCTGATGCCTTTGCAAATGTTGCAGGCAATGTCTATGCCTATGTTCCAGAAGCGCCTATGGTGCCTTTCGTAGTCACAGTCCCAGATTCTCCTTATCTCGAATTAGAGACAATCGGGAAGACCACGCTTCACACAAAGATTAACCTCGTAATCTCAGTTGCGGTTGCATATAACAGCAACCCTGCATCGCTCGACAATCTCGAGCAGCTAGTCATAAGTGTTCTGAAAGTGATCCCAGCAGGATACACAATCGGAGCGGTTGAAAAACCAACGGTTACTCAGGTCGGGCCTTCTAATTGCTTAGTTGCCGATATCAGAGTTTCTACCTACTACACACAAACAAACTAAGGATAAATAATGGCAACCACAGTAATCACAGGTCGCGATATTTCTCTATCTTTCACAGGTGGAACAGATATCGAAGCCCAGGCTCTTTCAGCAGTTCTTACTAAGACAAACCTTCGCGAGACATACCAGACTCTCGATGGCGAAGCCTATAAGACCACTAACACAGAGGCTTCTTTCGCTCTTTCAATGCTCGCTGACTGGGGCAAGACATCTTCAGTATGCGAAGCTCTTTGGGCAGCAGCAGAAGCACCAGATACAACAATCTCAGTAACTCTTACAGCTGCAACAGGCGCTCAGTTCGTCTTCCCAATTCTTCCTGAATTTCCAACAGCAGGCGGAGCCGGAACAGATGCTCAGACTGTAGACTTTACTTTCAAGGTAGCAAACGGAACTGTCACAGAGACATTCTCCTAAAAAGTAGAAACGGGAGCAAACAATGCAACAGCAAATAACAATTAAATACATAGATGGAACCGAAACCGCTTACATGGTTCGTCCACCAGATTACGCTCGCTGGGAGATGGCAACTAAAAAGGTCATCTCTCAGTTCGGCGGAATGTGGGACATTCTTTATGTAGCGCATAGCGCCATGAAGCGTGAAGCAGGCGGTAAGCCGACTAAGACACTTGATGTATGGATGGAATCCGTAGATGATGTCGAAGTAGGTGAAGGAGACCCAAAAGTCATCCAAGAGGAAGCGTAAGCCGACTCTTAGTTGAACTGGCACTAGCTACTCAAATCCCTATGGATCATTGGCAAAGTGCCGAGGATATTCTTACAGCAGTTGAAATACTAGAGGAGCGTAATCGTGGCAGATGAATTAATCGCCTTCGATAAGACAGAGCTTCGCCAGATATTCAAGGCTCTAAAGAATATGAGCGATGAAGCAAACGAAGAGGCCAAGCGCCAATCAGGCGCTCTGGCCGAATTCGCTAGAGATGAAGTTATCCAAACTGCTAATTCTCTTCAAAGCAACAAGGTCGCTGGTCGAATTACTCAAGGCTCAAGGGTTAAGAAGTCAAGCCGTATTGGTGAGATTACTTATGGATTCGCTTCTCAGAAGTTTTCAGGTGGTGCAACCACTAAGACAATCTGGGGCGGTTCAGAATTCGGTTCTAATAAGTATAAGCAGTTCCCTGTCTGGTCAGGCCGTGAAGGTCGAGGCTCTAAGGGCTGGTTTATCTATCCAACGCTTCGCAAAATTCAACCGCAGATTGTGGCTAGATGGACTGAATCATTCGATAAGATTTTGAAGGAGTGGACATAATGGCAACAGGTACAAGAGCGTTAACGCTCAAGCTTCTTGCTGATGTCGATAACTTCACTAAGAACCTTGATAAAGCCGATAATGATGTTTCTTCTTTTGGCGACAAAGTTGGAGATTTTGGCAAGAAGGCTGGACTAGCCTTTGCAGCAGCAGGAGCAGCAGCCGTTGCCTATGCTGGCAAGTTAGCAATCGATGGAGTTAAGTCAGCCATTGAAGATGCAGCCGCTCAAGAGAAGTTGGCTCTTACTCTTAAGAATGTTACTGGCGCTACGGACAAGCAGATAGCCGCCACAGAAGATTACATAACCCAAACCTCATTAGCCTTTGGCGTTACTGATGATGACCTCAGACCATCCCTAGAACGCCTTGCACGGGCTACTGGAGATGTCGAAAAGGCTCAGAAGCTTCAGACTGTAGCCCTAGATGTCGCAGCAGGCTCAGGCAAGTCATTAGAGGCCGTCACAAACGCAATGGCAAAGGCCGCCGAAGGCAATACTGCATCCCTTGCTAAGTTAGGCATTGGGCTTACATCTGCTCAGCTAAAGACCATGAGCATGGATGAAATCACAGCCAAGCTTGCAAGCACTTTTGAAAACCAAGCCTCAACCAAGGCTGATACATTCCAAGGTAAGTTAAACCGCCTTCAAATTGCTTTCGATGAAGGAAAAGAGACCGTTGGTAAATATATTCTTGATGCGATTACTCCTATGGTCGACATCATTGTTAAGCAAGTTATCCCTGCAATCTCAGACTTCACTTCCAACCTTGGCGACAAGCTTCAACCAGTCATGAAAATTATTCAGCCAATCCTTAGCGGCTTACGATCAGCATTCAATTCAGTCCGAGATTCCTTGGCTTCCAATAACGATGAATTACAGCCTTTCTATAACTTCATGAAGGCTATTTTTAACTTTGCTAAAGATTACCTAGCACCGGCCATCGGTGAGACTTTAGGATTCGCTTTCAAGGCTTTGGGTAAAATCATTGCTACTGTCATTGATGGTTTCGCAGACTTCGTAGATAGAATTACAAAAATCTACAATACGATTAAAGGCATTATTGATGCCATCAAGGGTGCAGGTTCAGCCGTAGGCAACTTCTTCTCAGGAGCCTCATATTCAGGCGGAGCAACATCTCCTGATGCGACCCCATTAATGCCATCTCCATCGACTCCATCAGTCCCACAGTATATTTATGCTGGCATGGCTGGGACTACTAATATCACTGTTAACGGCGCAATTGATAGCGAATCAACCGCTCGCCAGATCGTGACTATTCTCAACGACTCCTCAGCTCGAGGAACGCTTGGTGGAAGCTTAATCTACGCATGACAGCCTGGACTCCAACCTACAAGATTCAAGTAGACGGCACGGAAGTAACCGATGTTACTGTTGCTAATCTGACAATCACTTCTGGCCGTACTGATATCAACCAACAGCCAGTCGCTGGGTATTGCCAATTACAGTTACTTAACTTTGATAACAGTTCTTATGACTTTACAGTAGGCACAAGCCTTTCAGTCGAAGTGACCAATTCTTCTGGAGTTTATGTACCTATTTTTGGTGGGTTAATATCCGATTTTACAATCTCTGTAAATAAGGCAGGAAGCCTTGGATATACGACAGCGGCAACTATCACCGCTTTAGGTGCATTATCTAAATTACCTAAATTCATTGATAATGGAGTGCTATCAGCCGATTATGATGGTGACCAGATTTACACTCTTTTATCGGGTTATCTTCTAGGTCAATGGAATGAAGTATCTCCATCTCAAACTTGGGCTACTTACAATCCCACAGAAACTTGGACTAATGCAGTTAATATCGGGTTGGGTGAAATCGACCAGCCAGGCGATTATGAACTTATTGCACGATCATCTAGCAAAACAGACCTTTATTCACTTTGTACAGATATAGCCAATTCAGCCTTCGGCGTTCTTTACGAAGATGCCAACGGCAATATCGGTTATGCAGACCAGACTCATAGACAGGATTACTTGGCTGCAAACGGCTATACAACCCTTGATGCCAATAACGCCAATGGGGTAGGACTTGCTGCAACCACCCGCGCAGGTGATCTTAGAAACTACTTCAGCGTTAACTACGGCAACAATGGAAGCAATTCTTATGTGGCTCAAGATACGACCAGCCAGTCTATCTATGGCACATATGGAGAATCTTTGACTTCTCGCATTAAGAACCAATCAGATGCGGAAAGCCTTGCTGACCGCTATATCGATTTAAGAGCTTATCCTTATCCTAAATTCCAGGCTATAACTTTCACACTTGGAAACCCTGAAATCGACGATTCCGACAGAGATGCTTTGATCAATATATTCTTAGGCCTGCCAATCTGGATTCAGAACCTGCCGCCCAACATTACAGGCGGTTCTTTTCAGGGATATGTTGAAGGATGGACATTCAGGGCTTCGCTCAATAATCTGAGCATAACTTTCAATGCTTCTCCGATAAGTTTCTCCCAAGTTGCGGTAAAATGGGAACAGGTAAATGCAGCGGAGACATGGAACACAATTAACACCAGCCTAACCTGGCTTGATGCGATAGGAGTAGTAGCGTAATGGCAACAACAACCACGAACTTTGGGTGGGATATCCCTCAGTCGACAGACCTTGTAAAGGATGGCGCTACCGCTATTGCTGCACTTGGCCAAGATATCGACACAGCCTTTATTGACCTTAAAGGTGGAACTACTGGACAGGTATTGGCTAAGGCATCAGGTACAGACCTTGACTTCTCATGGGTTGCTCAAGATGACTCAAACGCTATTCAGAACGCTATAGTCGATGCTAAGGGTGATCTCATTGCTGCCAGCGCAGCTGATACTCCAGCCCGTCTAGCAGTCGGAACTAACGGACAAGTCCTTACAGCTGATTCAACAGCATCAACTGGCTTGGCTTGGGCTACAGTTTCATCTGGTGGATTTACCTTGCTATCAACAACAACCCTTTCAGGCGCAAGCACAACAATCTCAAGTATTAGCCAGTCTTACAATTCACTTTTGGTGCTTGTCACAGGAATCTCATTTAATGCTACATCTGGCGCTTATGCTGGTTGTCAGGCTAATGGCACTTCAAACCTTGCCAGCACAATTCGCCAAATCGGTAATGGCGGAACAGCCGTTGCCCAGGCAATCGCTGCCGGTGATATTCAGATGAGCTATAACAACTATATTTTGAATAATACTAATAATGCTTTTAGCATCACTATCGATAACTACGCATCAACAACTAACTACAAGCCTTATCGCGTTACTGGTCAATATATTAATAACTCTAGTGTTACCGAGACAACAAATGGCGGTGGAAACATCCTTACAAACTCAGCCATTTCATCTCTCAAGTTCACAGCAGATACTTCATCTTTCAACGGCGGAACAGTCAGAATCTACGGAGTCAAATAATGCCTAATCCAACAATTAAGATTTATAACGCTGAAACAGGCGAAGAAGTAGAACGCGCAATGACTAAGGCTGAATATGAAGTTCATTTAGCCGATGTGGAAGCAGCAGCCGCTATTCGCAATGAAGAAGCTGCAAAGGCTAATCAGAAGAATGCTCTCCTTGAGCGCCTTGGGTTAACTTCAGAAGAAGCATCCTTGCTACTGGCATGACTCCAAAGTTATGCAAAGCCGGACAGCAACTAAGAGAGCAGTTCGATGATACTTTTCCAGACCGAGATAGAACCTCGGATGGATGGATCGCAGATGCTCGACATGTCGCAGCTGGTAAGTCTGACCATATTCCAAGCGCTGATAGCCAGACAGTTAGGGCTATCGATGTTGACAGGGATGTATCTGGTAAGGCAAAACCCGACCTCATGCCTGACATTGCTGACCAGATTCGACTCTGCGCCAAAGCCGGAGATAAAAGGGTCGCGTACATCATCTTCAATGGTCGCATCGCATCGTCTCGCTTGGGTTGGCGTTGGAGAAAGTATTCAGGATCTAACCCGCATAAGCATCATTGCCATATTTCTTTCACTCCAAAGGGCGATACAGATGGTTCGTTCTTTAATATCCCAATGTTAGGCGGCACTAAATGAATATGAAGCATCCAGCAGTAGTCTCACTTGGAGCGTTCCTAGCAGTATGGGGAACTACTTCTAATTTTGCTTTGGATTATCGATCCATTCTCGGTTCAATCGTTGCTGGCGTATTCGGTTACGCATCTCCTAAGAAATGACCGCGCAGGACTTCGCAGCTATTGCCGTTGCGATTATTACAGTTCTTGGCGGCGTAGCAGCTTATGTCCAGTTCATGATTAAGCATTACCTATCAGAACTTAAGCCGAACTCCGGTTCCAGTCTTAAAGACCAAGTTGGAAGATTAGAAGCGCGTGTCGATACCATTATCGACTTGTTAGGTAAGTAACACTTATCTCATGGCGAAGAAAAGACCAGTCATAGATCTTGATACTTATAACGCTTTGGATGCTTACTGTATTGCTCTTAATGAGTATTACAAATCCTTAAGAAAAGCAGGGTTCACAGAAACCCATGCTTTCTGGCTGTTATCAGATCGTGAAACATTTCCTGACTGGATTATCCCTAACTTGCCTAATCGAATAGACAATATCCCCTATGAGGATGACGACGAGGACTAAATGAAACGAATCGTTATTCTGAGCGACCTACAGGTTCCCTTCGAGGATGTACATGTCACTCAGAACATAGCAAGATTCTTACAGAAGTTTAAGCCAGACCAGACAGTCACAATCGGAGACGAGATTGACTTTCAAACCATTAGCAAGTGGTCAGAGGGAACCCCTCAAGCCTATGAGCAGAGCCTTGGCGATGATCGTGACAGATGTGTCGAACTCCTCTGGGAATTGGGTGTTACTGATTGCATCCGAAGCAACCACACAGATCGTTTATATAACATCATCATGAAGAAGATTCCATCGTTTCTTAGCCTTCCAGAGCTGAGATTCGAGAAGTTCATGAAATTCGATGAACTAGGAATTACCTTTCATAAGAACCCTATGAATATCGCTCCAGGCTGGATAGCCGTTCACGGCGACCATACGCCTATCAAGAATCTTGGTGGACTTTCAGCCCTCGAGGCGGCTCGTAGACACGGTAAGAATGTTATTTCAGGGCATACTCACAGAGCAGGCCGTAGCGCCTTCTCAGAGGCCTCTGGAGGCCGTTTAGGGCGTGTTTTGCATGGTGTCGAGGTTGGTAATCTAATGGACTTTAAGCAGGCTTCATATACCAAGGGAACGGCTAATTGGCAGCAAGCTTTTGCCATTATGTATGTTCAAGGTTCTACAGTTCAGGTGGATTTAATCAACATTGAAAAGAACGGCACTTTTATAGTTCAGGGGAAGGTCTATGGCAGGCCGAGAAAGTGACTTGGCTTACAGCCTAGACGATGCCATCGATGAAGTGGAATTGTTACCATTTCGTTATCAAAATGTGCTAGTTGAGGTCGAACTGCCGTTGTAAGGTTCTCTCAAGAAGCCAGAGATTCTGGTGGAATGGGAGCAAAAATGACAGTATTACAGCTAATACTTTTGGCTACTCATGGATTAATCGGTCTGCTTATGTATAAGACTGGTTACCATGACGGACAAATAGAAGGTCGCATCGAGCAGTTCCAGGCGAATCGATGAACGCAGGTGACTTCCTTACTGAAGCAAGAGCAATCATCCAAGATCGTGGAATGGACTACGGTCACCCGACAGACAATATGTCCAGAACAGCATCCCTTTGGTCTGCATACCTCGAGATGCCAGTTACAGATTACCAAGTGGCTATGTGCTTGGCATTGGTCAAAGTCGCAAGAAGTATGGAAACTCCAAAAGTCGATAATTTCATCGATGGTGCAGCGTACTTTGCTATATCAGGACAACTAGCTACAGAGGAGAATGATTTATATGTTTAATTTAGATGATTACGAGACAGTCGAAGAACGCCTAATCAAGTTTTGGAAGGATCACCCAGATGGCCAAATACATACGAAGCTTGTTAGTTCTAGTGCTTCTCAATACATCGTTGAGGCTAGTATCTATCGAACTGAGGCTGACCCTAGGCCTTGGACGACTGGCCTTGCTGAGGAGACAGTACAGGGGCGTGGAGTTAATGCTACTTCCGCTCTTGAAAACTGTGAAACAAGTGCGATTGGTCGCGCACTGGCAAATGCAGGCTATGCTACTAAAGGAAAGAGAGCGAGCCGCGAAGAAATGTCAAAGGTCGCAGCTTCTCAACAAGTGAAGGCTCAAGTTCAGGAAGTCAAAGCCAAGATGGCTGATACATCAAAGGAATATGTTCCAGTACCGAAAGAAGATGATCCATGGACTCAATGGGAAGCAGCACCAGTAACGACAGTAGAGCAAGCAGTCGAGATGGTGAAGGATGTCCTTGGTGGCACTCCAGCAGACGAGAGTTGCATCCATGGTGCGCGTGTCTGGAAGACAGGAACTTCTAAGGCTGGCAAGCCTTGGGGTCATTGGAAGTGTATGGCTCAGATTCTCGGAGATGCAGAGCGTTGCGACCCTATCTGGTACGAGATTGATAAAGAGACCGGACAATGGAAGCCACAGGTTAAGCGCTAATGGGACATATTGAATTCCTGAATCAGGATAATGAATGGGAGCGATTCCCAGATGAAGAGCAAGAAGCAAACCTTCGAGCTAATGCTGATGCACTTGAGGAACTTGGTTACAAACTAATCTGCCAGATGTGTAATGCCGTTCCTAATTGGACACAAATTCGCCAGCGATTCTTACGCAATCAATGGGAATGTGATAAATGCAAGACTATCAATTCTGCTGGAAAGGCATAGCCAGTAACTATGACCCGACACAGAAAAGACCGAGGACTAAGAACTGAGAGAGTCGTTGCTAGTTATCTCCAGCAATGGTGGCCTCATGCAGGTATCGGTCGAGGTGCTGGAAAAGATATAACCAATGTCCCGTTCGACATTGAGGTTAAAGCTAGATCGGCGTTCCAGCCTTTGGAGTGGCTGCGCCAAGCGAGCAAGAGAGCAGGGGGCAAAGAGCTTCCCTTCGTGGTGTGTCGCATGAATGGCCAAGGAGAAGATGCTTCCGAGTATCTGGCCTTTATGCGGTTTGCGGACTTGGTGCAGTTACTTCTACCTGTTTACGGAAATATCAATAAAGATTCGGTAGAATTGGTTCCTGAGAGATGCACTAAATGTGGATCGTGGAAGTTAAAGGATGTGCCATGCCGCACTTGTCAGGGCTGAACTAATGCCTATATACGAATTCGAATGTACCAACGAAGACTGCGAGGCTAACTTGCGGTACGAGAAGGAGTTCTCAATCAATGAACCACACGATCCAAAATGTCAGTTCTGCCATAGCTCAATGCAAAAGATTTACAGCGTTCCTGGTATCCAATTCAAGGGTTCAGGGTTCTACTCGACAGATTCGAGGAATTAGACACGCCGTTCTGACCAGCACTTTTACAGATGTGCTTTGTGGCTTTGGTACTCTAACGGCTAGAGCCTTCAAGGGCTCAGAGCGAGCCGCTTCGCGGATAGCTCGCTCGGTAGCCTTCGTTATTGGGATATCTCTATCTATTCCTATGGCTAGTGCAGATAGTGGCTCAATAGATGCCATTCAACCAAGAGAATATGTTCGAATAGCATTAGATAAAAGAGAAGCTATATGTCTCTCAAGATTGATAGGTAAAGAGAGTGCTTGGAATCCTCAAGCAATAGGCAACTTATCAAGTCCTAGTAAGAGTTATACCTATGGACTATTACAGCTTAAGAACCCTATCGTTAAGGACAAGAGTCCAATAGAACAGATACACTTTGGCTTACGATATATAGATCATAGATATCAAGGCGATACATGCAAAGCATGGAAGCATTGGAAGGATAAGGGATGGCACTAATTAGGTCACTCGTCTGTTACCTATTCAGACACCCATTTAAGTTCTATGCAGATAATGGAATCTATTACGCAGTATGCGATAGATGTAATAAGAGTATCTATGTCAAGTCTTAAAGGTACTGGCTCAAGTAATAAGTGGCGCAAGATTAGGGAACAGATCATCAGAAGAGATGGATGTTGCCAGATGTGTGGGTCAGATGAACGCTTAAGCGTTGACCACATAGTGCCAAGGGTTGCTGGTGGCGATGACAACCCGTCTAACTTGCAAGTTCTCTGCTCCAGTTGCAATAGTGCTAAGGGGGGTAGGTTTTTTGATAGGCCAAGGACAC
>Ga0208147_1000589_pt1 | contig 12586 bp, 23 predicted proteins | sample DEB3_08_DNA_FD_184520 | JGI IMG/M metagenome (GOLD analysis project Ga0208147, IMG submission 184520) | Aqueous microbial communities from the Delaware River and Bay under freshwater to marine salinity gradient to study organic matter... | ecosystem: Environmental > Aquatic > Marine > Coastal ... | reverse complement strand
TCGGGCGATATGGTCACGGAGGTGACCACGGCACAGTTGTCGCCGATTCTCATGGCGACTTTAAATTTTTCGTCGCCGGTTTATCTTTGGAATGGCTACGGCGATCTTGCCTACAACTCAGTTACCTATCGAGGTCTTGGAACATTCGGAACAATTTCTCCGGTACAGGAGACGACCGATCTAGCGGCACGAGGCATAGCGATGAAGCTCTCTGGCGTTCCTACCGCCAGCGTTGCAGTTGCGTTGACTGAAAACTACCAAGGCCGCGAGTGCTCCATCATGTTTGGCGCGCTTTCGCCTACTGCGGGAACTCTAATCTCGACTCCGATCACGATCTTTTCTGGCAGGATGGACGTGATGCAGATAACGGACGACGGTCAGTCTGCCGAAATCATGGTCAGCGCGGAATCGAAGCTGATGGATTTCAAGCGTCCACGAGAACTTCGATACACCGACGAGGAGCAGCAGCAACTCTACTCGGGCGATATCGGTCTTGAATTCGTTAACGACATTCAGGAAAAGGCGATTTATTGGGGAAATCCCAACGCGACGCAGGCAACGAACTGGGACGCTGGCGACAAGACCAGCACGCAGAATTACGAATGACGAGGCATGGCAACTGGGCTGCGCTACTCACGACGTTCATCGAAGAGCGGCGTTTCATGCCCTTTGCATGGGGACGGAATGACTGCTGCTTGTTCGCTGCCGACTGGGTGAGCCTTTGCACCGGCTGCGATCCTGCGGTTGAGCTGCGAGGCAAGTATTCAACCGCGCTCGGTGCTGCTCGCATTCTACGCGATTTAGGCGGTGTTCGTGGTGTGATCCATAAACTTGGTGAGCCAATGGGTTTGCAGCGCCTAAAATCGGTGCAGGATCAGCGCGGTGATCTCGTTGTGGCCGACACCGGAAACGGCGAGAGCATCGGAATCTGCATCGGAGCGCACGCAGCTTTTGTTGGAGCCTCAGGCCTGCTTTTTGCACCGTTCGATTTTAAGAAAGCCGCTCACTGCTGGCGCGTCTAATCATGGCCGAAACAATCGCAATCTGGCTGCTGACCACCTTCGGAACCGCTAACGCTGCGGGCGTGGTCGTTGTCTCAATGGCAACGCTTCAAGCGACGACTACCCTCGTTGCCTTTGTTGCGCTAACAGCGGCCAACATGGCGGCGAACAAGCTGCTCGCGCCGAAAATGCCCAGCTTCAACGACGCATCGCTGGCGAATCGAACGCAGATGGTTCGTTCTCCGATTGCTGCGCGGCAGATCATCTACGGAGAAACGAAGGCTTCCGGCGTGGTGGTTTACATCTCAACGACGGGAACGAAGAACGAGTACCTGCACATGGTGATCGCGCTTGCCGGTCACGAGGTAGAAGGCATCGGTGACATTTATTTTAACGACGAACTTGCGCTTTCCGATCCCAATTACACCGCAGGCAGCACGGCTGGTATCGGACGTTTTGCTGGATACGCTGAGATTTACAAAAAATACGGCAGCTCGACACAAACGGTTCAGACTGATCTCAAAACGGCAACCGCCGGTCTAACCAACGGTAAGTGGACGGATGACCATCGGCTGCGCGGCATTGCCTACATCTACGTTCGCTTGGTTTGGAACGATCAGGTTTGGGCGGGCGGCATCCCGAACATCAGCGCGATGGTTAAAGGCAAGAAGGTCTATGACCCGCGTAGCGCTACAACCGCTTACTCGGCCAACGCCGCGCTCTGCCTACGCGACTACCTCACCGACTCAACCTACGGACTCGGCCTTGCCTCGACGGAAGTCGATGACACCGCGTTCAGCGTTGCTGCCAACATCTGCGACGAGCAGGTCGAGGTGAAGCCGGTTACTATTCCAGCTACCTATGAAAACCGCTACGAGACAAACGGAGTCCTCTACACCTCCGAGTCGCCGGACGGAAACATCGGCAAACTCTTGTCAGCGATGGGCGGTCTGGTGGCTTACTCTGGCGGTCGGATCATTCCTTACGCTGCTGGCTATCGCATACCGACCGTGACGCTAAACGACTCGGACTTTGCTGGGCCGATCAGCGTGCAGACGAAGACCAGCGCCCGCGACCGAGTGAACGCTGTGAAGGGCGTGTTCGTTTCAGAGAAATCCGAGTGGCAACCGACCGACTTTCCTCCGCAGACCTCGGCGACTTATCTCACGCAGGACAACAACGTGCGTTACTGGCGCGACGTGGTGCTGCCGATGACGACGAGCAGCAGCGCCGCGCAGCGTCTTGCTCGCATCGAACTCTATCGCGCTCGGCAGGAAATCACGTTTACCGCTCGCTTTCGCTTGGATGCAATGCAGGTGCGCGCTGGCGACACCGTGATGGTCACGCTCGCCAAGTTCGGATGGAGCGCAAAAGTGTTCGAGGTCATCGAATGGCACTTTGTCAGCGACGGAAATCCTCCGCAGCTGGCGATTGAGATGACGCTGCGCGAAACCGCTTCCAGCGTTTACGATTGGAACGTGTCGGATGAAATACTCGTAGATACCACGCCGACTACCACGCTGCCGAATCCGTTCACGCTCGGCGCTCCGAGCAACCTTGCGCTTACGGCAGACGGAACGACGCAGCTAATTCAAGCGGACGGCACGGCTATACCGCGAATCAAGGTCGCATGGTCGGCTCCAAGCGAGGAGTTCATCCAGTCCGGTGGGCAGGTCATCATCGAATACAAGCAAGGCAACTCGACGACCTATCTCACGTGGTCGAAGATCGACGGCGATCAGACGCTGGACTACATCTCTTCCGACGTTCGCATTGGAACGAGCTACGACGTTCGCATTTACGGACAATCGTACTTTCAGATTGCGACGAGCTACGTTAACGCGAGCATCACCGTTGCCAAGGACACGACGGCACCGACAGCGCCGACTTCGCTTACGGCAAGTGTCGGAACCGGCAAAGCGGTCTCGCTGGATTGGGCAGATAATACCGAGCCGGACCTTTCCGAGTACGGCATCTATCGTAACACGACCGGCGTGACGCCAGCCAACGCCTCGACGAACAAGATTGCAGAAGTCCGCGCTTCACGGTTCGTCGATACGGAGGTAGCGATTGGCACGACCTACTGGTACTGGGTCAATGCTTACGATGCGCTCGAAAACGTATCGGGCTTCAGTTCGTCCGTAACTGCCGTTCCAACTTACGTCAGCGGCGGCAGTGTCGATCCGACTGCTCCAGCTACTCCAAACGCGCCCACGCTTGTTTCGACTACCATTTATCTTGCAAGCGACGGAACTGCGCTTGCTCGCGCTTCAGTTACAGCGCCACCGTTGACGACTAACGCCGCCGCAATCGACATTATTTATCGCAAGCAAGGCAGCGCGGATTTCATTCTGGGAAATCAAATTAGTTCAGCGGTTTCTTATTTAGTCGCTATTGATGATCTCTCGCTCGGCGTGACCTATGAGATCGCGGCTCGTGCAATTTCATCGTTCGGTGTCGCGTCAGCAAACTCGGCGTCGCTTCTCGTGACGTCATCGGTCACAGCTCCGGCTCCTGCTACTCCGACCAATGGCACGCTATCGGCGACTGGCGTGACACCGAAAAACAATCCGACGCGAGCGAGCTACCCGCTTTTCTACTTTGGAACGCTGGTAAAGTGGGACAAAAATACCGAAGCTGATTTTGCCTACTACGAACTCAAGGCAACATTCACGGACACCGATGCTGCCGTTGATTACACTTGGAGCACGGTCGGAGACGGACGCGGTTTCGCTGAAAAAATCTACGGCGAGGAATGCAACATTTACAATGGAACAGCGCAGGCCGGTTACGTTCGCGTGCGTGCCGTCAATCGGTCTGGAAGTGCTTCCGCATGGCTGCGGATAGGTAACGCCAATTCCGCGGCAACCCTCGGCGTCGGTGATGCAGCGAGCAAGAACACCGGAACTTCAACGAACACCGTCGCGGCCGGCGACGACTCGCGCATCACCGGAGCCGCGCAGAAGTCGAGCAACCTTTCCGACCTGACGAACACTGGAACGGCGCGGAGCAATCTCGGTCTTGGAACGCTCGCAACGCAGAACAGCACCTCGGCTCAAGTGACCGGCCTCGATGTAGGCAACGGCTCCAGTAACACGACGCTCTCGGTGATCTTCTCCGACACCGACAGCAAGACGTTCACGGGCGGAGCGGCGACCGAGGTCTTCACCTTCTCGCTCACGAACCGCGGCTTTTCGGTCACGCCGAACGTCGGGCTGGTGCAATGCTACGACCCGCTGTACGTCGTCGCCTACGACTACGACAACTCGGACGCGAGCAATGCGCAATGCGTGATCCGAGCGGTCGATGGCTCAAACATCCCAGCCGCAACGGCTCGGTTCTTTTTCTTCTTCGCCTCGACAAGCTGACGCTGCCGACGTGTAATTTCTAACCTTCGTAAGTCGTTGGTTCTGCGCGACTTAAAAACCGCAGCAAAAAAAGTTGCGATTGTTATTTACACGGGGCGGGTGATCTGTCTTTGTCGGTGATGTCGGAGGCAATCAAGCCCGAGACGAACAACAACAATGACGAAAACAAACGAGCAGCTCTCATACGAAAACAAGCAGTTGGCGATGGCGCTGAAAGACACGGTCGCAACGCTTATGGCGCTGTCGGCGAAACATAAAGATGGGCTCGAACTCCTTGTCGGGACTTCGGTCTATAACGCTCGGAAGGTGATCGCCGAGACGCAGGAGGTGGCTTCGTGAACACCGCCACCTGCTTCATCAGTCCTTGGTCGAACGGCAAGCGCACGGTGGTCGTGCTTTATCCGAAGGTAAGCAAGATGCGCGTCTCCGTCGAAGACCAATCTGGTCGAGACCTCGGCAAAACGATGTGCAACCTCGAGGACGACTTTGCAAAAGTCTGCTCGGAGATCGGCGCAAACTGCGAGCGACTTGGCTGGTCGCGGTTCGAGGAGGTGGCGTCGTGAAGTCCATCACCTCCCGCGCCATCAACGCCGCGCTTCGAGCCGCCGGTCTCGGCGTCGAGATAGTCAACAACCGCGACGGCTACAGCTATTTCCTCGACCGCGACGGCAATCAAGTCGGCGAGTCGGTCTACATCTGCTTTCTCAACCAGCAGACGATCTCCGAGTGGGTCCAGCACGCTCGGTTCGCGATCAAGCAAGGAGGTGCGAAGTGAAACTCCCAACCATTCACATCAACGGCACGAGCCGCGACGCACTCGCGAGCGGCTATTCAGCCGCTTACCACGCCGTTTCTGATGCGCTCGACGCGCTCGAGAACGTCGAGCTGAACGGCCGCGACTATTATCCGCAGGGGACGGACGCCTTCACCGAAGCGCGGCGCGAACACACAGAGCGATGCGTTGCCCTCCGCGTCGTGCGCGACCAGCTCTGCGAGATCGTGCAGCATCTGATGGAGGACGCCTCGTGAACCGCCTCGCCTTCTTCCTCGCCCTCGCAGCGACGGCTCACGCCGCGCCGCCGGAATCATTTTGGCGCGCTCTCCACGTCGTCGAGACCGGCGGCAAGCGTGGCCCAATTATCGGTGATAACGGTAAAGCCCTTGGTCCGCTCCAGATTCATCGTTCGTACTGGCAGGACGCTCGCGTTTCTGGTCGCTACGAGGACTGCGCCGACCTCGCGTATTCGATCAAGGTGGCTTCTTCATACCTCCAGCGATACGCTCCAAAAGCTTGGCAAGCGGGCGATACGATGACGCTGGCGCGTATTCATAACGGCGGTCCGAATGGCGATAAAAAACCAGCTACGTTACGCTACGCCGAGAAGGTCAAGCGTGCCGCTGGCAAGTGAATCTACCGCGTAAGGAGTTACTTCGATTGGCTCGTACCGGAGCCGAGGACGGCTACGACAATTCATTTCACGCCCAATTAACCACTGGCAAATTCCTGTTAGCTGAAATGGCTCAAGTCGCTAAAGAAGCGAAAGCCGCACTCGAAAACCAAAAACCCGAAAACAATGACCGACGAACAGTTCGCTGAAATCATGGTCGAGCTCCGCACGATCCGCGCTGCGCTACTCGACAAAGTAAAACCTATGGCACAGCCGAGTCCGACGACCGGATTTCACCAGCCGTCCGACGAAATTCCGCAGCCGACGGAGCTTCTCGACGATCCAGACTCCGTTCCGGTGCATTTTGGTAAGAACGCTGGCACACCGATTGGAACGCTCTCGGAACGCAGCATTGAATGGTATGCGAAGCCGAAGGAACCGAAGATCGGCAAGAACGGAAAGCCCTTTGCTCCTCGTCCCGCTGACGTTCTACTGGAAAACGCTGCGCGGCAGATTGTTCATCGCAGGCGCGGAACTTTGTCCGATAAAGTAAAACCGGCAGCGAATCAAACTGCTGTCACGCTCAACGATTTTGATTCAGGAGAAAGTTCCTTCTGAAGCAAAAAACCCTGCGGCCAACCACGACCGCAGGGAACCAAAAAACAACAACAGTAACGTAACGAACAACGAACATGGAAACGACAGACGTAAAAACCACCGGCACCGAAATCGTCCAGCAAAAGAAATCGCCCATCGGGTTTGGCGCACAAGGCGTCCAGCTGGCCTCATTGGAAGAGGCGTACCGATTTGCCAATGCAATCTGCGCCTCAGGCTTCGCGCCGAAGGGCATGGAGAAGCCAGAAGCGGTCTTGGTGGCGATTCAGCTGGGTGCAGAGATCGGCCTCACGCCGATGGCCGCGTTGCAGAATACCGCCGTCATCAACGGACGCCCAGCCATCTACGGAGATGCCGCACTTGCGCTGGTTCGCTCCAGCGGGCTTCTTGAATCGTATAAGGAGGAGGAAATTGGCGAGGCTGGCAGCGATGGTCACGGCTACCGCGTCACCGCAGTTCGCAAGGGCAATCAGGCAGCAGTCGAAACTTTCACGGTCGCAGATGCCAAGCGGGCGAAGTTGTATGGCAAGGCCGGACCTTGGTCCGACTACCCGAAGCGGATGCTGCGATTCCGCGCCCGTGGTTACGTGCTGCGTGACTTGTTCGGAGACATTCTCAAAGGACTTCGTACCGTCGAAGAAGCAAGGGACATTCCATCTGAGCCGGTTAACGTCACGCCGGTCAGCGATAAGGTAACCGAAGGCTTCACCAAACTATGAGCACCGCGAACCATCCAGAGGTCAAAGCTGCGATTATTAACAGCGCATCCGAGCAAATTCGCGGACTGCTGGAGACGCACTTTCCATCCATCAGTAAATCGGCCACGGAAAACTTCATCGAATGTGAAGATCAACCGGAGCCGAAGGCAAAAGCTAATCTCACAGTCGAGTTTGATCCATTAGCACAGGCTCCAGCCGTGCGAGTAAAAATCACTTGGACAACTCGTTACACGGACGAGTCGGAGCAAGAAGTAGATCCGTTACAAAGTAAGCTGGGTCTTGAGGAGGACAAAGAATGAGCAACGAATCCTCACGTGAATACCACGCCAATCCAGCAGTCAGTCATTCCAAATTAGAGGTTTATCGGAAACGCCCAAAATTGTTTTTTAAACGATTTGTAGAGCGTTCTTTGCCGGATCAGGAACCAACTAAGGCATTACAACTCGGTTCGCTGACGCATGGAATGGTTCTTGAGCCGCAAAAGCTACAAACCGAGTTCATTGTTGCGCCGCGTTTTGATCGACGGACCAAAGATGGTAAAGCTGAAGCCGAAAAGTTTGAGGCTGATGCGAAGGGAAAGACAGTCGTCGATCAGGATACCTACGACATTGCTTTTGCGATGAGCAATGCGGTCGATCAAAACCCGCTTGCCGAGCAACTCTTTGGTGCTGGTGTACCGGAGAAAACATGGCGCACCAAAATTGGTGGCATCGAATTGCAATCACGCACTGATTGGTTTAACCCATTAGGCTGCGAGTTGAGCGAGGGAAGACCATACGTTGTCGATCTGAAAACGACGGAAAGTCTTAACTCAGACGGCTACGGCTCGTTCGAGAAGTCCGTATTTAGTTACGGATACCATCGACAAGCTGGGTTTTATTTACCCTTGGTGACGGAAATCTATGGCAAACCGGTTTTCGATTTCTTCTTCGTCGCCGTCGAAAAAGTGCAGCCTTACGGCGTAGCGATCTACAAGTTGTCGGATCAAGCAATCAGCATCGGGCAGGACGAAACGCTCGACGATCTGCGGCGGCTAAAGAAGAGCATCGAGACAAACTATTGGGAAAACATCGAGCCGGTCGTGCGGTCGCTCGACTTGCCGAAGTGGTACGGGAAAGGTGGTGCGTCGTGAACGAGGAAAAGTGCCGCCTAAAATCGGACTGCGGGCGCTATTACGACAGCGAAAATCATGCGTGTTGTTGGTGTTATTCGACAGAGCGTTCGCGTCGTCGAGTCGAGCAGGTTCTCTCTGACGTCCGTCGTTTAGAATACTACGTTGCCGCACTTGAGGAACGCTGCACTCGCGAGCAATTACAAGATGCACGAAACGAAGCCATGCCATGACTACGAAACAATGGGAAAATGCATATCGCCGCAAAGTCGAAGACTACGACGAACTGCTTAAAGAAAACGCAAAACTAAAGGTTTGTGCTGAACGGTTATACGAAGCCAATGACCGGCTGATTATTGAGAATACTGCGCTTCGGGCAGAAATTGAACGTATTATGATGGAATGTCATGATCAGAATATTTGGAATATTGGTCGATCTGTACTTACGAGAAAGGAGGTGCAGCCGTGAGACTACCAACATTCAAACCAAACGACATCGACTATGCGCGACTCATGCGCGAGTGGGAATTGCTAGACGACCGCAATAAAGTGCTAGAGCGCGAGAACGCCGCGCTGCGGGAAGCGAAGGACGCATACTTCAGGCACAACAACATCTTGGTCGAGTTGATGACCGAGGAACAAAAAAAGAAAGCGTTGGAGATCCTTCTGTCCCGACCGAAGGAGGTGCAGCCGTGAGTCTCATCACTAAGTACGACCGGATACCGACGCACAAATTTGAGCGGATGACGCGGCGCAGAAAAGGCGACGTGCCTATGCCGCAACTCTACCGAGATATTTGCGAAGGCTACAATTACTTCCTCGCCAAGCGAATGAAAGCCGAGACGCTCGGCATTTCCATCCGCGAGGTGAATCGACCAAAACTCAAAACGAAAGGACGCAAGTGAGCGAGTCAGTTGCTCTGACCTTTATCGCCAGCGGAATCATCATCGGTTTCGTCACGGGCTGGATGATTGGAGTTGATCGTGGAACCCAGCGCGGTCGCGACCAGCAATGGATGGATGACTTTTTCAACCGCATCGAAAAAGAAAAACAACGGAGGGACAAACTTGGACGATTCAAAGCAAATAAGGTCACGACGCCAACGCGCTGAACTCGACGAAAAGGTTCAGCAGATGATGCTGGAGATGACCGAGCCGAAGCTGATCGCTTACGCGCTCGGCGTCTCGCAAGGCTACATCTACCAGCGTATCAAGGATCGCGGTTACCGTCGATGCTTTGTCACGCCGGAGGAGCGTGCCGTGATTCACAAACTGCGCGCTGAGAGATTGGCGGCAAAGGTCAACTTATGAAGCACTCGTTCCACATCGTCGGTGAGCCGAAAGGTCAGCCGCGACCACGAGCATTTGCGCGCAGGATGGGCGCACGATTTGTGGCTCGCGTTTACAATCCAGACGTTGCCGACGAGTGGAAAGAGCGCGTAAAGGTTGCCGTGCGTAACGGGATGCCGACGAGCTTTGCGGATCGTCCGTCAGATAGAGCCTTTGCCGTGCATATGCACTTTCAGTTTCAGCGACCGAAGTCGCATCTGACCAGCAAAGGCATTCTGAAGGCGGGCGCGCTTTTCGAGCATCTCAAAAAGCCCGACGTGGACAACCTAGTCAAAGCGGTCCTCGACGCAATCAGCGACACGCAGCGCGTCTGGGCCGATGACGCGCAGGTTGTTCAGTTGGGCGTCAGCAAATCTTGGACAAGCGGAGAATCTGGTTTACAACTCGAAATCGAACCGCTTTAGATTGGACGGGCCGTGAAACGCCCAATGCGATGATGAAAATTACAAACTTTGCCGGTCAGTTGCACGGAGGCGTTCATTGTCGCGCCAAGTTTCACCCGTGCGATTGACCGGTTTTTTTTAGAAAATGAATTGGATCAACATTGAAACAACCACACTCGACTCAGAGGAGTTCGTTGGATCGGACCCAACCGAGCGAGCAACGTGGCTTTGCCTGCTTCGCTACTGCTGCGGTCAGGAGAACGGGGGCGTTATCAAAAACTGTCGAAAATGGCCGGATCGAAAGTGGCAGCAGCTTACTCGTGTTATGTTCGGAGAAGTCGAGATCGAGTCGGCGTTATGGAAATGGGTTGGCGACGACCTGCATCTTTGGCGGTATCCAGCCGACAAGGAAACCGAGGTCCAACATCGTAGGAACCGAGCAAGAACCAATGGTAAACTCGGAGGCAGACCAAGTTCTAAACCAACATTGGAAACCGACGATAAACCAACATTGGTTAATTTTGCGAAACCGGAAAGAGAAAGAGAAGGAGAAAGAGAAGGAGAAAGAGAAGAGAAGAAAGGCAGAAGCGCGGAGAAGTCCGCGCCAACTGACGCAGCATGGATCAAGACCCTAGAATCTGACCCAGCGTATGTCGGCATCCATGTGCAGCGTGAATTCGACAAGATGATCGCATGGTGCGCTGTGAATCGGAGGCAACCTACCAGACGCCGATTCGTTAACTGGTTAAATCGGGTCGAGCGTCCAATGGGCGTCGCAACTGGCACACAGGATACCTTTGGGTCCGTGCGGCCTAACTTGGGGGCATGGTGATGGACACTATTGGATCACTCGAAGCGATGCGCGTGTATGAGGCCAATGGCGTGCGGATTGACCGTGAACCAGCCAAGCGTAGCGCAATGGAAAAGCGTATGGTCGAGGCTTGGGGAGATGGTGGCAGCTGGGAGATGGGTCGCTGCAAAGTTTGCGCTACACCATTCGTTTCCGAGCCGGTTTGTTTATGGGAATGCGAGATTCCTGTCACGGTTTGTGAATCTTGCGCCGAAATCGTTACCGATCATTATCGCTGCGACCGTGAGCAGGATCAGGTTGTTACTCAGAATCCGTGGTGGGATGAAACATGCCCACCCAATTACCGTGAGTTGATTACGGCTAAACGCTGGCCTGATCACTGTGATCGCAAAGCAATAGAACGGGTCCAAGCGTGGACAACAAGCGATACCAAAGGATTGGTGCTGCTTGGCTCATCTGGCGCTGGCAAGACTTTATCGCTTTGGGCCAAAGCACGAGACCTTGAGCGCGCTGGAATCAAGCCGGTGTTTCTATCAGCCGTAGAGTTTGCGCGGAAGCTCGCTATTGCGGCACGTGATCTTGACAAGGCAGAGTGGCTGATGCGTGCACGTGTCCTAATGGTTGACGATCTCGGTAAGGAGAAATTGTCAGCAGCCGTAGCGCCGTTAATCTGGGAGGTGCTCGATGCGCGGAACAATCACCGGCTTCCAACGCTCATCAGCACGAGATTCCGAGGCGACGACTTCGTTGCGCGTTTCTCCGAGCCAATTTTAGGTGAGGACATACGAGGCCGAATAGTAGAAAGTTGCACGGTTGTGCAGTTTGGCCTTGACAGACAACCCAACGGCTCCAGATAGCGTTCGCGTGCGCGGATCAGCAAAACCAAAAAACATCTCGGCTCACGCTTGGAAGAAGCACCAACGACTCAACGCACAACTTCAGAAGCGTGGCCGAGCGAGGACAACCAAGTGGCAAACAATGATAGCGAACGGCGGGAATTAGAGGCATTACGGCTGGCGTCGAGAGCGCAACGCGCAATCGCAACGCTGGAGAATCACCAGAAGTCGCTCGCGCAGGAATGCAGCGAGAGACGGAAGCGGCTGCGGAAGATCATCGTAGCGATTCAGCAGCGGGAGCAGATGGGGACTTTGGCGCTGGAGTTTGATTCAATTCAGCTTGCGCCCGAGGATCAGCAGTTGATCCATGATCCAATGCGAGGACTTTGACCGTGGTCACGTACACGCTTAATCAGCAACCGGTGCATCGCTTCCGGTACGATGGCGCGAGCGACTCGGCAAAGTTGATGTCCGAGATGTTTGAGCGTCTCGTCGAAATGGAAGAACAGAAAAAGGGTCAGGCCGGTGCGTTGGTTCGAAGACTTGCTACGTTGGCCGACCTATCAACCGGAGCGTTTCGCATGGTGTTGGAGTTTGGGTCAGGTAATACCAAAGCGTTACTGGCAAGTTACGAGGAACAGGCAACTAACCGAGGGTGCACGAGGCAGGCGGTCCACTGGCAGTGGCAGCAGGATTTGAAGGCGATTAAATTGTGTTTTCCAGAACTTGAGGCGCTGATGCGTGAATATCGCAAATCCATCGAGTCAAAGGAAGACCCTTTGAGCGCTGCCGATGGATTACGCGAGGCCCAACAGGCGACCGAGGCCGGAAACCAGCTGGAGGACCGGTGAGGTCGCTTCGCGTTAAATCCAGCGTTTTGAGCTTGGCGAGTGGGTACATACTCACGGACTCGCAAATCGCTTTAAACCGCATCTGGCGGACTCCTAGGGGGGGTGGGGGAAGAAAACTCTTCAAAAATGCCGTCCGCACGGGTCAGATGAACCT
>Ga0208147_1000586_pt1 | contig 12605 bp, 11 predicted proteins | sample DEB3_08_DNA_FD_184520 | JGI IMG/M metagenome (GOLD analysis project Ga0208147, IMG submission 184520) | Aqueous microbial communities from the Delaware River and Bay under freshwater to marine salinity gradient to study organic matter... | ecosystem: Environmental > Aquatic > Marine > Coastal ... | reverse complement strand
TTCTCCCAGATCACAGACCTCGACTTCGATGCCAACGGCAACCCTCAGTTTGTGGTGTTCGTGGATGGCTACTTTGTCTGTTCGACGGATACTAAGAAATTCATCGTATCAGCTATAAACGATGGCCTAAGCTGGAATGCCCTCGACTATGGTACGGCAGAATCCGATCCCGATGTGATCGTGGCTCCCATCGTGTTTAAGAATCAGTTGTTTATCTCAGGGAGCCAGACCTTTGAGGCTTTCCAGAATATCGGCGGGTCAGACTTCCCTTTCCAGCGAACCGGCTTGTTTTTGGATAAAGGCGTTTTCGCTCCCTACTCGCTAATCACAACCCAAGACACCTTCATGTGGGTCGGTGGCGGGATCAATGAATCTCCGTCTATCTGGGCTTTTGCTGGCAACTCCACGCAGAAAATATCCTCGGTGGCGATAGACTTTATTCTCAAGTCTCTGACCAATGACCAACTGGCGAATATCTATTCATGGGCCTACAGCCAGAATGGCGCGTATTTCGTTGCGTTTGCACTGCCTAACTCGACGCTGGTTTATGACCACGCCTCAAAGCGATGGCACGAGCGAAAGTCCTACTATGACAACCAGCTTTTCGGGTATCGCATTTCTGGTATGACGCAAGCCTATAACCACGTTTTCTGCGGCGATCAGATTGACGGGCGAATTGGCAAGATCAACCCCGATCTGTTTACAGAGTACGGAAACAACATCATCCGCACCGTTGCGACACAGCCTTTTCAAAACAATATGCAGTCAATCTTCGTGCCGTCGATTGAACTCACAGTGGAATCAGGCGTAGGCAATACTGATTCGGTTGATCCGGTGATTGCGATGGATAGAAGCAACGACGGTAAAACGTGGTCGGATCAAAGACTGAGGAAGATCGGCAAGGTCGGTGAATATAATCGTCGCGCTATCTGGAGACGCAATGGCAGAGCGAGTCGTTTTGAAGTGTTCCGATTCACGCTTAGCGATCCGGTCAAGCCAGTGATTATCCAATTGACCGCCGACATTATCCCTGGTGCCAAATGAGTACAACACCACGCCTGAATGCGGCACAACCGATCATCGAGGCCAATGGCACGATGACTCAAGTCTTTAGGACTTGGACGCTTGATGCCTCTTTGAGTATTCCTATCATCGGAACAGGAAGCCCAGAAGGTGTTGTTACTGCAAGGCAGTACAGTCTTTATATTGATTCCACTGGCGCGGCTGGCTCGATTGAATACCGAAAAATGCTTCCAGACATTGGCGGGGATGTGACTCAGGGATGGAAATTAGTGTAAGAGATGCAAGCGATGCAGAGGCATTGGAGATTCTGAACGAGCCTTCCGTCAGAAGATTGATTCAGTTTGACCCGATTGGCATCCATCCTGAGTGGGCAATCCTGATGATGGATGAAAAGCTGCTGGTGCTGGTGCAGGTCAACGATGACGATATAGAGATTCACGTTGCTTGCCGTTATCGAGATCGCGGGTCAATACGCGAGACGATGAAAAAAGGCATTGAATGGTTTGTTTCAAAAGGCTTCAAAATTATTTGGACAACGGCCCCTGATTCGAGAAAAGGGTTAGTTAAACTGCTAGAATCACTGCAATTCCGAAAGTTCGGAGAGAGGTGGGTGTATGGGTATTGAGACCGCAGTATTGAGCGCTGCAATCGGCGGCGGGGCATCTCTGGCTGGTGGCGCATTGGATCGCCGCGAGGCCAGAAATGCTACTCGTAAAGCCAATGAGCTTGAAACGCAGCGAATCAACCAGGCCATGACGATGCTTGCTCCGGGCTACCAAAATGCCCAGAACATGCGAGACCAAGCAATGCAGCGCGGGATGCAGATGCGTCAGCAGGGTATGCAGCAGGGGCTTGATCTGGTTGGGCGGCTGTATAGCCCCGTTGCTGGAATGACGCAACAAGGGTACATGGATGCCCAACGTGCCTTGCTTGCCGGTCTTCCATTGCAGCGTGCGGCGATCATGGGAACGCCTATTGATTACAGCCGCTTGCAGCCATCACGGACACAATACGATCCTCAATTGCTTGCTGGCTTGTTCGCCGGCCAAGAACTTCCACGCGGCGGGATGTAGGAGTAAACAAAGATGGCTGTCAGCGATCAAGAGATTAGAGACTTTTTTGCAGCCAATCCTGATGCGACTGCCGAACAAGTCTATCAGGGGATGGTGCAATATAACGTCAGTCCTGAGCAGCTTTCTCGCGCAACGGGGATTGATATTAACCGTGTCCGACAAGAGTTCCTGAATCAGTCAGTTGCTCAGTCTACTGCTGGCAATGTTCCAGACGAGGCGATTAGAAACTTTTTCGCCGTGAATCCTAATGCCAGCGAAGAACAAGTCTATCAAGCCATGCAGCAATTTGGCGTGAGACCTGAACAGCTTGCTCGCGCCACTGGGCTTGATCCTGCTAGGGTGAATCGTCAATTCGGCTATCAGCAGGCTTTGGCAGGCGTGACTCCGGGTAATGCCACGGACGAAGCAATTCGCGCTTATATGGCCTATAACCCTAATATTGATCCATCCATCCTTCGCGCAAAGATGAATGAATTCGGGGTAACGCCTGAGCAATTTGCTCGCGCTATGGGCCAGACTTATCAGCAGACTACGGCGCAGAATATCCCTACCGGCCAAGCTGGCTTTGAACAGTCCATGCAAGAAGGATTGGATCAAGTCACTCAAACGCTCAGAGGAGCGCAAACAGAGGCTAGAGCCGCGCTTGAACCAGCCATGGAGGAAGTGGCTCGCCTGTACAATCTGAATATTGATGACCTCAGACAAGCAGGCACACAAGCCAGAGGCGACATTGAGCGCACCTTTGGCTCTGCTGGTCAGATGATCCAGCCCTATCAGCAGGCTGGTACAACGGCGCTTCAGCAGGAATTGGCCTTGTCTGGCGCTTTTGGGCGGGATGCTTTCAATCAAGCGTATCAAGAAAGCCCCTATATCCAATTCCTGAGAGAGCAAGGCGAGCGTTCCACATTGGCTGGCGCTGCTGCTACTGGTGGCCTTGGTGGTGGACGAGTACAGCAGGAGCTTGTTCGCTTCGGTCAAGGGCTGGCATCACAGGGCTTGCAGCAGCAGATTCAAAACCTTCGTTCATTGTCTGGGCAGGGGCTTCAGGCGGCTGGCACTGGTGCTGGAATCCAAACCAGCATGGGTACTAACCTTGCAAGCCTTGGAATGAACACGGCTCAAAATATCTCAGGCCAGCGAGGCGCATTGGCTGGAGAGCGTAGCCAATACGGCACAAATTTGGCGAATCTCGCCACTTCCACTGGTACAAATATCGCAAACGTACAAGGCACAGCGGCTCAGAATATAGCCCAGCAACGTGCGAGGGCTGGTGAGCTTCTGGCGGCTCAGATTGGTGGAGCTACAGCAGGGCTGGAGGGTTACGCTCTAAACCAAGGCAATGCCCTTGCAAGCCTTCTGGGCGGGTATGGTCAGACAGGGCTTAATCTTCAGCAGACATATACTGCCGACCAGATTGCGGCCATGCAGAACGCTGCCAATCAGCAGGCAATGTCAGCAGAGGACTTGGCGGCTCGGCAGGCTAACTTGCTTGCAGGTCAGCAATATACCCCTACCCCGCAAACAAACTACGGGCAGATGATTGGAAATGCCTTGAATTCTGCTGCGATGGGTTATCAGCTTGGCGGCGGAAATCAGGGCCAGCAATCAAGTGGCTCTGCTAACACTGTCGGCCCAACACTTCAGGGATACGGCGCTCGCACAACAATCCCAACTGGTCAGGTCAGCACAGGAATTCCGGGCTATCCTTCGTTCAACGTCCTGAATTCTACTAATCTCGCTTCTGCTTTGGGCGGCACATATCGGTTCTACGGGGGTTAAAATGGCTCAAGACATTGGTTTGCTGCTGAGAGGGCTGGGTGCTGCATTCTCCAACACCGTCCCGCAATTTCGTGACCAGATGCTGCAAGAAGAAGAAAACGCCTACATTCGTTCTGGGCGTGAGCGCGAAGCCCAGATGCAACGCGCTGAGATGACGCAGGCTCGACAAAGAGCCATGTACCAAGACGCAGAGTCGGCTCTGAAGCTACTTGCTGCTGGCGACCTCGATAGCGTGATTAGCCTGGGGCGTGAGCGAATCGAGCTTCTAAAGAATTTCCCAGATGCCGATCCGTCCGACACTGTTCGCATCACTCAGCTTGCACAGCTTTCCCGCGCTGGCGATCGCAATGCCTACCAATCGCTTCAGAGAGAGCTTTTGGGCGCTGTCAATCGAGGCATGGCAATGGGATACATCACGCCTCCGCAAGTCGAGGAAAAGGTTTATAGGCCCGGTGATGTTGTGTTTAGGGGCGACCAGCAAGCGTTTGCCATTCCTGAGCAACAAAAAGCTGCTGAAGTTCCTGCTGCGCTTCAAACTCTGCAAGCTAGAGCGCAAGCTGCTGGACTTCGAGAGGGTACGCCTGAGTATCAAGAATTTTTCAGGACTGGTGGTAGCTCCGGCGGGGTTAATATCAATCTTGGTGACTCTGGAAGCGCAGAGCTAAATAAGCTTGTTGACCAGCAGGCGGCTGCTTATTTGTCTGCCGGATCATCTGGGGCATCATTAGCCAATGATCTGAATCTGCTAAGCCAGCTCGCTCCGCTCACTACAGAGGGAACGATTCCTGCTGCGATAACTCGCATTTATCCGGAATTTAATGATGCAAACTCCGCTTTCCAAGGCATTGTTAGCCAAGCTCTGCCGAAACTTCGAGTGCCTGGAAGCGGGGCGCAGTCTGATAGAGATATTGACATCCTTATACAAGGAATTGGCCCTCTGGCGGCTTCAAATGAATCTAAGCAGCTTCTGATTCAGGCGATGATTCAGAAGAATGACATAGACCAAAAAAGAGCGGAGATTGCACAAAGATACGCCACGCAAGAAATTGATCGGGCGCAATATCTTCGAGAAATTCGCTCTGTTGATAGTCAGACAATTATTAGCGAGCCTTTGCGCGGTGCGCTTGGTAGAGTTATGGGTATTCCGAAGGCGGCATCTGACGCTGGAATCACTATTGAAGAATGGAACGCAATGACTCCACAAGGTCGCGCAACTTTTAACAGGTAACGATTATGGCTCTAACACCTGAACAGCAGGCAGCACTTGATGAAGCTAGGGCGAAGCTTGGAATTAGTCCGTCTGGCGAAGTACCAACACAGCGGATCCGGACTGCGGCGCAAGGGCTTACATTTAACACTGCCGATGAAGCAGAGGCTGCTATTGTTGCTGCGGCCACTGGTCGCCCCGTCGGGGAAGTGCAAAGTGAAATTCGGTCTAAAATAAGTGCCTATCAGCAATCAAGGCCGACAGAATCCATGCTGTATGAAATGGCCGGAGCTTCGATTCCTGCTGCCGTTGCCACTGTTGCCACTCGAAGCCCAGCGCCAGCGACTGCAATTTATTCCAATTTCGCAAGAAATCTTGGAAGAACAACGGGCATTGGTGCGGCAGAAGGGGCGGCATCCACTATTGGTGCAATGGAGCAGCCAATATCTGAAAGATTTCAGCAGCCAGGCCAGATAGCACTAGGCGCAGGAATAGGCGGTGCTGTATCAGGAGGACTTTATACTGGCGGCGTTGGCGCTGTAAAAGGGCTAGATGTTGCCTCTGAAGCTGGCCGCGTTTTGTCTGGGTCTAGAGCAAGAAACGCGGTGCAAAATGAAGTGCAGCGCATAGCGGATGAAGCTGGAATAACCCCTGAAGATGCAATGCAGCGGCTTGCTCGTGGAGAGATCATTGCTGAAGACCCTAATGTGGCACTAGCAATTCGACCGATGATAGGAGGCGGGGAAGCCAGCACTGTCATTAGAGGGGTGATGACTGATCGACCGCCGCAGACAAGACGAGAGGCAATTGACACGATTCGATCTGGCATGGCGGCGGGGCTTGATCGCAATATTTATAGACAGATGCGAGCAGATGACAGACTTTTGCGAGACCTCGAAAATAAAGAGTATAAGAATGCCTTTGAATCTGCTGGGGATGCTCCGCAGGAAGTTGTCGATCAAATGTTTGAGACGATCTCCAGATTCCCAAGCGCGGGTGAAAAGCTCAAAGCTGCTTTTAAATCAGAGACGGGCAGAGACCCGTTCTTTACTGTTGATGACAAGGGTGTTATCAGTTTTAGAATGCTGCCAACCATGCGAGACGCAGAACAGCTTCGCCGGATTGTTGCGGACGAGTCTCGCCGCCTAGTTCGCTCTGGTGGCGCAGATGCCACAATTGGAATAAATCTTGGTTCGGCAGAAAGAAATCTGCGTTCTACGATAGATAATGCCGCGCCTGAAATCTCTACGGCTAGAAGCAATGCCAGCATAGTTAGAGCGAGAAACGAGAATTATCAGGCTGGGAAAAAAGCATTGTCCAGAAATGCCGATGAAATTGAGGTGGAATTCCAAGAGGTATTAAATACTAGAAATCCAAGCTTGATTCAGGCTTACAGGCTTGGATATTTGGAAAGCCTTAATGCAAGGATGCAAGGCGGCAATAAGGCATCGACGGTTGCAAGGCTTGCAGACCCTGAAAGCAAGGAGGGGATCGTATTTCGCACGATATACCCTGGCGAGCTTCAGGAAGCGGCTTTAGAAAGGCTGAATGTTGCGGCGCAGTCTCAGGCTGCCGCAAGGTCTTTGCTTCAGGGTTCGTCAACGGCTCCAACGCAGCAGGCGGCGCAAAGACTTGGCATGATCTCTCAGGGAGCGTCTACTGGAGGGCTTGCAATTGATGCGCTTCGCGGTGATTTTAGAGCTGCTGCAAATATTCTCGATAGGGTTATATCTCAGTTTAGGCCATATCTTACAGACGCGCAGAAAGCAGAAGTTGCTAGAATACTTTTATCTCAAGACCCGCAAATTGTAAGCAAGGCATTGCGAAGCAGAGACGGGCTAAGAAGCTTACAATCTGCCATAATACCTCTAGCCCAAGACCCTGCTGTTGCGGCCTCTTTGGCTGGCTCGCAAGTGCTATCAGATGAAATCTTAGGGAGATAAACATGGCCCGTTTCGGCTCGCTGGACACACAATACTTTGATGACGCTGGCGATCCCCTTGTCAGTGGGAAGATTTACTTCTACGAGTCTGGCACAACTACTCCGAAGGCCACATACGCGGATGTTAACTACACAATCGCTAACTCCAATCCGGTGATTCTGACCGCTGCTGGCAGACAGCCAAATATATTTTTTGAGGGCGTAGCAAAAGCAATCCTCACCAAGTCTGATAACACGCAGATTCTGGTGCGTGATCCGGTCGGTGATACGGCCTCGACATTTGGTAATGCTTGGATAGCGTCTAAAGACTACAACGCGAATGATGTAGTACAAGGCTCGGATGGCGAGTTCTACGTCTCTCTGATTAACGGAAACGTCAACAACAACCCTGTCACCACAACGGGTTCGTGGACGTTCCTGTACTCGGTGGAGTGGAACGCAGGCACAACATACAAGCTCGGCTCTGTAGTGACGTATCAGACGATTGTTTACCAGTCTCTCCAGAACTCTAACCTGAACCAGAATCCGTCTACGATTACAGCCTATTGGGTGCCGATTCAGTTGGTGTGGTCGTCTACTACGACATACGCAATCAACGCAAACGTGGTGGGGACGGATGGCATTCTGTATACCTCGCTGCAAAATGCTAACACCAATCACATTCCTGCCAGCTCTCCTTCATGGTGGGTAGGCACTTCTGCGGCTGCTGCTTCTAGTGCTAGTGCTGCTGCCTCTAGTGCTAGCGCCGCTGCCACAAGTGCTTCAAATGCTGCCACAAGTGAATCAAACGCGGCTGCTTCCGCTTCGACTGCTTCCACCCAAGCCACCAATGCATCCAACTACGCAAGCGCGGCTAGTACCAGTGCCACCAACGCTTCAAACTCGGCTAGTGCTGCAAGTACCAGTGCATCGAATGCGGCAACAAGCGCATCAAATGCTGCGGCTAGTTATGATCTGTTTGATGACAGATACCTCGGCGCAAAGGCATCTGACCCGACTGTAGACAATGACGGGAATCCGCTTGTCACTGGCGCGATGTACTTCAACACTACCAGCAACACGACTCGGATTTACAATGGTTCTGGCTGGCAGGATAGCGCGGCGATTGCGACAAGCATTAACCTCGCCTCCCAGGTAACAGGGACTCTCCCTGTAGCCAACGGCGGCACCGGAGCCACGACGCTCACTGCCAATAACGTAATCCTCGGCAACGGTACAAGCGCAGTTCAGTTTGTAGCACCAGGCACCAACGGAAACGTCCTTACCTCGAACGGTACTACATGGTCATCCACTGCATTGCCTGCTGGCGTTTCACTGTCTGCTGATAACACTTGGACTGGAACTCAGACGTTCAGCGGCACAAGCGCAAAGTTTGGCGTAGTGCTTTCTGACGCGGCTGAAACTGCCACTGTCTCGGCTACTGCTGCAACAGGCACGATCAACTACGACATCACGACCCAATCTGTTCTGTACTACACTTCAAACGCTTCTGCCAACTGGACGGTTAACTTCAGGGCTTCCAGCGGCACGAGCCTGAATACCGCGTTGTCCACTGGTCAGTCCACAACCGTTGCTTTTCTTGTCACCCAAGGCTCAACTGCCTACTACAACAACGTGGTGCAAGTGGACGGAACGACCTCTGGTGTCACTACGCGATGGATCGGGGGCGCTCCTACTGCTGGAAATGCAAGTGGCATCGACAGCTACCGATACCTGATAATCAAGACCGGCAGTGCCACGTTCACCGTGTTGGCCTCAGTCACTCAGTTCAAGGCGTAAACCATGCCATTACAAGAAACCAGCGGGTCTGCAAGTTACGATGCTTTCGGTGGCGGTGCTGCTGAGCGGGTATTTATCGAGGACGTTTTCTCGTGTTTTCTCTACACTGGCAACGGCTCTACGCAGACCATAACCAACGGGATTGATCTGTCCACGAAAGGTGGGCTGGTGTGGATGAAAGGCCGGTCAGGTGCAACAGACCATGCGCTATATGATACTACGCGGGGAGCCACAAAAGATTTAGTCAGCAACAGCACTGCTGCCGAGACAACGCAAAGCACTGGCCTGACAGCGTTTAACACTACAGGGTTTTCGATTGGTGCTTTGGCAAAGCTAAACACCAATGCAGCCACCTACGCCTCATGGACATTCCGCAAGCAGCCGAAGTTCTTTGATGTTGTGACGTATACGGGGGATGGGACAAACAGCAGACAAATACCTCACTCCCTTAATTCGGTTCCGGGTGTGATGATATTTAAGCGAACTGATGCAACAGAACCATGGTATGTGTTCCACCGTGGAGTTACCTCCCCAAACGCAAACTGGTGGACAAATTACGGAGTCCTCAACACAACCTCCGCATTTGGAAGTGATAGTGTGGCGCCAAATCAGCCCACCAGCACATACATTAGCGTAAACGCCAATTGGTATAACTCCAGCGGGAAAACCTATGTAGTCTACCTCTTCGCCCACGACGCAGGTGGCTTCGGTCTGTCTGGTACGGACAATGTGATTTCGTGCGGTAGCTATACGGGAACCGGGGCTGCGGGTAACGCGATAACCACTGGTTATGAACCTCAGTATTTGCTCATTAAAAATACTTCTTCCGCTGCTTCTTGGTTTATTTATGACGTAATGCGTGGCTTGTCTGTTGGCGGCCCATCTGTTGCCATTATTGCTAATACCTCGGACGCCGAGGGGGGGACAGCAACAAATGTAAAGCCAACAGCGACAGGTTTTGTTGTTGACTCTACAAGCGGCGGATTGAATGCTTCAGGAAACACCTACATCTACATCGCCATCCGCCGTGGCCCGATGAAAGTGCCGACGAGTGGGGCGAGTGTGTTTAGTCCTATTGCTTACTCTGGCGCGAATGGCGCAGCACAAAACATAAGCGCAGGCTTCCCAGTTGATATGGACATCATCAAAATCAGGAATGACGGAACCAGAGACCCTCTGAACCATGCGAGGCTGATGGGTGGGGTGTTCTTAAAAACTGACAGCACTGCTGCTCAACTTAGTTTTTCCGACAACATTGTTTCGTTCAGTGCTGGGCAAAATGTAATAGGGTTGCCCGCTACCGGCGGTGGCACTAACGAAATAAACGGAGCTTCAACTTCAAATTATATTGCTTGGGCCTTCCGCCGCGCCCCCGGCTTCTTTGATGTGGTGTGCTATACGGGGACAAGCGCCAATAGAACGGTAACCCATAACCTCACGGTTGTCCCTGAGATGATGATCGTTAAGGCGAGAGACAAAGTAGATCAATGGAACGTGTATACGACCACAACAGGAAACACAAAAGTCTTGTTTTTGTCACAAAACGCATCAGCTTCTGTAGACACTGTTTGGAACAACACAACACCAACAAGTACGGTTTTTTCTGTTAGTTCGTCTTCCAGTGTTAATGGTAGTGGCTACACCTACGTTGCCTACCTGTTTGCCACAGTAGCAGGCGTGAGTAAAGTTGGTTCGTACACCGGCACAGGCACAACACAAGTCATCAACTGCGGCTTTACTGCTGGGGCAAGGTTCGTCCTCATTAAGCGCACTGACTCTACTGGAAACTGGCTGGTTGCTGACAGTGCAAGGGGAATAGTAGCTGGGAATGACCCACTGCTTTACCTAAACAGTACCGCCGCAGAAATAACAACGCTGGATTGGATTGATGCAGATTCAAGCGGATTTATCGTAAATCAAGAAGCAACTGCAAATGCAAATGTGAGTTCAGCAACCTACATTTATTTTGCCGTGGCGTAGACATGAATAGCGGAATATATCAGATTAAAAACCTTTCAACTGGTATGTCTTACATAGGGCGTACCATTGATTGGGCTGCCAGAAAACGTAGGCACTTGTCTGATCTGCGGTCTGGCGTACATAAAAATCCACGACTACAGCATTCCTGGGCATCAAGGACAGAGGAAGAATTTGAGTTTGAACTTATTTGGCCTGAATCCGCCGATCACCTTGAAGAACTTGAAGGGTTCATTCTTGAAGAATGTTTTGACACGGGTCGCCTATATAATGCTCACAAAAATTCTATTGGCGGCTTTCTTGGGCAGAAGCACTCTGAAGAAACTAAACGTAAATGGGCCGCCTCTAGGCGTGGGCGCAAAATGCCTGAGATAGCAAAGGCAAGGCAAATCGAAAGTAGAAAAAACAGTTTATCTTGGGCTAAGCATCAAGCATGGATGCAAACTCCAGAAGCTATTGCAGACAGATGTATAAAAGCGGCTAAGCCAGAAGTTAGAGCTAAAGCCTTGGCGACACGAAAAGCAAACGGCTACAAGCCTGCATGGGAAGATGCCCGCAAATTGCAGATAGAAAAAGCAAGGCAGAATTTGTTTGCCGCGCTTAATTGGGCTGTTGAAAATAACGCGACTCGTGGCGAGGCTATCAAAAAGTTCGGCAGTTCGTGGGGTTCACTTAAAAAGTTCCAGCAAGAATGGGAAGCGCAAAACGGCTCGTTAACTATTCCAAAAAGAGCAAGCGGTGAGCGCAATGGGAAAGTTAAATTGGCAAAGGCTCATCAGAGGTAACCATGGAAATCCGAATCAGATCAACAGGCCAAGTCATGCTTGAACAGGAGTTTCGTGCTTACCAGCAGGCTAGCGGCGGCCCTACATGGGGGCAGACGACAGACGAAATTCTTGAAGCATTGGGCGCTGATCCTGTCTTTGAAGGCCCGCAGGCTTCAGGCGGGACGGTCTACCAATACTCGCAGCGTGACGGCGTGGAGCAGATCGAGGGCAAGTGGTACACCAAGTACATCCTTGGCCCCGTCTTTGTTGACGGCGAGACCACGGCCGCTGAACAGGAATCCGCTTACAAAGCCCAGAAGGATGCCGAGTTTGCAGCCAATGCCAGAGCCCGTCGAGACACGCTTTTGTCGGAGTGTGATTGGGTCGTCATTAAGTCCCTTGAGTCTGGTAAGGCAATTCCGAGCGAGTGGGCGGCCTACCGTCAAGCCCTGCGAGACCTGCCGCAGCAAGCGGGATTCCCAACCTCGATCACTTGGCCCGTGAAGCCGTAAGGAGCCTCCATGAACATCGACGAAATCGCGTTACGTCAGATCGTCCGTGAGGAAATGAAATCGGCTTTGAAAGAAGTCGGCTTGCATGACGATGACGCTGGCACCGATGTTCGTGACCTTCGCTCCCTGATTACCGACTGGCGCGGCATCAAGAAAACTATCTGGCAGACTATTGCTAGGGCTGGGACTGTTTTTGTCCTAGGCCTGCTTGTACTTGGCGGATGGAGCAAGATCAATGGCAATGGTGAATAACCATGCTCGATCCTGTCTCGGCTATGGCTATAGCCACCTCGGCCTACAATGTTCTCAAGAAGGGGATCGAGGTAGGCCGAGAGCTGGAGGACATGGGCGGGCAACTAGGAACCTGGTTCGGTGCCATTGCTGATGTAAAAGCAGCCGACGAAGAAGCCTCTGATCCTCCGCTTTTTAAGAAAGTCTTTGCCAAGTCCTCTGTCGAGCAAGAAGCCATCGAAAACCTGATGCGCCGGAAGAAAATCGAGCAGCAGGAAAAAGAATTGCGAGAGATGATCGTGTATCGTTTTGGCG
>Ga0208147_1000585_pt1 | contig 12623 bp, 11 predicted proteins | sample DEB3_08_DNA_FD_184520 | JGI IMG/M metagenome (GOLD analysis project Ga0208147, IMG submission 184520) | Aqueous microbial communities from the Delaware River and Bay under freshwater to marine salinity gradient to study organic matter... | ecosystem: Environmental > Aquatic > Marine > Coastal ... | reverse complement strand
GAAAGCCCTCGCCGCCGAACGCGACGTGCAGCAGCTTGGTTTGCAACGCCAGCAGTTGGACTTGGAGCGCGGCCGCACCGGCATGGAAGCCATGCGCACGCTGCTGGGTGCCTACAACCAAGCGCAGGACAACACCCGCGCCGACCGTCAGCTTGCGTTGTCCGAGGAAGCCGCGGCCGCGCAACGCGCCGAGCTGGAGCGCCGCCGCCGGGCTGAGGCGGAGAATGTGTCGGCCCTCACGGGATTTGCCCGCGACTTCTCCGGGTATGCGGGCGAAGACTTTGCGCCCGGCGCCGGGCGCGGAATGCTCCAGCCCATGAGCGACGCCGACCGCCTCAAGGCCGCCCTGATGCGCAACCCCTCGGCCGCGGCAGCGCCGCAGTTCGACAACACCCTCACCGCCCTGCAACGCTTCGCGCCCAAGCCGTCGGATGGCTGGGGCCTCAAGCCCGGCCAGCCCGTGCCGTTGCCCGGCGGCGGCCTCGGCTTTGCCACCACGCCCAACAGCATCCAAGGGCCGCCCAAGGTCGAAGCGGCGCGCTTTGCGCAGCCGGAACTCTCCAAGGACGGCAAGTTCTACCGCTCCGGTCCCGATGACAACTGGCACCCGGTCAGCCAGGGCAACCCGCTGCTGGAAGCCATCCTCGCCCAAGGCGGCTTGCGCCCCGGTTCGCTGCCCGTCATGCCGGCCGCGGCCGCTCCTAAACCGACCTTGAAGTTTAATCCCAAGACCGGCTTTGTAGATTGATATGCCCACCGTTGATATTCCCGGCGTCGGTTTGGTCGAGTTCCCCGAAGACTACACCGGCGAGCGGCTCAACACGGCCGCCAAGGGCGTGTATCTGCGCGGCCAGCAACTCAGCGCCCGCGCCGAGGGCGAACAGCCCACCAGCAGCAAGGGCTTGGATGCCTTGAGCCGCCTGCCCGCCGGCGTGCAATCCGGCACGGGGCGCACGCTGGCCGGCGCGGTGCGGGCGGTGGACATCGCGGCCACGCCCACCTTCATCCCCTTCATGGGCGGCCTTGGCCCCGGCGCGGAGACCATCAACCGCCTCAACCAGCAGATGCCCGCCGTGCGCGAGGAGTTTGTGCGCGGTCGGCCGCAACGGCTGGCCGAGTCCACCGCCTACCAGCTCGGCCGCGAGATCGAGCAGGCCGCCCCCGCCACGTTCGGCGTGGACCCGGCGCGGGATAATGAGTTCCTCGCCCAGCTTGCCACCGCAGCGGGCGAGATGGTGCCCACCCTAGCCGCCGGGGCCGTGGCAGGGCCGGCGGGCGTCGGCTTCCAATACGGCACCAGCTCAGGCGAATCGCAGGCGCAGGAAGCCATCGCCGCCGGCAAGCCCGAGGCGGCGGACGTGGCATTTCTCTCGGCCGCCGGCTTGGGCGGTCTCACCGAGGCCGCGCTGGGCGTGCCCGGCCGGCTGCTGGCCATCGCCAACCGTGCCCGCAAGGCCGGCGTGAACCCCGGCACCTTCGGCCGCTGGGCCAACCGGAACCCCATGGCCGCCGGCATCGCCCGCGCTGGCGCCGAGGGCGCGTTGCGTGAAGGCGCGCAGGAAGGCTTGGAACAGGCCGGCCAGAATCTCATTGCCAGCGACGTGGCGGGTTATGCGCCCGACCGACCCGTGACCGAAGGCGTGGGCCGGTCCGCAGCCTTGGGCGCGATCTTGGGCGGGCTGGTGGGCGGTTCCGCTGCCGGGCTCAACCAGGCGCAACGCAACCAGCTTGCCGCCGAGGTGCGCGCCGCCCGCGGCCAGCGCATCGTGGGTTACACCAGCGAAGGCCAGCCCATCCCGGCGGCCGACGCCGTGCCCGACCCGCTCGCCGACCTGCGCGGCATGGCCAAGCCCACCGCCGACGCCCCGGCCACGCCCGGCACCACCGTGTTGCCCGACGGCCGCGTGGTAGTCGTCAACGCGGAAACGGGTGGCACCGCTTTCCCGCAAGTCTCTTCCCCTCTTGCTCCTACTCTTAATCCTGATCCTAATCCTGATCCGATTAGTAGTTCGCTGACACTGGAGCCAGTGGCCGACGTGCCGGACGTGCCCGGCGTTCCCCTGCCCCTAGAGGGCCAGCCGTATGACACCGCGCTGCGCACCCGCCCCGAGGCCACGATGGAGGCGCGCCCCGCCGCCCCGCTCGGCCTTCAACGCGAGCCCGCCGTCAGCCCCGAGCTGGCCGATGCCATCGCCGCCGTGCGCGCGGGCTATCAGCCGGAGGTGGAAGCCGAGCAGCGTGCGCAGGGTGCAGCCACAAGCATGGCGGCTCCCAGCCGGTTTCGCCCAAAGCAAGCGGTTGAGTTTAGCCGGCCTTTGGTTGGCCCTTCGGGTGCCAGCCTGGTAGCTTACGAGTGGAAATGGACACCGATTGAAGAGGTGGACAAGCGAGGTGAAGAGCGGATTCGCCGCATTTCTAACTGGGAAGAAGCGCAATCCAGTGCAGAAACCGGCCGTGATATTGTCCATCAATTCCAAGTCAAACTGCCTGACGGCACCATCAGGCTGGTCAGCGCGGAGTCAGTTCCCGTCGTGCTTGGTTTTGCACAGTCCGGTGCCGGCGCGAAGCTGCCTTCGATCGTCAGCGCATCAAAGACTTTGGCGCAGTTGCAAATGAAATTGGCACTGCTTGAGCAGCAGGAAGCCAGCAACACAGAAGCCATGGCCAAGGCGGAAGCCTTACCGCTGCCGCCGATTACTTCTGAGCCGGCCCTGGCAACGGTGGGCAAAGATGCGGGCAAACCATACGGAACCCGGTTTAAGATGGGGACCGTTAGCTGGGTTTTGCAAAGGGAGCCAGGGCCAATCACTGCGGAGCGGTTGGAAACTTTGGTGCGTAGCTGGCAAGACGCTCGTGCCAAAGAGTTTGGTTTGGCTCGGCCATCGGAGCTCCGCGCTGATTTGCAAAACCGAATCGCCCGCCAGCAAAAGAAGCTGGATGCGATTCTGCAAAGCCAGCCCACCCCGCCCGATCAATCCGGTGGCCCCACCGAATTGACCCCGCCGGCCAAGGCAAAGGCATCAAAGGCCACCGCACCCTCCGCCATCGACTCTGCCATCGCCGCACCCGACCGGTTCCCAAAAGAGTTGGCATTGGATCAGCGTGGCTACCGCGCTGAGAAGTTGTCCGGTGGGGTGCATGTCGTCACGTATCTTATCACGCACCGGCGCAAGGATGTGGGGTTGGTGATGTTTGAGAACAAAGGCGACCACTACGTCACGCGCGACATGAAAGTGGATGCCCCCCATCGCGGTAAAGGGCTTGCGCAGCAGGTAGTGAGCAGGTTCTCCCGCCTTGGATTTGAGGTGCGGTCAACCACCCACACTAGCCCCTCGGCCGCAAAGATGTGGCAACGGTTGGGAGCCGCTAAGGAGGGCGACAGGTATGTGCTTCGTCCCCCACCCGATCAATCCGGTGGCCCCACCGAATTGACCCCGCCGGCCAAGGCAAAGGCATCAAAGGCCACCGCACCCAAACCCGCCGCCGCCGAGGAGCGTCCGCCCGGGCTGGACCCGCTCATCCAAGTGGGCAAGCAGGTCATGGTCATGCGCAGCGCCAAGAGCCGCAAGCTGGCCAAGGCCAAGGTTCACCGCATCACGCCCGACGGCATCACGGTCTATTACTACAAGGACAAGACGTTCGAGACTGTCCCGCCGTTGAAGGTGCAGCCCACCAATGCCGCCGCCGGTGTGGCCGCGTATCACGCCCAGTTTCAGGGCTTGTCCGCCGCCGAACGCAAGGCGGCCAAGGCCGGCGCCCGCGCGTTCAAAGACCTCATCCGCAACGAGGGCTGGCGCTTCGGCTGGTATGACCCGCGCGTGGAGATGGGCGCGACGGAGAGCAAGAGTCAGGGTATTCTGGCCGACGAGGCGTTTGACCGCGGCTTGCAGAAGGCGCTGGCGGAACTGCGCGTGGAGCCGGACCCGGACACGCCGGACGTGCAGCTCGCCAAGCTGCTGCCCCGCCTGCGGGACTACATCGAGCAGAACACGCCGCTGGCCGAGCGGCAGAATCTCGCGTGGATGCAGGCCACCGCGCAGCCGGACGCCAACGACGTGCCCGTGTATGGCAACGCGCTGGCCATCGGTCAGACGCTGGAAGTGGACGGCGAGCCGGTAAAGGTGACGGCGATTGACCCGGACACGGGCATGGTCACGCTGGAAGACGGCACCAAGTTCGGCACCCAGCAGCTCGAAGACGACGCGCTGATCTACGTGGACAAGGTGAACCCACCGCCCGCCCGCGAGGCCGTGCGGGATGATTGGGATGCGCCCGAGCCGGAGGCGAAAGTCGAAAGCCCCAAGCCTGCGGTTGAGCAGCGGCAACTCACCAAGGCCGAGGCGCGGGAGTATTCGGACCTCGAAGACAAGCGGCGCGCCGCCCAGGAGGGCGGCCCGGCCCTGACGCAACGCGAGGCGAAACGCTACGCGGAACTTACGGCCATTGCCGGCCAGCAGGAACTCATGGCCGAGGACGCCAGCAGTGGCAAGGCCGGCCGCCTCGCCACCTTGCAGGCCAAGCGCGCCGAGCTGGACCGCTTGCAGCGCCTGGCCTTGGACCGCGGCAACGCCGCCCCGTATGGCAGCAACGCCAAGGAAATGGCCTACGCCGATGCCGCCAGCTATGCCAAGGAATCCGTGCGCATCCGCGAAGAGATCGCCGCGCTGAACGCCCCCGCCGCGCAGGAGGGTGAATTGTTCACCGCGTCCGCCGCTTACCCCGGCGGCGCGCTGGGCACGAGTGCGGCGCCGCAACCGCCCCCGCCCACGGGCAGCATTCCACCGGCGCAGGACCGCGAGCATTCGGTCTTTCCGCTGGAGCTGCCGGAGCTGGTGCGGCTGGCCCGGATGCTGGGCCAAGGGCATTTCCCCAAGCTCAAGGAAGCGTTGCGCGGGGGCAAGGCGCTGGGCGTCTTCCGCTATCGGGAAGGCCAGCCGGACAGCGGGCGGATCGAGCTGGTGCGCGGCCTGTGGCAGATGGTGCTGCCGGAGGAGAAGGCCGAATTGCAGCGCAAGGCCGAGGCGTATGCCGCCGCGATGGTGGACGAGACCGACCCCGCCGAGCGAGCGCGCGTGGCTAAGGCCAAGTATGAGGCGGATCTCGAAGCCCTCATGGACGAGCGGCTCAAGCAGGACCCCATCCTCGCCGTCAAGGTGCTGGCCCACGAGATCGGCCACTGGATTGATTTTCTGCCGCAGGCGATGATTCACGGGCGGGGCAACCTGTTCGGGCATGTCGCCAGCCTCAAGAAGTTCCTGCGCCACACCATCACGTGGGACCCGAAGTTCGCCGAGCTGAACGAGACGGGCGAACTCACCGAGGCCGATCGCCGCCGACTGCGCGAGGCCGCCCGGCGCGAGCTGGAGAAGGAGCTGGGCCCCATCCGCGAGATCATCGAGAAGGTGCTGATCGAGGAGCCGGTGTTTGCCACCACCGGCGTCACGCCCGAAGACGTGAAGCGCCTGTTCGGCATGGATGCGCGCGAGACCATGCCTGAGCTTTACCTGTGGTTCGCCGGCCTGGATGCGGCGACCAAGAAGGAAGTGGTGAAGGCCGCGATGCGCGGCATGATGGATGCCCGGGTGCCGGCCAGCCGCATTCAGACGGGCACGCGCACGGTCGAGCGCGAGGTGCGCAAGGTAAGCGGGCGGATGCCCACCCCGGAGGAAATTGCGGCCCGGTTCCAAGCCAAGCTGCGCGAGGCCATGGAAGCCCGGCGCATGATGGACATCAACGAGGTGAAGGCCCAGCTCCGCGAAGCCATTACCTGGTGGCGCGGGGCGCCGCAGTTCGAGGAGTATTTTGCCAGCCCGGAAGAGATGTATGCGGAGGCGTTCTCGATCTTTCTGGCCAATCCCGCCGCGCTGGCGCAACGCGCGCCCAAGTATTTTAACGCCCTGCTCAACTACATGGACCGAAAGCCCGAGGCCGCCAAGGCTTACGGCGACCTGCAACTGGCCATCCGGCAAGGAACGCTCCAGCAGCAGCGGGACAAGGATTTGCTCGCCGGCTTTGCCAAAGACGAGCAGCGGTTCCGCGACCGGGCCAATGACCGCAAGCCGCCCATGGATTGGGTGGACAACATCGTGTATCACATGGACCGCCGGCTGGGGCCCATCTACCGGCGCGCCCGCGGCAGCAAGCTGGAAGGCACGATCCGCGGCGCCTTGGGCGATTTCAATTACCGCGCCGCCGAGCACGAGCGGTTCCTGTCGGCCATCAACCGCGAGGTGTCCGAGCCGTTGGTCGCGGCCAACCTCGAATGGGCTGACCTGGGTTACTACATGTTCCACAAGCGGGTGGTGGAGCACTTCGACCAGAAGGCGGTGCCGCTGGGGTATTCGCCGCACAGCAGCCAGAAAGCATTGGATGCCAAGCAAGCCGAGCTGGGCCCGGCGCGGTGGGCCGCTTTGGAGTCGGCGCAACGGCGCTTCATGGCGCTTTACCAGTCGCAGGTGGTGCCGCTGCTCAAGACCAGCGGCTTGACTACCCCGGAGCTGCAAGAGCTGATCGAGGACCGCGTGTTCTACGCCACGTTCAAAGCGGTCAAGGACGACCCTAAGGACGACATTGAGCGGCTGCTCGCGCAATCGTATGGCAACGGCGTGGGCAGTCACATCTACCGCCGCGTCGGCAACGTGGGCGAGATTGCCAATCCGGCCACGGCCACGCTGATGAAGGCGCTTTCGCTGATGTCGGCGGCCTACCGGAACAACGCGAAGCGGCACTTGCCGGCCATGCTGGAGGAGATGGGCCTGCCGGTGCGCGAGGTGGAGAAGACCTGGGACAAGAACCTGAACGCGCTCACTTACGACATGTCGCCCATGGGAGCCGGGTCGCCAGTGCAGAAGCTGGTGTTTCTGGAGAATGGCAAGCCCAAGGCTTACTACGTCGAGACCAGCATCGCCGAGGCGTTCAACGCGGGCGATCCCATTGAGAACAACCTGCTGCTGGGCGTGCTCGCCGCAAGCCGCGGCATGAAGCGGCTGTTCACGGACATCAACTATGGTTTCTGGCCGTTCGCCTTTGTGCGCGACGTGGCCGGCTTTGGGATGCAGATGCCCGGCCTGCTGGCGCCCGTGCGGTATTTCAAGAACTTGCCCAAGGCGTTTGGGGCCAGCCGGGATTCGCTGAAAGGCAAGCCCAACCCGCTGGCCGACGAGGCGCTGAAGCGAAAGATGTGGATTGCCCAGGCGGACCCTTACGGCGTGCGCGATGCCGCGGAGAACGAGGCGGAGCTGCAAATTGCCGCGCACGGGCTGACGCCTGCAAGCTGGGAGAAAGGTGGTTACAAGGCCAAGCTCGCCGCGGCGTGGGAATGGTATCGCAACTGGGGCAAGGTGCTGGAACGCACGCACAAGCTGAATGGAATGCTTTACCTCGACCAGCATTACCCGGAGCTGCCGGAGTGGCAGAAACAGGAGATGGTGCGCGAGTGGGCCGGCTCGCCGGACTTCCTGCAGCAGCCCGGCGACCGCCGCTGGATCAATGCGCTGGCCCTGTTCTACAACCCGTGGAAGGAGTCGCTGCGCAGTGTGGCCAAAGCCGCCAAGCATCACCCCGGCGAGTTTGCAGCCAAGGCCACCATCGGCATTCTCATGCCCACCGTCCTGCAATCACTGGCGGTCATGGGCCTGCTCGGCGACGACCTTGAAGAGATGTATAAGAGCGTGGGGGACTACGACCTGACCAATTACCTGGTGTTTCCGTTGGGCTGGGAAGACAAGGCGCACGGCAAGGTCAAGTATCTGCGCTTCCCCCTCTGGGAGCCGGCGCGCATGGCGCATGGCCTGCTGTTTGGCCAGATCACCGGCCGCGGCGAGAAGCCACTCAGCCATGCCGGCGGGCAGGTGCCCGGCCTTAACCCGCTGCTCACCGCCACGGCCGCGTGGATGGATTACAAGCTGCGGGGGCGCAATCCGTATGACTCGCACTACGGCCGCGAGATCCTCGACCCGGACGTGTTCAAGGTCGGCGGCACACCGGCGGACGCGGCCATGCTCAAGTGGACCTGGAACCAGCTTGGCGGCAGCGTGCTGTTCCGGTTTGACACCCGGCCGGAGCTGATCAAGAACGACACGCCGCTGGAGAAGTCATTGAAAGCGCCCGGCGTCAGCAACTTGGTCGGCCGCTTCCTGCGCGTGAGCAACCGCGGCATCCTCGATGCCGACCGCAAGGTCATTGAGCCCGGCGAGCAGCAACGCGCGCGCGTGCGGTTGGCCGTGGATGAAATCAAGGCCAAGCTGTTGCGGCGCCAGGAGCTGGGGCAGAGCGAGCATTTGCTGCTGTCCGTGGACCCCTACGCGCGTGACTATCTACTGCGCACGTTGCCCGAGGACTACCTCAAGCAGCAAAGCCTGCTGTTTCAGCGCCTCCAACGCGCGCCCAATAACGAGGCCAAGATCAAGCTGCTGACTCAGTAGCCTCGGCTCGCACCATAAGTCACACCGCGGGCGCATAGTTGCGGCGTTTTCGTGGGATTGCGTGGCCTGCGGGTTGTCTGTAAATCAGTTGGCTCACGCCTTCGCTGGTTCGAATCCAGCTCCTACCACCACCCCCTTTCCCCCGCAGTTTCCGCCCAATTACGGGCATTTGGTGCCCTGTTTGCAGGGGTTTTGTGCGGGTGGGTGGGTTGGGCGTCAGTTGGGAGGCGGAAATTTCCGCTTGCTTTGGTAGCTCGTGAGCGGCACAACCGGAAGCATGCAAGTCACACCAAAACCTACCCAAGAAGTCACACCAGCACCCGCCAGCCCGGCGCCGGAGTTCCGGCCCGAGGTGGTGCGGCTGCCGGTGCATCGGTTCCGCGTGGCCGGGTTCACGCGGGAATTCAGTTTGACGAAGCGCGCGCCCGGGCGGTTCGAGCCGTGGTATTTGGTGAGCATCATCAAGGGCCGGCGGTTTCATCATTCGCTTGAGACGGCGGATGCGAAGCTGGCCGAGGACCGTGCGCGGGTGAAATACATTCTGCCGGCGCTGGCCGGGGATTGGGAACGGGTGGAGGCGGGCAAGCTCAAGAAGCCGTTTGCCACCGTGGGCGAGGTGCTGGCGCATTGGGTGTCGCTGGACCTGGGCGCGGGCGAGGCGCACAAGCGCGCGGCGGCGAACCAGCTCCGCAACGTGCTGCGTCAGGCGGGCTTGGTGGACCCGGACGCGGCGAGCACGGCGGTGCTGACGGGTGCGACGGCGTTTGCCTACTGGGATGCCGTCCAGCGGTCGGCCGAGGCGATGCGGCAGGTGGACGCGGCGCGGCGCCGGCGCACGGCGCTCTCGACGTGGAACCAAGCCAAGAGCGTGCTGCAACCCGCGGCCGTGGTGTGCTACCAGCAGGCTGGGCTGGCGTTGCCGGCGTTCGGCGAATTTCTCGAGCACGGCGCGGCGCGGATCAAGAAGGTCAAGGGCTTGGCCAAGGGCGAGGTGGCGGTGCCGGACTTTGAACTCATGGGCCGGCTGCTGGCGAGCTGGCCGGCGCTGGGGTGGAATGAGTTTGCGGGCGTGGGGCTGGCGTTGGCGTTCGGGCTACGGGCGGGCGAATGGGCGGAGGCGCGCTGGGAATGGTTCCGGGTGCGCAATGGGCGCTGGGTCATCGAGGCCACGGCGGAGGTGAAGAACCAGTCAGGCCGCATCGAGGTGCGGGCGATCAATCCCTACTGGGCGACGTTCATCGAGCGGGCGCGGCGCGAGGGGCGCTGGCAGGCCGAGGGCTACGTCCTAACCGGCAGCGAGAACGAGCGGCAGAACGAGGTCGAGGAACGCATCAGTGCCTGGATGCGCTCGACGGGCTGGACGGCGCAGAAGACCAACCACGCCTTTCGCGGGTTTGCGGGGGCGCTCGTGGTGCTCAAGTGGGGCAGTGACCAAGCGCGCGAATGGTTGCGGCATTCGAGCGTGACGACAACGGAGCGGCATTACACGAAGGATTGGCTGCGCGCTAACGCGGGGCGGCCGGTGGTGGTGGAGTGGGCGGCGGAGTAGGGGCAGAGGGGAGAGGATAGAAGGGAGAAGATAGAAAGGCCCGCCGCGATGAACTCGGGGCGGGCCTTTGGGGGTTGGTTGCGACTGTAGTTAGGCCGGTCGGAATCGGTAGTTTGCCAGCCGTTCAGCCTGGCGGAGTTCGCCGAGGGACACCGGCCAGCAGCCGCCGGCCTCGGAGCAATCCGCGCGCGGGCAATACCAAGCCCAGCCCGAGGGCATGCGGTGATCCGGCTCGGCGCGCAGGTCGCCGTGGCAGCTAGGGCAAGGAGCTTGCAGCGCGTCCAGGTGTTCGGCGGTGGTCATTTGGTTCCCGTCTCTTTGTAGCCGGCGGCGCGGTCGAGGTGCTGCTCGACCCACGGCGCGAGCGGGCCGGGGCGCGCGGCGCGCACGTAGGCGGCCTTGCGCTTGCGGGTGAGGCGGACGACAAGGAGCGAGTCCTTGGGCTCGGGTCCGTGCTGCGCGTTGGTGTTTCCGGGGGCGGCGCTCACAGGGCACCTCCCATCTGCGCATTGCGCGCCTCTTGCGCGTCCGCGATGCGCTGCACCAGCGCCGTGGCCTGCCGCACCGTATGCACGGGATGGCCCAGGCCGTCGATCCACAGGACAACCTCGCCGCGGGTGGCTCGGCCGTTGCTTGCAATGGCCCCGACGTATTGGCGCAGGTTCTTGTTTTTGAGCGCCGTTTCGACTTTGGATTTCGTAGTGCCGTTCCTCGGGTTTGATGATGCTGCCACCGTCCACGGGCCGGGTGTGTGTTGCGTTGTCATGTGTCTGCCTTTCTCGTGATGCCGGAACCGCCGGGTCGGTGTCGAGTTGTTCGACGGGGAGAGCGTCGCACGGGTGGCCGAGTGTGTCAACAAACAATTTGAACGGCGAGCAGTTGGGCCAATGTTTGCAGGGGTTTCGTGCGTGCGAATTATTTTGAGCAGCCGGCGATCAGCAGCACTGCGGCGATGCTCAACGCGGCCGCGAAGCCGGGCAGGCCGCGCGATTTCTTGGTGTCGGGCGCCGGCGGCTCGGGTTTGGTGGGCGCGTGGCCATACGGCGGCGGCGTTTCGCGGAGGGGTTCAAGGTCGTGCAAATATCGTTTGATCGCCTCGCGCACAATGACGCTCTCGCCCTCGCCGCGGGCAGACGCCAACCGCACGATGGCGGCTTTCATGTCGTGCGTCACGCGCACCTTGATTTCGTCGCTTTTAGCCGTGCTCATATGGGAACATTGCGCCCCAATGTCCCCATAGTCAAAAATTCTTTTTGTCAGGTGTTGACAGTTGGTGACGGATGGGGAACAAATATCCCCAATGAGCACCGCATTGGATGCCGAAGTGAAGACGCGAGTCCCGGAGAAGACCCGCGCAGCCCTCGAAAGGATCGCCGATTCCCGGGAAATTTCAGTCAGTGACGTAGTGCGCGAAGCGCTTCGCGCCTACGTGCCGCAGCAGGTCAAGAAGCTGGACAAGAAAGAGGTGTCCGCGTGACCTACGCCCAAGCAATCGCTTTCTTGCGCGTCCACCCGGACGCCACGCGCAACCTCGGCCCGGACAGCGGCGGGCGATCAAACGGTTTCCAGCACCTGGCCGGTTTTGCCGATGGCGCTTTGAAAGCCTGGTATCACTGGGGCAGCCGGTCGTTTTCTTCGTGGGCCGAGCTGGAAGGATGGCTATTGCGCAATGAGCCGCCGGCATCGTGGAGGGATCAATGATTGCCACCGCTGCAAAACCGCACCACCGCGGCGCGCAAGTGTCGGCGGCGGTCATGCTGGGCTTCATTTTTGGGGCTGCCCGCGATCACTGCGGGCTGCGGATGTGCGGTTGGTGCGGTCGGTGGTTGGGGCTGGCGCGCGAGCTGGCCGAGGGCGCGGTGTCGCATGGGATGTGCGATGCGTGCGCGCAGGAATTTTCCGGTGCCGGCAGTTGCAACGATCCCGCGGCCGTATCGGTCGGCCGCGACAAGGAGGACCCAACCCAGCCCGCCCCCGCCGCCCGGAAATTTTTGGAGGTTGCCCATGATGCCTGAGCCCATGAATTCGATGCTCCTCGTGTTGGCCGGCGCGCTCCTGGGCGCGACTGGCGCGAACTGCTGGGCCTGCTGGGCGCCGCGGTGGCGTTGGCGCCGGACGTGGCGCGGGCTGGCCAATCGGCAAGGCCGGGCTTTTACCGAGCAGGAGCCCAGCGCGGGCCACACCGCGCGCTTTTTGGCGCACTCTGCGGAACTCAGGACGCAGGCGCGGGCGCGTGAGCTGGCGCGGTTGGCCAAGGTGAACCCATGAAATTGTGCCGCATACCAGAGCCAGCCATCAAGCTGGGAAGGCTCGCCGAGCTGTGGGGCTGCTCGGCGCGTTGGCTGCGGGCGCAGGTGGCTGCGGGCAATTTGCGGGCGGTCAAATTTGGCCGCGACTGGTGCGTCCCGATCGAGGCCGCGAATGCGTTTTATGAGTCGAGGAGGGTCAGCCGATGAGTGAGGAGCATTTACCAGCACGGCAGCCGGCGCTTTTCGACCTGGCGGAATGCGAAAGGCATTTGGTCGAGCTGGCGGCGCCGGATGCCGCGCGTTTTACCGGCACGACTACGGAGAAAGACCGGCAAAGGGTGGAAGCTGTCCTGGCTGCGGTCGTGGCCGGCGTGCCGCGCGAGCACATCGCCCGGCTGGCCA
>Ga0208147_1000583_pt1 | contig 12638 bp, 26 predicted proteins | sample DEB3_08_DNA_FD_184520 | JGI IMG/M metagenome (GOLD analysis project Ga0208147, IMG submission 184520) | Aqueous microbial communities from the Delaware River and Bay under freshwater to marine salinity gradient to study organic matter... | ecosystem: Environmental > Aquatic > Marine > Coastal ... | reverse complement strand
CACCAACGGGCGGCACGTTTTGGCTTGGTGTTTCGTCGGCAACTTCGGGGACGCTCCACAACGGTTCACGGTATTACATCCAAGATTACCAAGCTGGGGACGACTTCACGAACGTCGGCGCGACAACGAATGAGACGGGAGAAATCTTTACCAAGAACAACGGCACTCCGACTAGCTGGGCAAACGGTTCAACGCTAGTTGAAATCACAGGCGACATTGCTTACTCCGCAACTGCGGCCACTTTGCTTGCAGCTTTGGAGGCTACGGAAGCAATTACGACGGGGGCTGTCACCGTTACGAAATCCGGTGACGCCCCCGTCTGGAAAGTGGAATGGACGACAACCGGAAACAAGTCCGCGCTCATTGGTGGAGGTTCTGGCCTTACACCGGCTTCATCCGTTGTCGTTTCAACGGTTCGCGCAGGCACGTCAACCGTAACGGAGCAGCAACTCATTCGACTTTCGCAGCAGCCCTACGCACTCCAAACGACTTGGAGCCAGATTTCAAATGGCTGGAATGCGCGGCTTGACCTTAACACTCGCGGCTTGCTTGAGGCATTGGACGGCGCGGGCAGTGTGCCTCTGACGCTTGAATTGCAGCTTGTTGACGGTTCAAACAATATCCGCACCGTCGGCCAAGTTGATTGCATAGTGCGGCACGAGGTCGTTGACGAAGAAGCAACCATCCCCACTCCGCTGCCATCCTATTTGACCGCAGCCGAAACGCGGGCAGAGGCAAGCGCGACAACTAGCAATTCGACGCAGACAACGCTTACATATACCACGGGCAACGGCACGCTTGACGCCAACTCCACGGTTGCCTTTTACGGCATTGTCACGGCCCGGCGCACGGACGCGGACGGCGAGAATGACGGCTTTGAGTTTAAGGGCTTGATTCACCGGAATGCACTCGCGTCTAGCACTGCAATTGACGCTTTGCAAATGAACCAAATCGGCGCGACAGCTTGGAATGTTGACGTGCAAGCGGACACCACGAACGGCGCGATTCTCATTAAAGTCACGGGCGCAACTTCGAAAACTATCTCTTGGAAAGCGCACCTTTACAAAACCGCAGTAGCAGAATGAAAACTTTTCTCGCATTTTTACTTAGCTGCCTAACGCTTTCGGCGGCAACGACTTATCCTGTCTTGACTGACAGCACGAACCGGCTTTTTCCCGGCGGGGTGACGAATGTTTTTTTCCTCAACTCAAACGTTGTTACCACCGGGACAATGCGGGCGACGGGGGCGGTGACGTTGACCAATTCGGGCAACGTGTTTGCGGGTGATGGGAGCGGGTTGACTGGCGTCGGCGGCGGCGTAAGCACGTCGGGCGGGAGCGCGACGAATTTGACCATCAGACAAAATGCCGGGAACGCGCTGACGGTAAACACGAATGTCTTGATTGTTGCCACCAATTACGTGAGGGCATCGGGTGATGGCGGGCTGATAGTTTCTAACGCTACTTTTGGCTCAGGAGAAAAAGGGCTTTCCGTTTTTGATGGGTTTTACCAATTCAACACAGGCTACGGAAGCCGCGCAGATTATGGACCGAATGCGAATGGACTTTCTATTTATAGGGCAGCGTCCAGCACTTACTTGGACCAAACCACGGGGCCATTTTATTTTCAAATAGCAAGCTCTACCTATGTGTCTTTTAAGACCACAGGAATTGAAGCCACGAATGCAACGATCACAAACATCGTTGCGTCAACTGTTGCGATAGGCGGCGGCGCAACCGTCATCGGAATTTTGTCCGCAACGGCATCGCTCAATTTTGACCTTACCGCGCTAACTGTTGAGGACAAAACCATCACCGTAACCGGCGCGGCGGTTGGCGACGTGGTGACGCTTGGCGTCCCCAATGGCAGCGTTACAACCTCCGTTCAATATACCGCATGGGTTTCCGCAGCGGACACCGTAACCGTCCGCGCCCGCACGTCGGCCGCTGGTGAAGACCCGGCCAGCGGCACGTTTCGCGCAACTGTAATCAAGCACTGAGTTTATGAAATACATCCTCGCACTACTCGCTTCCGCCTCGTTCTGCCTAGCTGCCGAGCCTGTCGTTGTCGTTCAGTCCGCAACCCTTGTCACGGTTGATGGCGTTGATTCCGGCAAACCTGCGGACACCATTCGCAACCGGCCAGAGCTTGCGTCAGCCGTTCAGCGTGCGCTCGAAACTTGGGCCGCTGCCGAGGCTGCCAAGCTTGCTAAAGCGCAGTCCGATTTGGCTGCCGCGCTTGCTCGCCGTTCCGAATTGGTCAACCTTGCTAAAGCCAAGCTGGCCGAGTTGCCAGCGGAGGCGCGGGCCATTGTGAGCAACGTCGTCGCGCAAGCCGAGTTGCCCGAGAAAGAAGCGCAGCGGGCGCGGATTGCGGCTGAGATTGCGGCGAAGCAGGCGGAACTTAACAAGCTCGCACCATGAACGACAAAGCCAAAATCCTGTTTGACCTTCGCGCTTGGCTTTACATGGGTATTGCTACCGGTAGCGCATTCCTTGTCCAAACCGAAGCCTTGGAGCATTGGGGCGACTGGACCTCGCTTGAATGGTTCCGCACGGGCATTGGTGCGCTCATTGGCGGCGCGACTGCATTGCGGGCCTACGTTGACCAATCAATCTCTAAACGTGAAAACGAAAACACTCCTAGCACTTAGCCTCATTTTGTCGTTGGCGGGTTGCGCGACGGTTCAAAACAATAACCAGTTGCCCCTAGTCCGAACGGAGCAGACTTTGACCGTTGCGCTTGCTGCCGTTGATTCGTTCCTTTCTTTCGAGTATCGCCGCCGGGCAGACGTGCCGAAGGAAGTGCAGGACATAGCCGCCAGAGTGCGTAGCAAGGCCGTGGGCGCGTTTGAATCTGCAAACCGTCTCCGCATAGCCTACAAGGTAAATCGCAGCGCAGAGAACGAAGCAAGCCTGCTGACCGCTTTGAGCGTCGTTGACGCCATTGTTGGCGAGGTGCGCGTTTGGATTCCCAAAGCGACGGCCAGCGGCACGGGTAGCGCGACGGAAAACTTGATTGCCGAGGCTGAATCAAGCCGCACGGTTTCGACTGGATCTTGGGTTGCCTTGGTCCCTGTGTTTGTTGACCTTGCCCGCGAGGTTTATGTCATGGTCAACAAGGCGCGTGACGCGGCGAAGCAAAACGCCGAGTGGGATTTGGCTGCCGAGGAAGCGTTTGCCGCCCGCCTATCGGCCATTAAAACTGCGGCGCATTGGAAACCATGAGCGAACAGATTCAAAGAGTTGGTAAGGGCGTCGTCTTTTGGAGCGGAGTGCTTGGCGTTTGCGCGTCAGTTGCTTCAACTTGGTTGATCCTCCCACAGCGCATGGAAGCAGTGGAGAAGCGTCAGGCCGCGCTTGAATCCAAGTCCGTCACTGACCGCGAATTGCTTGTCCGAATTGAAGAGCGATTGAAGCAGGTTCAAGAGGACCTAAAGGCTCGCAAATGAAGATTCCGTTCCTTGAGTTTCAAATGCGCGTCGCGCAGATATTTCCCGACGCGAAAGCTCAGGACATTGCGCCCGCGCCTTACGTTCACGTTTTTGACGCGAACTGGCTGCAAGAGGATTTTTGGCCGGTTTGGTGCGAAGTTAAGCGCGAACTCAACAGCGCAATCCCGGCCAGACCTATGGCGAACAATGCTCGCAGGGGAATCTGCGATGAAATCACCAAACGATTTATTGCGGAGCTTACGCTATCAACGCGCATCCGATACGTTGACGAGGACGTTGCGCCCGGCATCCTAGATGCGACGGTGAGAATCACGGGCGAGCCGCTTAATCGCGTGTCCGACGGGTGGCACAGATGCGCTATTGCCGCACTTACCACAAATGGCGTAGATTGGTTTCCAGCATTCGTTGAACCGCAACTTGCCTATGACCAATATGAAACGACTGATTTGTTGGACGCTGCTGGCCTTGGCGTGCAGCTTCACGAGCATTTCGTGTAAATCTTCCAAGGCTGATCGGGTAACGTTGCCAATACCCCCCGCAGCCAAATGAACATTACAAAGGGTTGGAAAAAGGTTTTTGCGGTGGGTTGCTCGCACGGCATTCACGCTGACCGCAAAGCCCTTGAAGCGGTCATCAAATTCCGCGAAGCGTTCAAGCCTGATACGTGCATACATTTGGGTGACTTCACCGACCTGTCATGCTTCATGGCGTCGGCCAATCTTGCCAATCAATCGGAGGCTCCACAGCCCGACGTTGACGGCGGCATTGAATTCCTAAACCGGCTGCGCCCGAATTTGATTCTTTGCGGCAACCACGAAGACAGATTGTGGCGGCTGCAAAACTCCCCGAACGCAATCGTTTCACACGCTGCTTACGACATCATAAAGCAAATCACGGCAACGTCTAAGGCACTCAAAGCGGAGCTTGTTCCTTACGACGGCGTGTTCCAGCAACGTGTCATTGGCGGAGTCACCTACACGCACGGCACGGTGTATAATGAAAATTCGCCACGAGACATGGCGGAGATGTATGGCAACGTAGTCTTCGCGCATACGCACAAGGTTGGGACGGCGAAGGGTAGGCGGGCGGATTCGCCGACTGGCTATTGCGTTGGCACCCTAACGCGCCGTGCGGCTTTGGATTACGCCAAAACGCGCCGGGCAACTTTGGCTTGGTCACAGGGTTTTGTGTGGGGATATTATTGCGGAGACCAGAGCCAGCTTTGGCTGCACGAACACAATCACGCATTTGGCGAGTGGATTTTGCCTCGCTGACAACACATGAAACCAAACGAATTGCTCGCCGCAATCCTTAAGGCTAGCGGCACAAAACGACAAGATGACATTCCGGCAGGATTCAAAACCTCTACGGAATGGGCGGCTGAATGGAACAAAGCCCGCCGCACCGCCGAGGAGGTTTGCGCCAAGGGAGTTGCCGCCGGACTGCTCAAGAAAATCACCTTGCGCCGTCTGGTTAACTTGCGCCTCCGCAACGTGAATTACTTCGCGGAGGTCAAGCGATAGTTTCCGAATCACAATTCAACCTTGCCACCCGCTTTACGCGGGGCAATCTTGCCGCCCCTTTATGAAAATCACCGTCCAACTTACCAGTCACGCAGAGGCTAATCGCGGAGAAACAGAGAGAATGGCCGAAGTCTTTCACGTTGAATTCAAGCGCAACGGTCAAGCCCGCGATGCCTTTTTGCGAAACGTCGCGGCGCATATCCGCTCGCTTGCGGCAGCCTATAATGCGAAGTTTGACGAGGAGCATAAATGAACGCGCACGTTTCGTTTCATGGTTTTTCCGTCCCGCTGATTGGCATTGACCGGGAAAGCGTGTTGAACGAATGCGATGATTGCCACGATGAGTTTGACACCCTACAAATGCGGCTCACGACTGACGGGCATTTCCGGTGCGACAAGTGCGCGAAGCATGACGCAAAGCAATATCATCCAGCCTTAACCAAAAGCCTAGCATGATTAGCCCGGCTTTAATCGTCGCAAAATGCAATTTCGGTATTTACTTGGGCCGGGCGGGGCGTAAGGTGGGGCCATGAAAACGAACACGAACGAAGTCGAAGAAAAAATTCAAAGCGTCCTCGGAAAAAGCTACACTTGGGACAGCGAACTAAACGAGTTGAATTATCTTGGAAATCCAGTTTCGTTTTGGATGACGGCGCACGAAGCCGCGGCTGTCAAATTTGCAACACGAAACTAACATGACTTTTCCCTCCCAATCTACCACCATAGCCCGCGAGGGTTACGTAGATTCGCCCGGCTCTTGTGAGTCTAGGGGTGAGGATGGGACGACTCTCGGCGGGCCAAAAACGGCCCCACCTAGTAGTATGGGATGGAACAAAGCCGGGAGGAAATTTCAAGCACTCGGATACCTTCAGCGGCGCGGGTTGTATTACCGGCGCACAAAGGGTTTTTGGGCTAACCTAGTAATGACACAAAATGAACACTGACCTGATAGTTGGAATGATTGTCGGCGCGTCCTTCACGGGCGTAATTGCTTCGCTGCTTTGGATTGCGCGAGACCGCATACAGGGTCCGCTTCCAACGAACGAAGATTGGCCCGAGGAGGACGGGAAATGAACGTCTTCGGATGGGACTACCCAGCGGGCGCAGAACACGACCCGCGTGCGCCTTGGAATGAGCCGCCCGAGTGTGAGGCGTGCGAAGGCAGCGGGGAAATACCAGCAGAAAACGGAGACGACGTTACGGTCTGCCAAACCTGCGACGGCACAGGACGAAAGCGATCCGAAAAAGAAAGCCGCGAGGATTACGAGGCTGACATGGAAAGGGAGGACGTATGATTCCAAAATCATCGCGGTTCAAATGCGAGCGGTGCGGCTACCTAAAGAAGCGGCCCGGCAAGTGCGTGTGGTGCGGCAAGGTCGCAAACTTTGACAAGGTAAGCCATGCCACTGACAAACCTTGAAGTCTTCTGCCGCGATTTGAAGATTAGCGAACGGGAAGCGATGGATGCTCTTCAGGAAGCGGCTATCATAAGCGACAACTGCACAAAGCTCGCGGACGTATTCGGGCAAGACCAGTGGCGAGCGATTAACTATTTAGGCAAGAACAAACCCAAAACGAAACGATAGCGATTATGGACACCACGGTTTCATTGGACAAAGCGATCAACTCGCCTGCAATGTGGACAGAGGTCAGTCACGTTTTGCCGCAAACAGAGAGGGCGGCAAGCGCAATCGACAGGGTTGATGCTGACGCGGGTTTTTGGAGTCCCAAAGCCGAGCAACATTTGTCAGGCCGTAGATATTGGGCGAAAAACTACACTCTGACGGAATACGACAGGGAAAAGCTAATTGAAGCCGCTGAAAAATTTCCCGCAAATTACGACACTTGCAAGACGTTGGCTTCAATTTCGTTAAAAAACAAACGGGAGACAAACATGGAAAAAGCTCTCGAATCATTCGGTAAAACAAACACAAACAGCAAATGAGCAACAACATAGCAATCAGCATTGACGTGACCCTGTTAGACAAAAAACGCTTCAAGGAAATGACCCGCAAGAACGGCAACCGCGCAGTGTTTGCGGACCTTGTGCTTGTCGAAACGCCAGACGGTCAATACGGCGACTTCATGGTCAAGCAATCCATTTCCAAAGAGGAGCGTGAGGCCAAGGTTGAAATGCCAATCCTCGGCAACGGCAGGTATCTTGTCAGCAAAGGCAAGCCCGCCGCCAAGCCTCAGCCTGCGCCGCAACAAGACGGAAACGACTCCGTGCCTTTTTAATTGACTGGTGCCGTTTTATGGCTCACATTAGAGCAATGAAAACTTGTTTTAAGTGTGGCACATCAAAAAGCCTTGATTGCTTTTATGTTCACAAAATGATGGCTGACGGACATCTTAACAAATGCAAAGATTGCACGAAAAATGACACCCGATTAAGGCTTGAGCAAAAAGTTAATGACCCTCACTGGTTAGCCAAGGAAAGGGAAAGGTGCCGAGTTAAGCAGCAAAAATATAGGGAATTAGGCTGCGCGTGTTTGGTCAAAAAAGAAACAAGGCAAAAATGGAGCGATGGGAACCGTTCAAAAATCAAAGCCCAACGCGAAGCGAGGGAAGCTCTTAAAAAAGGAATCATTGTGCGGCAATTGTTCTGCAACAGGTGCGGCTCGCGTCAGGAAATTATGGAGATGCACCACAACGATTACGCAAAGCCGCTTGCTATAGAATGGCTGTGCTTGAGTTGTCACGGAAAAACGAGAAGAAAACAATTTGGGGAACCCCTAGCAAAAAGAAAATGAAATACGAAACACGCCAGTCCCGCGCATCGCGCTCAACCGTCCGCAAGATTGAAAAGGCACTTGCGCGAGGCTGGAAACCCGGCCTTGGCTCAGTCAGCGATTTTGCGCGGGGCTATAAGCCAAGCTACGCAAAACCGTTCGCAGGATTAGAAGTCCTACAATCTTCAAAATGAGCGTTTTTGCGGTTTACAACTTAAGGCTGCTGGCTATTCTGTCCACGTCAACTGAATGAACGGTTGACGCAAACGAAACGAAACAAAATGAAAACCACCGTGCTTAAAAACTTCTTCGACAAAATGCCGCAAGGCAACGCTGGCGATGTAGTTTTCACGCCTAACTACGACGGCAGTTATTTCCGCTACGTTATGCAAGTTGACGGACGCTGGCAGCATGACGGCCTTGGCGGTTACCGGAAGCTAGCCAAGACCGGCGAGTTTAAGCCGGTTGGAATGATGCCGGTTTACATCAACGGTTACACCAAGCAAGACGAGCGCAACTGGCTTAAATCTCAAGGCTTTGCGGTTTGACCCGCCACACCGCGCCCGGCAACACCGGACGCGGCAGGCGGTTCAAACAATTAACACGACACGAACATGACTCAAATCAACATCACCACAGTGACGCAACGTCTTGCAATGCTCCCAACTCCTCCGGTCAAGCCAGTAACCGGCAGGGGACACGTCCGCGTCGAGCTTACAGACGCGCCCGACATTGTTAACTCGTTGATTAACTCAAAGCATCCGCACGTTGCGGTTGTGTCGGTTCGCAAGCCGATTAACCGATTTGGCAAAATTGGCTACCCGAAAACAGTTTTTTGCTCGCCTGAATTTTTTGCGCTTTTTCAGTAAACAAATCAACAAAACATGAACGATACAACACAAACCACCCGGCGAATATCTGCCGCCGAAAAAATCGCCGACCTGCTAGGGGCTGACATTGACGAGGTAAAAGACTGGCAATACAAGCCCGGCACGTTTGCAAGCCCTTCGGTTTACATTGTTGGCGACGATTATTACGCAGCCAGCCGGAACAAGCCTCGACACCAAGTTGGACAGGGTTGGACGCTCCGCAAAACTTGGCGCGGAGATTCGGTTTGGGAAAGTCTTTGCAGCTAACATAACACACCACAAAAATGAACGACACAACACAACTCGAGGTCATCCAGCCTAGTGCGCTTGAATCAATGGAACGGGCGCAAACGGACGTGCAAATTACAACCGCCAAACGGTTTCCGCGCACGTTGTCAACGGTCAAAAAGAATATGATGGAGTTTGCAACCTTGGATGAAGAAACAGCGGCGTCTTGTTTTTACACGTTGACGCGCAAGGGCCGGGACGGCGCAAAACAAATTCAAGGCCCATCAGTCCGCATGGCTGAGATTGCCTTGTCCTGCTACCAAAACGTGCGGGCCGGTGCGCGAATCATTGCAAATGACGGCAAGACAATCACGGCGCAAGGCGTCTGTCACGACCTGCAAAACAACGTCAGCGTCAGCGTTGAAGTGAAGCGGCGCATTACCGACAAGAGCGGCAACGCATTTTCCGAGGATATGCAAGTCGTCACCGGCAACGCGGCTTGCGCTATCGCGCTTCGCAACGCCACCTTCAAAGTCATTCCCGGCGCATTGGTCAACCCGGTTTATGAGGCGGCCAAGAAGGTTGCCGTTGGAGACGCAACAACGCTTAACGCCCGCCGCGCAAAGTGCGTGGATGCGTTTGGAAAAATGGGAGTAAGCAAGGAAAAACTGCTTTCCAAATTGGAGCGCAAGGCCGTCGAGGACATTTCGCTTGAAGACCTTGAAACGCTTATCGGTCTGCACACTGCAATCAAGTCAGGCGACACTACGATTGACGAACAATTCTCGGAGCCTAAGCCGCAAACGGAGCCGCAATTTGCAGCCTCCAAGCCGCAAGAAAAGGAGGGCAAGTGAACTACGGAATCCACCTAGACATCCCCGCCGCCGAGTATCACGCTCACCCGGCAGCGTCCGCGAGCAGGCTGAAAAAGCTCTGGCAAAGCACCCCGGCGCACCTTAAAGCGGACACGGAAGCCTTTGAGCCTAGCGCGGCAATGATTATGGGGACGCTGGCTCACAGCCTTATCCTTGAGCCGGAAACGCCATTACCGGGCATCGTGGTTCAACCAGATGAATATGAGCCGGGCAAGAAGTGGACACGCGCCGCGAAGGTTTGCAAGGAATGGGAGGCCGCGCAAAAGGCAAATGGCTTATTGGTTTTGAAAGCCGATGAATGGCAAGACGCTTTGGGCATGGCTGAAGCGGTTGCTTGGCACCCCTTGGCGCATGACCTATTGGTTGACGGCAAGCCCGAGGTTAGCTTGTGCGCCCACGACAGCGCAAACGGACTGGACATCAAGGCCCGCATTGATTTCCTGCCCAACTCAGGCGGGGCAATCGTAGACGTGAAAACTACCGTTGACGCAAGCGAACGAGGATTCATGCGCCGGGCCTATGACCTCGGCTACCACATCCAAGCCGCGTTGTATTTGGACTTGTGGAATGCTTTGATGCCGACAGAACCGCGCACCGAGTTTTATTTCGTCGCGGTGGAAAACAGCAGGCCCTACGCGGTCAACGTCTTTAAGGCTTCGCAGGAGTTTCTTGCCAAAGGCCGCGAGGATTACAAAGCCGCGCTGACGCTTTACGCAACGTGCGTCAAAAATGATAGCTGGCCTGCTTACTCGCAGGAGGTTAAGGAACTCGGTCTTCCCAAATACGCAGCATGAAAAATCCGTTTAAGGATTGGAATTTAGCCAAGGTTCAAGCCCACAACTCCCGCGTCGGAAAACTTCCGCCAAAGATTGAAACCGCAGCGAGCCTTTTGGCATCAATGCGCGAACGGGAGACGAAGAAAAAGACTCAAGCCTTGGCCGACGCGAACGCGAAAGCGAGTCACCTTGAAATCAAATTCTTGGACTTGTGGAAACTTGAGGGCGGGCCGGAACTGGTGCGAGAGCATCGCTTTCATCCTGAACGCAAATGGCGGTTTGATTTTGCTCACTTGCCCAGTAAGACCGCGTATGAAATCGAAGGCGGAATCTGGAATGGACGACACACGCGGGGCGACGGATTTCAAAAGGACGCCGAGAAATACTTTGAGGCGCACATTCGCGGATGGCGCGTAGTTCGCCTGACTCCCAACCTTATCACTTGCGAAAACCTGCGGGCCTTGGCGATGCGAATGAGTATTTAAGGAGCTTGACTGATTAAACGATGCGTGATTAAGTCTCCAGTAACGCAAAAGCCGCCCCGGCAAGGGCGGCCTTCGCTAACAGAATCGAATATGGACAAGATACTCGAAACGGCTGCCGAGACTTTGGCAGAACAAGCTCCGTCAGTCAAGGTTTGCACTAAATGCCTTTGTTCTAAAGCTATAAATGAGTTTTTTAGGCGCAATGGAACTAAGTTGGGGAGAAGGAGTTGGTGCAAATCTTGTTGCAAAGAATACCTGTCTTTGCCAGAAGTTAAAACCCGGCAACTGGCTTATCACGAAGCATACAACGCACGCGAGGACGTGCGGAGGCGCAAGCGCGATTACATGGCGGAGCGCAATAAAAGCAATGACGCAAAATTAAAGAGAATCGCTTATTTGGAGGATTACTCAAAGCGTCCGGCCTCAAAGCTGGTTAAGAAAAATTACATGCGCAGCTATGTTCAGCGTCCCGAGATTAAAGAATTGCGCCGAGCTTACCGCAAGAGACGCTGCGAAGCCAATCCGTCTTTTAGGCTTGAAATGAACATTAGAGGAAGGCTTCGTCTAGCCATTAAGGGAAAACTAAAGTCAGCTCGCACTTTTGAACTTATCGGCTGCGACATTGATTTTTTGCGGAGGTGGATTGAGGCTAAATGGAAGCCCGGCATGACATGGCAGAATTATGGGTTTAACGGATGGCACGTCGACCACATAATGCCGTGCGCCATGTTTGATTTAAGCGACCCAATTCAGCAACGCACGTGTTTCCGTTGGACAAACCTTCAGCCGCTTTGGGCGCATGAAAACATGTCAAAATCTGACAAGGTAGAAAGCTAAGAACACGAAACAAACACAATGAAAACGAAACCAAAAAACACAAAACTTGGAGTCTGCGATTGCCTTCGCCCCGCAGTCGTAAAGAAGGCATCAGGGTTAGTTTGCGCCCGATGCCTTCACTTGGAGCAATTGTATTACGGACTGGACATTCTAGGCCGTCGCAAAAACGCCAAAGCCAACGGGAGGACACGATGAAAACATATTTGTGCAAATGGCCGGACAAAACAATCACCGTTCTAACCGCAAAAAGCGAACGCGATTTGTTTTTCAAGCTGGATTCAGAAGCCGACCCAAGTTATCCGACAGTCAGAATCTACAAGCTCCCGGTTGATTTTCAAATTACAACCAAAAATTGCAGGGTGAACTATTTTGTGCAGGACAAATATGGAAGCCAAGCAAAACTGAAAAGGGTAAAACTATGAACTTCGGAAAACGCGCCACTTCACACGTAGCCGACGCGCCGCCTAAACGCGGAGAGATTGGCGAGGCGATGCGAAAGATTGCTGAGGCTCACAAGCGGATTATGCCAAGCGGCAAAACTCACCCTTGGAGACGCAAGTTCATTTCCGCGCCACCGGCTCTTGTGCGGGATATTAAATAGGATAGAGGTTTTCATACTTACCTTCGACGGCTGCCGCCCCGCCCGGCAGCTTATCCGACAAAGAACCGGCGGCGGGATAATTTCAGAAACCAAAACAAAACAAACTATGACAAGCAAGGACACATTAGAATTGCGACAACTGCTCACGCTATTCAGCGCAGAGCTACACGCCAACTCCCGCTCAAAAGGGTTTTGGGAAGACCGGGACAAAATCCTTGGCACGCCACAGGGAGCGGCCTTGGTTGAAATTGCCTCCCT
>Ga0208147_1000579_pt1 | contig 12708 bp, 17 predicted proteins | sample DEB3_08_DNA_FD_184520 | JGI IMG/M metagenome (GOLD analysis project Ga0208147, IMG submission 184520) | Aqueous microbial communities from the Delaware River and Bay under freshwater to marine salinity gradient to study organic matter... | ecosystem: Environmental > Aquatic > Marine > Coastal ... | reverse complement strand
AAAAATCTTTTCAGCAAACCCAAAGAACCACAAGGTTTGCACCGCATTGCACCATACAAAGTGGAACCACCTGCCACAGTTATGGTAGATGGACACGGTGATGCTCAGGAAGTCAAAGAAAAACCAAAAAAGGCACCAGCTAAAAAACGTCAATTTGATAAAAAACCAGCTGCCATAAAGGCTCCGGCCAAACCAAAAAAACCAAAAACACCAAAAACACCAAAATAAAAAAGCCCTACCAAGGGCTTTTTTGTTAAATATATAATGATAGAACTAATAGCAATACTGGTAATGACACACATTACCATAATTTGCGTCACTTTGTATTTGCATCGCGGGCAAGCTCATCGAGGTATAGAATTTCATCCCGTAGTTGAACATTTTATGCGAGCTTGGTTGTGGTTGACCACAGGTATGGTCACAAAACAATGGGTAGCAATACACAGAAAACATCATCGATACAGCGACGAATCTGGTGATCCACACAGTCCACAAGTTTATGGAATATGGACAGTTTTATTTAAGGGAGCATTGTTGTACAATGAAGCAGCAAAAGATCGTGTCATGGTTGATACATACGGCGTTGGCACTCCTGATGATTGGATGGAGCGCAACGTATACACTCCTCACTCCAGACTTGGCGTTGGCATTCTCCTTTTGCTCAACCTCTGGGTCTTTGGTTGGATTGGTGCCGTAATTTGGCTTGTACAAATGGCGTGGATCCCATTCTGGGCAGCCGGTGTTATCAATGGAGTAGGACATTGGTGGGGGTATAGAAACGGCAAAACCAAAGATCAATCTAGAAACATTTTACCCTGGGGTATTCTTATTGGCGGTGAATGTTTGCATAACAATCACCATTTAGATCCTGCTAATCCAAAATTGAGCAGACGTTGGTTTGAGTTTGATATTGGTTGGATGTGGTTAACTGTGTTTAGATACTTAGGTCTTGCTAGGCTTCGTGTACATTGACTGATTTATAAAAAACCCCGCGGGGCTTTTTTATTGACTAGCCAACTAGCAGTCTTAACAGACCTATCGAATCAATAGTGGTGAGCAAAATGTAATTGGCCAGCATACCAAAACTTTTACGAGTCCAGGCGGCCCAGGCATATATCATACAACCCGAAATCCACATGGGGTATAGTAAGAAAAACGGAGGGGTTGGTACTGTGATTGCAAATATAATAGATGTTGCTATACTTAGGGCCCAGGCCACCACTTCAAGACAAAATCTAAATGGATGTGTACGAAAATCTTCTCGTATCCAATCAACAATGTTATTTAATATACTGTTCATAGAGTTGCTGACTGGCTAAATTTTTGCCTTTGGCTTCGACTTGTATATCAAATTCAGGAGCGAAAGACAGTGCCCAGTCATTCACAGCCGAATTCCAACAGAAATCGCTGTGCGCCCGTAGTTGTTGTTTTTTAAAGCCTCTAGCAAGAAGGTCAGCCAATTGGGGTCTAGTGTGTCTATCATGGTCAACCAAAAGATCTTCGCGGCTAGTTGAAAAATGCAACACAGGACGAACACCGCGCCAGCTGTCAATAACCCGATTTGCACGGGGGTCTTGTGCTTCGATATATTCTCCTGTGTTGATCCAGTGGTGATGTATATCCAATACCAAAGCCACATGCTGAGCCACAGCCAAAGTAGTGTCCAATCCATTTGTTATCTCGTCATTCTCGATGGTTATCAAGTTCCTAGCCTCGGGGGTCAGACGACCCAGAGTCTTGAGGAATTTAGCGGGACCACCTTTGCCCGATAAATGCACATTAATCTTGAATCCTGAATCATGCCAGGTGGCACCATAGCCCATCCACCGCGCCATGTCGGCATGATATTCAAATTCTAGTATGCTTCGTTCCACAATTTCATCTGACTCCGAAGCCAGTACACAAAACTGACCAGGATGAAAACTCAGTCGCACACCAAGACGTCGAGCAGTTTCGCCTACAGGTGCAAATATTCGAGCACAGTGATCTTGGATTTCTTGTCGTTGCCACCAATCTATCCACGAGGGTTCAGTGTAGCCTTGTAGCATCTCTGATCCCAGTCGTACCATGCGTCTGTTTTCGGGCAAGGTGGCCACACGCTCAATCAGTCGCACAGCAGCCGAGGCATTGTGATTCATAATGTCCCACTGGCGTTGTTCAGCTTCGTTTCGATGCTCACGAAGCCAACGCATGGTAGTGGAACGCCCGTTAAGGTCTCGATCTTTGGCATTGACTTTCATGCCACCAGTTTCACTGGGGTCATTGAGCCATTTACAACAAAAACCAATACGTGGAGAGATAGGTGTAGTCATACTGTAATTATACAGCATTTTTGAATTGCAGTCAACCGCGTTCTAGGTCTAGTGTAACACAATGGAAACCGCCGCCCAAAGTACGTGAATGACGCAATTCCAGTGGGATCACTTCAAATTGGTAGGCTTCTAGAGTCTTGATTAATTCGGTTTGTTTCCGATCGCAAATCACTGTGTGCGGATCAACCACCAACATGTTCATGGCTATCCATTTTGATGCATAAGGATACTGATAAAAATCCTGGGCCACTACATCATTGATCCAGATCTTGTGCCAACCATCAAACACATGTGGGACCGTGTCAAAACTAACACGGCTGCCGTTGAGCATAACCAGGCCTTCTCTTAAAGGCACAATGGTTGAGTCAATGTGTACCCCAGAATAAAAATTGCACAATTCAATTTCTACATCGGGAAACACATCACAAAGCCATTCATATGCTCGACGATTACCACTTGCTGACTCTAAAAACAACATTCGGTCACCCAGCCTGCACACGTTGGCGGCATCCAAAATCATGCCTTCGTTGCGCGGCATAAAATGATAATTTTTGGCTTCGTCCACAATGCTATGATAGCATTGCAGTTCCATGTCTCTACAAGGGTACATCATGGCAGGATCTACAATGGTATCACCGTACACCAGGAGCCTGTCACGTGGGCAATAATTGTACATACCATCGTGAACTTGAAAGTTGAGTGGATCCGGGCGAACAACTTCTACGCCTAGGCTCATCAGGGTCGTCGCTAGACCATTCAAATCTTCGTTGGTTTCTTCAATTATTCTCTGGGGCACGGGCCCACGTGGAACAGGCGATTCTTTCCAAGTTGTTTTTTCTCCCTCTCGGGAAAACACAGGATCATTTACTGGCCAATTAGCATCAGTGGCCGAACCCACCACTATACGTTTTAATGGACTCCATTCGTTGTAACTATTAATCATACCCATCCAGTAATTTGTAGTGTGTATCTAGGTTCTGGCCCAAGATTAGCGGCCATGTGTGACACATCATACTGCCATTCGACCACATCACCTGCTCGCCAATTGACCCTGGGTTCATTGTTGCCTTCAAAATAGTGACCAGATTTCCAGTCTTCCAAGAACACAATGGCTCTGCGTATGCGTTGCTCTTGTCCTTTGAGATTGAATAACTCAACATAACGCAGATATAAGTCACTGTGTGTGGGCAAGATTGTACCGGTTGCCATTCTATAGTAACTGGTACCAATGTCTTTCCAGCCCATTTCTGAATAAATTTCAATAAACTTATTATTCCAACTGGGTTGGGGACTACGCATGTCGCACATGTCTCCAGTGAACTGATTGGCATAGCCTTGAGCAAGCCAGCGCTCTAGGTTTTCAACGTCATTAAACGTTTCGTTGATGTAGTCAAGATTCTTAAACTCATCATCCCAAAACTTTGGAATGTGATATTTAAGAATTTCGTGTATTACCATAGTGTACAACTTCGATTTGTTTGGTTGACTTGAGTTTACGCCATGGATCGACAATCATGGAACCATCGGGGATGGCACAATAGGGCTGTGTCTTGTCTTGTTCGCCTGTGTATTCATAAGTGATTTGACGGTCATGCGCCCACAAAATAATACTGGGTACGTCAATACTTTCAACTACTTGGTCCTGGTTGTCTGCAAGTGGGTCAATGTAAACCACTGACCTGCCTTCCTGCTCAACATAGTGTCCAACCAATGTTGAGTAACTACCGATACAGTATTCAACGTCGGGCTTGTATGCTTTGCCGTGTATAACAATAGGCATGTTGTCGTTCATTACACTGAGGTCAACAAGGTAGTGTGCCAAGTTCTTGGCTTGGATTTCACGAGCATGCATTACTGTGTCAAACAAGTCGTAGCCAATGTTGTATTCTTTGGCTAACCAGCGTAGTGCAATGTTGTCGCGTGGGTGGCAAGCACCTGCATCGCCCATGCCTGCTGTCATGTATTTAGGGCCCATGATACGCATGGTGCTACGTGCCAGTGCCGATGTGACAACGTCAACATTGATGTTGCCAATGCGTAGGGCAAAGTCTTGAATCATGTTCACTAAACCAACTTTGGCTGAAATGAATGTGTTGTAAAAGATCTTCATTGCTTCGCACTCATCCCAGGTACCAATTTCATAGCGTGGATCGTTGACCATCATTGTTTTATACAAGTCAATCAGCTCACTGGCAAGTGCGTTAGGATTGCCGTCCTCTGTACCAATCATGACCATCTCAGGGTTGACCATGTCCCACTTCACACTTCCCATGGCAATCAAATAGGGATTGTACAAGAACCGGTGTTGCTTGTCTAATAGTGGAACAAACTTCTTGCGTGTTGTGCCCGGTAATACTGTGGAAATCAGCACAACTTTCTTAGATGAACGTGCATACTTGTTGACATTTTTAATAGCATCGATTACAGCATCATGACCAAAGTCTCGAGGTTCCATGTGACTGCTGGGAACAGAACCATCATAGCCTTCAGCGTGTGGCGTAGGCACTGCAATAAAAATCCATTCACTTTCATTTACAAGTTCATCAATATCACAAACTTTTACTGAGTCGCTGACTCGCGGGTAAATATCGTAGCCTCTGACTTCGTGCTTTTCAGCCATGACTTCAGCACAATCAAGACCCAGCTTGCCAATACCAATAAAACCAATTTTCTTCATATGAGTGTTCCTTTAGATCGATTATATAACTTTTTGCACGATGTATGCAACCGCGACGATATCATAATTTATCGCTTTTATCCACATGGCTCAAGAAAATTACAAGATCTAATTCCACTTGATAACGAATACAAAAAGAAAGACTGGTTTACGCAAATGACCAGCCCGTACATGATATTTCATGATCAAGAAATTTTGATATATCGGTTGTACAATTTAGAAAATTTTAAGCAGGTAATTGATCAGAGATTCCAACACCATTCTTGTGATGAATTAAAAAATCTCATTGCCAGCATGCATTTACGAGCCTGTTTACTTACACCAATGGCGGTTTATGATCAGGTACTGCTGTGCCATTCTGAAAAAAATAGTCAAGACCTTGATCTTTATCAACAAAATGGATTCATTGGTGTGTACTACTGGAGTCATGCTCTTATCGCCAGAGATTGGTTTAGATTTGCCCAACTTGATCCCATGCTCAAACCAGATTTTAATCGCATTGTTTATGATTTTTTGATCTATAATCGTGCCTGGAAAGACAGACGAGAATATCGATTGACTTTTGCAGAAATGTTGGCCAACAAAAATCTGATTCCTTGCTGTCAAATGTCATTTTCGGAGATGGATAGCGGGTTACATTATACTCAATACGCATTTATTAATCCTAATCTTGCTATTTCTCGCAATGACTTACATACTTTGTATCCGGTAAATTTAAGTCAGGCCAATTACAGTGCCGATTACAATGGCCAAGATTATGCTAGCTCAGCAATCGAAGTAGTGATGGAGACCTTGTTTGACGACAGTCGACATCACTTGACTGAAAAAATCTTGCGCCCAATTGCATGTGGGAGACCGTTTATATTGCTTTCTACTCCGGGCAGTTTACAGTATTTAAAACAGTATGGATTTGAAACATTTGATGGTTTAATAGATGAAACATATGACAGTATATCTGACTCCCGGCAACGTCTAGAATTTATTGTACAAGAGCTAGAAAGAATTTCTACTATGAGTTTGGATGAAAAAAAATCACTATGGACGCAACTGTACGCAATTGCAGAACGCAATAGACAATTGTTTTTTTCAGATGAGTGGCAAGATTTTATTGTAAAAGAATTTAAAGATAATTTTAATTCAGCACTAACACAATTAACTGCTACAGCAAAATACGAAAAAGAACTAGATCGCATTGCATTGACTGATACCGAGCTAAGACTCAAAAGATGCTGTGATGACCCTTCGGGAGATCCAACAATAGAAACTCGTAATAGATTAAAAGTTTGGATACAACAAAATAATGATCATTCTATTGTTTCAGAGATATCAAACCATCCCAATCATCCGAGGGCGGGTTTTCTTTAAGTTGCATCACACGACTCAATAGATTAGTATAAAATGAGTCAACTTCACCATTCCAACGACCCATAAGACCTTCTATTGCATGCTCACAATAATTCCATTGCCGTTGACGATAAAATTTCACAAGATCAGCATGGATTTTTTTATAGTCTTCAAGTGTGGCAAACTCTGACAGAGGTATAGTTTCTACTACACAATAGGCAGTGTGCATCTCTTGATTGGGCATACGAAATGTGTCCAACTCCAGTATAGTAAAACTATCGGGGATCTCTTTGACAGCGTCTCCAAATATTACGTTCATGTTGTTTCCTTTTAAATATATATCATGAGTTTTGTATTTGATTTAATTTCTGATCTACACATAGAAACCTGGGATCAATTTGATTGGCATCATCAAGCCACTAGTCCTGTGTGCGTAGTTGCTGGGGATATTGCTCGAGACCGAGACACAGTTACACAGACACTTCGACATCTTGGACAATGCTATCAAGCGGTATTTTATATAGATGGCAATGATGAACATTATAATTATCTTGAAGATCTTGGTTCCAGTTACAGTGATCTTGCGCGACGACTCAAACGCATACACAATATAGTATATTTACAAGATAATGTAATAATTATTGACGGAGTCGCTATTTTAGGTACCAATGGTTGGTTTGGATTTGATTTTGACTTGGGACTAAATCCGGAGCAAGTAGATCAGTGGGTACAAGAAAAATACAGCATGAGCGCACAAGCCACCAAAAACATAGCAAGGCTTAGCAACAACGATGCTAGCTACATGATTAGGAGTGTTCAAAAACTGCAACGTCATGCGGATGTTAAAAAGATTGTAATGGTTACTCACACAGTACCTGATCCAGCCTTGATTGCCCATGACATTGATCTAGAGGGCAGCATGAAATTCAATACCATGGGCAACAGACTCATGATGCAGGCCATGGCGGCTGATACTGAAAACAAAATTCACACCTGGTGTTTTGGCCACTATCATGGTGCTGTAGACCAAACACGGTCAGGCATTCGTTTTGTCAACAACTGTCGTGGACGGCAACACACCAAGTATTCTCAACATGTGTACTATCCACGACGAATTATAGTTGATTTTTAACTGGCAGTTTCCGGTTCGAGCTTGATCTGCAACGGATAGCTTTGTGCTCGTGCCAGCATGGTTACTTCTACACCTTTTTGCTCAGCAATTTCATACGGTAATACCGCCACAATTGCTGACCCAGATTCATGAATGTCAACTGTAATTTGCTCTGCGGTTTCTGTTGTGTAGTTAAAGTATTCAATCAACGACTCAACCACAAATTCATACGTGGTTTGATTATCGTTAAGATAGACCACACGGTACAAGGGAGGCTCTTGCACAGATTCTAAAGGTTTGATTCTAGTTTTGGTTTCGCTTTGTGCCATGTTGTTTCCTTGTAATCAGTAGGGACACCTTGTCCCTACTGTATTTACTATTATATCAAGAACTATATGTAATAGCAATGGTCTTTGGCTTGGCTTCTTCAGGTACTTCACGTCGCAAGTGAACGCTGAGAATACCTAGTTCAAGATGGGCATTGCTAATTTCCACATGATCTGCAAGTTGGAATTCGCGACGGAAATCTCTATTGCTGATACCTTTATGCAAATAGTTTGGCACAATCTTTTCGCTGTCAGATTGATACTCTTTGCCTTCGATGATCAAGAAGTTTTTGTCCTTGGTCACAGAAAGATTATCAAGCCCAAAGCCAGCCACAGCAAGACTAATTGTGTACTCATCTTCATTGACTTGTACAATATTGTAAGGTGGATAGTTTGTGCTGGATTGTTGAGCACTCACACGCATGAGCTCATCAAACATGTTATCGAAACCGATACCAAATTTGGTGAGTGCGGGAATGTCGAAAGAACGCAGGGTAAGAGTTTTTGTCATTTGTTTTCTCCTTTATAAGCAAGATGACTTAATGTAGCCCCACCATGGGCACTACATTGTTATTTATTATACACGATTCATTGGTTCTATAAAACGATAATTGGCAAGATAGTGCCGCATATTTTCACTTTTTGGGTTCCAAGTGAGAGCAAAAACGGTATAGTATTCTTCTTTATCAAATGTAACTCTTACGGTCCATTTGTGTATTTTTTTGTTGTAGGGGATATTGTGCTGATCACTCCAATCATGGAGATTGCGGTTTAATACTGAATTTATATATTGTGCAGCCATTCCACCTGCACCTGTTGGCAGCTGAAACTCAATGTACATCAGTAGAGTTTTTTAGGCAAACTTTGCTCTCTAATTTTTTTCTGCCAACGATTACATGCTGCTGACTTTTTGCGTTTGCGTTCTGTGGTGGGTTTTTCGTAAAATTCTTTGGCTCGAACATCATCTAAAATACCTGATGTTTGTATTTTCTTTTTAAATTTACGCAGAGCACGGTCTACATTACCGTCTGAGACCAATACTGATCTACCCCTTAACTTTTCCATTTGCTTCCTTTAATTCTGTAGGAGTATTTACCTGGTCTGCATCAATATACACGTGGTTTACTCCTTGTCTTCGATAGCGGGCTAGGTAAAACATGTGTGGCAATAATACTCGTTCAAGTTCTGAGTGCAATCCACGTGCGCCTGTTTTATTTAGAATTGTACGATCTGCAATCATTTCCAAGGCTTCGGGGCTAAATTCTAATTCTACTTGATCTTGTTCAAACAGCCACGAATATTGTTCTATATAACTGTGCTTGACATCCAACAAAATACGGATCAAATCTTCTTTGTTGAGTTCGCTCAGTGCAACCCAACTTGGAAAACGTCCCACAAACTCTGGAATCATACCAAACTTGATCAAGTCTTCTGGTGTGGTTTGATCCAAGTGTGTTTCTGTGTTGTTTTTGACCCGGGCACTAAATCCAATCGAAGTTCCGCGCACACGATTCTTAACTAGATTATCCAAGCCAACAAATGCTCCGCCGGCAATAAACAAAATGTTGCTGGTGTCTATTTCTACAGTTTCTCCCGAAGGATGTTTACGACCACCTTGTGGAGTGATTCTACACTTGGTACCTTCTACCAATTTTAGCAAGGCCTGTTGAACACCTTCTCCGCTGACATCTCTAGTGATGCTTTGACTTTCGCTACGACGGCTGATTTTATCAATTTCGTCAATAAACACAATTCCTTGCTGTGTTCGGGCAATATCACCGCCTGATGCTGCAAATAATCTAGAAATTAAACTCTCTACATCATCGCCAACATACCCTGCTTCGGTCAAACTTGTGGCATCTGCAATAACAAAAGGTACATCCAAATAACGTGCAACCGAACGTGCTAGCAATGTTTTGCCCGAGCCTGTTGGACCAAGCATGAGAATGTTGCATTTTTCAATTTCGGTATTTGTGTTGGGATTTGAGATGCGTTTATAGTGATTAACTACAGCCACACTTAAAACTTGTTTGGCACGTTCTTGTCCAATAACATATTGATCAAGATGATTTTTAATATCTTCAGGATCTAGTGCTGTTATTGCCAATGGCTTGATTATGTTTTCGTCCTTGAGCAACGTTTCACATAGTTCTACACACTCGTTGCAAATTGCAACTTCCTCGCCTACAATGAGTTTGGCTACTGCGTCCTTGTGTTTGCCACAAAAACTGCAAGTTGTTATTTGATCAATTGATTTCATGTGTTTGTATTTGATTGTAAACGCTGGGTTACTTGCTCGCGCTCAGATTCGCTTAACAAGTCTGGATCATAATGACCACCGTCAATTTTTTCAATCAAGTGATCAATATAGGCAGTATTGTAAGTATAACTGTCAGTTAGATTTTTGTCAACTACTATCCAATTAGACCCGTTGTATTTGTATAATATACTGGGCACAGAGTCTACTCTTACAAAAGTATCACCTTTAGTTGGATCTGTGGGAAAGTTTATCCCAAATCCACTTTTTGTTTCGTTTGGGGAAATATTATTATCTGCTATCAACTGCATCCAAGGTAATTCTTTTATTTCTCCTCGAATAAATTTATATCGTTGATTTTTTATTGTGTCATTGGGATTTTGACTTTTCCATTTTTTGATTGCGGTCTTGATCGCCTGATTAGTTTCTGGTTCTTCATCCGATTCATCCTCAGGTTGTGCTACCACGGGTTCAAGATTTTTAAAATGTGGGAAACCTTTGTTTAGGTAAGGATGCTGTTCCAACAGTGACTCAGGCTCCTTTTGCTCATTGTTTGTGCGAGTAAACATCCAGCCAGGAGGATGTGGATCTTGGTTTAATGCTTCAATTTCTTTCTTTTCTTGCTCTGTTGGCGGTTCCCCAACGTCGGCAATCCAGGCGTCAGGTTTATTTCCTTCTGCAGGAGGTACTATACTCATAGCTGGACGATCGTCGTCATGCACCCATCCACCATGGCCTCGTCGCGCCCACTCAAATTGTTTGTTAGCCGCCAGAATTAAAGTCAATGCTAGTGGGTCAAACACCAGCACAATCATTATGATGACCCAACGCACAGCACGTTCAAGAATATTTTGATCGGGATTGTCACCATAGATCAATGCGGCAATGTATTTTATAGGACCGACCTCGGCTTCTATCTTGCGATTCTCCGCAGCCAAGGGCGCTCGTTCTTCCAAGAGCTGACTAATTGTTTTCTGTTCGGTGTCGATTTCTTTAAGAAGTCTAGCCCGTTCCCTTTGTTGTGTGCGGCGAATCTGTACAGCCTTGTCGGCACCTTTTTCGTCTGTTGAGCGACCCATGACCTGGTCCACCGCTTCATCCATCTGTTTAAGAGCTCGACGGTTAACATCTATATTGTCCTTTGATACTTTGATTTTTTCATCATATATGGCTATCTTGGCCAGGCTATCACCACTGACTAGGTTTTGATCTGAGTGTGCTTTTGATAGATAACCAAAAATGCCCATGCTGGTCAACAGCATCAAAAAGGCCACCGCTGGTATTAGATACAGTTTAAACATTATACCGGCACGCCGCCAGTTATTGTGTAACCATACCGTGGCAACAATTTTGCCAAGTTCTAGACTGGCGCCCATGATAATAACTGGTATCACCGCCGCAGAAAAAATTGCGGTTAAGCCAGCCACCGAATAATAAGCCGCCACCACGCTGAGTAAAAGAGCTGTGGATAAAATGCCAAAACCAAATAACATAGATCTTTATTTATTGGTGGACGAGACTGGTATCACAGCATGTTTAATCCCTATCCAAGTACCAAAATTAGAATCTGGCACTTCAAACCAAACCTGTAGAGATTTTGATGAGTCCCAGGCTATGAGTTCTAGCCTACGTCTAATGCCGCGTTGGCCTCGCCAGTTCTTGCCAAATTGTAATCGTGCTTCTCGCATGATAGTATACCACTGGTCAAGACTTTTGAGTTCAAAATAAAATTTGTGCATGGGCAAAGGCGTTACTTTAAGAGAGTCGGTTGATTCAAACATGCTCTGCGCAGGGGCCTGAATTTCGACAGACATATACATATCCTTTCACTGTTTGGTTCCAACACGCATACCCTGGGGTACCAGCCCAGTTTTGACTCATTGCTGAGTCCTTGGACAGTGTCTCAACCTACGGGATTTAAGCCTATTTGTGCCACGGAAATCGCAGGCCCGGGATTAATCCCGCGACTCCATTAAACCACCCAATCTCTCTGTCCATGCACACAGTAATTATACACGAACATTGTCAGGGTGTCAACAATTGTCACTCATCTTCGAAGTCACTGACATTGCCGTCTTCGTCGGCAATGATAATACGACTGTTGCCATCTTCGTCGGTGATTTCCAGTGGCCCCCAGACGTACACATCGGTGTCATTTAGATACCACTCATCGTCATCTTCTAGGCTCCAAGCACCATTTTCATCAATGAACTCCATGAGTTCAACTTCTTGTTCCTCACTGACGCCGGTGATTTCAACATCGCCCCAACAACCACCATCTGACATTTCAATCAACTCTGAGTCACCAATATTGGGACCACTTAGACTGTTCATGTTCAAACTGTCTTTGGCAGTATTTCCGCCGGGCACAGTGGTAAACTCAAATTGCGGAAACTCGCCGTCTGTGGTTTCTACTGAGTATTCACACCAGCGGAATCCGTCAGTGACCAAGATGCGGCCATTGCCGTTGTTTTGGACAAAATGCTCATGCTGTTCACAAGACTTTTTGTGATAGGTCTTGACAGTCCACCATTTAGATTTAGATTCTTTGGGTTGTGCTGTTTCGGTTGCTTCATCGGGTCCAAAAGGCCAAGGCATAATTTTCTCCTTTATTTGCTAAGATAAGCCATCACAGTTTCTGGGCTGGTTTCGCCGTAGGGATCAGGATTGTCCGCTGAACT